>JAEEGL016380388.1_pt1 | contig 18907 bp, 17 predicted proteins | sample 9134231 | NCBI WGS metagenome assembly JAEEGL01 (sample SAMN16246548, study PRJNA631951) | gut metagenome | biome: gut microbiome; feature: rumen; material: fiber-attached | host: Bos | place: Iran: Karaj | collected 2018-10 | reverse complement strand
TGCGTTTTAACTGATTCTGATAAATACACCCAGAAAGGTTTCCGGGCCCCTCTGATTCTCGGCGGAAAACCCGGCGGCGATTCCGTAGAAGGCTGCGCGCTGACACTGAAAGATAACTGTGCGGAAATCTTTTTTTCCGATGATAAAAAAAATATTCTGATGTCGGAAACTGTTCGTTTAAGTCATTCAATTCCTGGAGGGAATACTATATGAAGAAATGTATTTGTATCGTACTTGGCATTTTGCTGCTTGTTACAGTTGTTTCACCCGCAGCAAACGCCGCCGTATCAGAAGAAGTATATCCTACGATCATGGTTGCGGGATATTCCTCCTCCAATCTCTATGAAGGCGATGACCAGGTCTGGAAGCTCAATATGAACGGTATTCTGAACACCGTACTTTCCAGCATCGCGCAGATCGGCCGCGGACTCGGCGAGTTGGCACTGCAGCGGCCTGATTACCTTACCGACCTTGTAGGGCAGGAGATCCTGAACCTCGCAGGGAAGCTCAGAACGAACCCCGACGGCTCCAGCGTTTTTAATCTTACCACATATTATCAGGACGCTGAACACACGCAGTTATCCTATCTGTATGCAAATGGTGAATTATCGCAGATTCATGAAGAGATCGTCATGGATGCGATTGCAGAATGGTACGGCGAAAACGGCGGCGATTATCTGTTCAGCTATCAGCAGGACTTCAGAATGTCTATGGTGGACTGTGCCGCAACCCTTGATAAATATGTGGATTCCGTTCTTGAGTTTACCGGCGCTAAGAAGGTAAACATAATCGCCGTAAGTCACGGCGGTCAAACCGTTGCAGCATATCTTGCCATGTACGGACTGCAGAAGAACGTTGTAAACAATGCCGTTCTTACGGTTCCCGCCATCGGCGGCGCCGCGCTTGCATACGACGTTATGAGCGAAAGCGTTGCGCTTGATGAAGAAACGCTGCTTTATTTCATTGAAAACGGCAACATGCTGGAAGAGGATATCAACTGGCTTGTAAGAGCGCACCAGTTCGGCATTCTCGACCAGGTCTGCAATCTGCTTGTTCATCGCTATGTAAAACAGATCCTGGGTTATTGGGGAAGCATGTGGGATTTCATTCCGTTGGAATATTACGACGAACTCAAGAATGAACTGCTTGATCCCGTTGAGAGCGCCGCGCTGATTGAAAAAAGCGATTACTTCCACTATGAGATCCTTGCAAACATGACCGAGATCCTCAACAGCTGTGTGGATGAGGGCATGAATATCTATCTCGTTGCCGGCATGGGTATGCCGAGCGTTACCGGGCTGCAGGTGCAGTCTGATGCGATCATCCCGGTAAAATGCTCCACCGGCGCGGAATCGGCGCCATACGGCTCCCGTTACAATAACGGTTATATTCAGAAAAATGATATCTGCACAGACGTAAGCCACAACCATCTTTCTCCGGATATGACCGTTGACGCATCCACAGGCTTCTTGCCTGATTATACCTGGTATATTCACGGAATGTACCACGGTATGGGCAAAAAGGACGACTATTTCATGGATCTGTGCAGAATGCTTCTGCTCACCAACAACAGAGTCGATGTATTTACCTATTCTGAATTCCCGCAGTTCAAACACAGCACCAACCGCAACTATTCCGTGATCTGCGCATTGGACAGTTCTCCGGAAGGGTATTGGACAACGTCGGATTCCAAACTGATCGTAACGAATCTTTCACACAAATACAAAATGCGGGTCACATCCGTTTCTGTTGACGGCGCAGACATACGGTTTGACATTAAAAAGCTTATCTATCTTGATCCGCTTGAATCCTGTGCCATTGATATGTCGGGCGTATTGCCGGAGGGAAGCCTGCAGACGGTGGATATCACAGTGAATTACAGGCTGATCGGAAGTATTACACCCATCGGCAGCCGAACACAGGTATTTACGATTCTGAACGGCGATCCGCTGCCGTATGATTCGGCCGAACCGTATACGGCCATGTATCATGAAACGGCGTTTGAAGAGGGGATATCCGATACAACGAAATCCATTCTGAAATACACTGGTATGTTTGATTTTCTGAAGATGATCATCAACAATCTGATCACCGTTTTAGGCACGTTCCGGATCAAATAATCAATAATATCGAAAAGGAGAATACGGGTAAATGAGAGAAAGCTCAAAATCAGCCCTTTGCGGCATTATCGCAGCGCTCTCTGTCAGTATTATGCTGCTTACCTATATTTCTCCTTTTCTTGTTTACACGATGCCGATATTCGCCGGTATGTTCCTGATCGTTATTCTTGACGAGATCGGCGGTAAATGGGCGTTCGGCACGTATACTGCAGTCAGCCTCCTGTCTTTCTTCCTGATCGCAGATAAAGAAGCCGCGGTGTTTTACGTACTGCTGTTCGGTTACTATCCGATTTTGCGGACCTGGCTCAATACAAAGATCCGAAATAGGTTACTTGTTATTCTGATCAAATTCATTGTATTCAATCTTTCATTGTTCGCGGCTGTAGCCATTTGCAGTTTCGTATTCAATATTGATTACAGCGAGTTTTCCGAAAAAGGAATGATATATTTGATCTTTGTGATCATACTGATGTACGCTCTGTTTTTCCTGTACGATTTTTTGCTTGTTGTGATGACAAAGCTTTATATCCTGAAAGTGAAAGACAGAATACGAAAGCTTTTTAAGTAATAACAAAGCGTCTTCTCGGCATATACTTTTCTGAGATCCTTGTATTGCGGAGGATATGATGAAAAAAATATGCTTCATTGTTGTATTGGCTGCGGTTGCGCTGTATTCAGGCGTCATAATCGCAGGGAAGGGCTCTGAAAAATCGCTTGAGGCCGTATCGGATATAACAGGCTCCGGCATTTCAACGACCGTTATTCTCGATGCGGGCCACGGCGGGGAAGACAGCGGCGCCGTTTCTGCAGACGGTACGCTTGAAAAAGACCTGAATCTGTTAATTACACAGGATATCTCCGCATACTTTGAGCTTTTCGGTGTAGCATATATCCCTGTACGGACTTCAGATATTTCTGTATGTGATGAGGGATTACAAACAGTAAGGGAACGTAAGCGATCCGATATCAACAACCGATATGCGCTGATCAACAGCACGCCCGGCGGAGTATTGCTGAGTATCCACCAGAACATGTTTTCAGATGCAAAATACAGCGGTACGCAGGTGTTTTACGCAGCTGATATCCCATCATCCAAAGATTTGGCAGAGCAGATCCAGAAAACCGTGTGCTTGCTTCTCCAGCCGGAGAACACAAGAAAAATAAAACCGTGCGGCGACAGTGTATATTTATTATACCGTGCAAAAACAACGTCCGTGATGGTAGAATGCGGATTTCTCTCTAATGAAAAAGAACTCTCCATGTTGAAAACACCGAGGTACCGGTCACAGATCGGTTATTGTATATATAAAGGATTACTGTCTTATTTACAGACGGAAGGAGCAGGGAATGGCGCAAAAAGTTAAAACCGTATACGTGTGTTCCGCATGCGGCTACGTCGCACCGAAATGGAGCGGTCAATGCCCGGAATGCGGCGCGTGGAATACGTTTGAAGAAGAGATCCAGCAGCCTGCCGGACCTTCCGCAAAAAAACCGTCGTCATCAGAAGGAATAAAAGCGTTTCAGTTGAAAGAGATCGAGCGGGAATATGAGCACAGATACAACACAGGGTCATCAGAACTTGACCGTGTGCTTGGCGGCGGCCTTGTGAAAGGATCGATCGTTCTGCTGTCGGGTGATCCGGGAATAGGGAAGTCCACGATCCTTCTTCAGGCGACACAAACCCTCGGCAAAGAGAACCGGGTGCTGTACGTATCCGGTGAGGAATCGCCGCATCAGATCAAGCTGCGCGCAACGAGATTGAAGGTAAACACTGAGAATCTGTTCATTTTATGCAACACCGACGCGGAAAACGTTGCAGAATACATCCGCGCCGAAAAACCGGGCGTGGTGATCATCGATTCCATTCAGACCATGGCGATCGAAGCGATGCACTCGCTTCCGGGAAGTATCGCACAGGTCAGGGAATGCGCGAACCTGTTTATGCGTTTGTCGAAAGCACTCAATATACCTGTTATATTGGTCGGTCACGTGAACAAAGACGGCAATATCGCAGGCCCGAAAGTGCTGGAGCATATCGTTGATACCGTTTTATACTTTGAAGGCGAAAAGAATCTTTCTTACCGCATTCTTCGCGCAGAAAAAAACCGCTTTGGTTCTACGAATGAGATCGGCGTATTTGAAATGAAAGAATCCGGATTATGCGAGGTGCCGAATCCTTCGCAGGCGTTGATAGCAGGGAAGCCGGTCAACGTTCCGGGATCGTGCATTGCCTGTGTTATGGAAGGTTCAAGACCGATCCTTGCGGAAGTGCAGGGCCTTGTATGCCAATCGGCGTTCGGAAATCCGCGTAGAACGGCCAACGGGTTCGATTATAACCGTACCGCAATGCTGATCGCCGTGCTTGAAAAACGCGCCGGATATTTTTTAGGTTCATCTGACGTTTATCTGAATATCGCTGGCGGGCTCAAGATCGACGAACCGGCGTCAGATCTGCCTGTGGCGCTTTCTATTATATCCAGCCTCAAAAATGAAAACCTGCGCGACGACGTGATCGCATTCGGCGAGATCGGTCTGGCCGGAGAGATCCGTGCCGTTGGGTTTGCTGAGATCCGTATCCGTGAAGCGATCCGATTGGGGCTGAAGAAGTGTATCATTCCTTCAAGAAACCTGAAAGAGATCAGTGAGGATCTGAAAAACAGAATAGAAATTGTTGGCGTATCAAATATACGTAAAGCGTATCAGGAATCGATTTTATAATTATAAGGAGTTTTCATTATGAAAAAACAAATGAGAGCCGCTGCGAATTTCAGAGCAAGTGTGATCCTGCTCATGGTGAGTTGTTCGATCCTGTGGGTGATCCGCAGGTTCACGAAAAAAGCCAAGGGATAAACCCGGCAGAGAAGTGGATTATACAGCCCTTTAAAAAACAGATATAATTATACAAAATTAATATTTTGTATAATTCAGGGGAGCATTCATGGCAAATAAAGACTATTATTACTCGGTTCCGCCCACGGTCCGCAGTTTTCTGAACTATCAGTCCACAATCAAGAACAAATCAGAAAAAACAGTAGATCAGTATTGTTTGGATCTGCGTATGTTTCTTCGTTTTATTTACTGTGAACAAAATGGTATTGCTGTAACCGATGAAGAACAATTCAATAATATTGATATTACAGGTTTACCGCAGGATTTTTTTAAGACCATTACGCTTGATCTGGCCTATTCTTTTCTTTCTTATTGCCGTACGGAGCGTGATAATAAAGAAAAAGCCCGCGCACGCAAAGTATCATGCATCCGCGCTTTTTTTAAATATCTTAAGCTTAACAATATAATTGAGGACAATCCAATGATCAACCTGGATTCTCCCAAGCTTAAAAAGAGCCTGCCGAAGTATCTCTCCGTTGATCAGGCGCAGCAGCTGCTGATGAGTGTTTCCGGGCCGAATAAAGAACGGGATTACTGCATTCTCACATTTTTCCTGAATTGCGGCATGCGGTTATCTGAACTTGTGTCTCTGGACTATAATAAAATCAAAATTGAAGACGACAGCGCAAGTATCGTGATCACCGGCAAAGGCAACAAAGAACGTATGGTTTATCTGAATCACGCCTGTGTTGCAGCACTCAAAAGTTATATGAACGTTCGCCCGAAGGATGGAGTAAAAGACCGGTACGCGCTTTTTTTATCTAACCGTTTAACACGCATCAGCCCGAAAACCGTACAGCATCTTGTTGACGTATATCTTGAAAAAGCAGGGCTCGGCAATCAGGGCTATTCGGTCCATAAACTGCGTCATACGGCAGCAACGTTAATGTATCAGACCGGACAGGTAGATCTGTTGGAATTAAAAGAGATTCTCGGCCATGAGAGCCTCAATACAACGCAGATCTATACGCATCTGCAGAATATAAAACTGAAATCTGCAGTAGATGCAAATCCTCTGGCAGATTTTACAAAAAAGAATTCAGACGGATGAAGGCGATTCCCTTCTCCGTTTTTTTATTGGAATAATGCTGCAAACATTATATATAACAGATACGTAACCAATACAGACAAAAGCATTGCGCACAATACAACGGCATTCCTGACGAACAACGCTCTTATGCGGAGCGCTTCTTTTTGCTCAAAAAACAGAATGCCGCAGATCTTTTTGGATGATTCTGCATTTATTGCGCACATGGCAAGCGTTGCCGTAATAAACAGTATCGCACCCGGCAGTATCAGAAGAGAAAAATACCCGAGCCCTTTTGCACCGGAATGAACTAAAAGATATGTAATTATTAAAGATAATAAAAGACCTTCCGCAAAGGGCAAAAGCAACAGGATTACGGAGCCCGAACAGCTCAGTCCTGCTGAAATACCGATAAATACCGTTAATAGAGCGCAGCATAATAAAAGAACCGCAGTATGCTCTATTTTATTGTCAAGCAATTGCGCGGCAAAACGATCAAGAAACGAATCATTACCGGCTGATATAAAAAGCTTGCTGCCGATCAGCAGCGCGCATACAAAACAAGTATAAAAAAGAATGATCATCCCGCTGTTTTTTACGGCCTGACCCGCGCTGCCGACGCCGATGTGTTTTGTATAAAACATAACCTTTTTCATTTTATGATCCCCGGTACGCTTCTTATTATCTTCTTATATTTCTGGATACGATACCGCCGAGACAGCCGCAGATCAGATGAATGACCGGCATCAGCAGAAGATACGGACCAAAACAAAAACCGCTCATTAAAAAGGTCAGCGGTAAGAAAATCACAGTAAACATTAATGCGGCGATCATACCGCTGACAACACCGCGCATGTTCCGGTTCCCGGCGGCTGTAAACGCGCTTATAAAAGCCCCGATACCGCCGATACAAAAAAGAATATAGGGCAGCGCAGTTACGGAAACATCTTTTTTTGTAAGGATCAAAGCAAATAAACAGATCAGAGCAGCGCTGAATAATATGCCTGCCGCCGAACCTTTTATAAAGAATATGAAAGGCGACTTCCCTGCCGTGTGTTTTCTGTTCAAAAAAAGTTCCCCCGATCTTTTATATTCCTGTAAATAATGTATTCAAATTCACCTGATAATATGAAAAAAACAGCCCCGAAGGACTGTTCATGAAACAATATATGATTATTTCTTCGTATCGTCGATATCGCTTTTTCTGGTTCTGCGGCTGCTGCCCTTCTTTTCTTCTTTTTCCTGAGCTTTAGCGGCCTCAAGCGCAGCTTTTTCTTCAGCAGCTCTCGCGTTTGCCGTATCGTTGGTCTGAATGGCCCAACGCTTGAACTCCATCTTCGTCTTATCAGCACTGGTAACGATCACAACAGAATCTTCTCTTACGGTAACGATCTTGCCGGTAACGCCGCCGATGGTGGTAATATCGTCGCCGATCTGAACGGAATCACGAAGTTTCTGCTCTTCCTGCTGGCGTTTTTTCTGCGGGCGGATCGTAAGAAAATACATGGCGCCGAACATAACGACCAGAAGGACGATCATCATAACCGGGTTGCCGAACAAACCGGTCGATTGCGGCGTATCGGATGATGTGCACAGATTAAATACAGTATAAAGCATGGTTTTCCTCCAAAATAATTTTATATCATTATAAATGGTAAACCGAAAAAAAGCAAGCTTTTTTCAAAAAAAATTCAGTCGGTGCAGCGCTTGTCGAGCACGTTGATACGGTCGGCATAAAAACGGTCGTACGTATCATTTGCGAGGGCGTCGCGTATCTGTTCCATCAAACGGTTATAGAAATACAAATTGTGCATCACGCAAAGCCGCAGCGCCAGAACTTCTTTTGCTTTCATAAGATGTCTCAGATACGCGCGTGAGAAGTTTTTGCAAACGGGACAATCGCAGTTTTCATCCAGCGGGCGAAGATCCGTTTCATATTTCGCGTTGTTCAGATTGATAATGCCTTTTGACGTGAACAGATGCCCGTGGCGCGCGTTGCGTGAAGGCATTACGCAGTCGAAAAGATCCACGCCTCGCTTTACGGCTTCCAGAATATTGCACGGCGTGCCGACGCCCATCAGATACCTGATCTTGTTTTCAGGCATATACGGTTCAACAGCGGTGATTACCCGATACATTTCTTCGGTCGGCTCCCCTACCGCCAATCCGCCGATGGCGTATCCGTCCAGATCAAGCTGAGCGATCTCCTGCATGTGTTTTATTCGAAGGTCATCGTAAGTGCAGCCTTGGTTGATGCCGAACAGAAGCTGTTTCGGGTTTACCGTATCGTGCAGCGCATTCAGGCGTTCATGCTCCTCTTTGCACCTGCACAGCCACCGGGTGGTGCGCTCGCAAGAAAGCTTTGCGTATGCGTATTCCGCGGGGTTTTCAACGCATTCGTCAAAGGCCATGGCGATCGTGGAACCGAGATTCGATTGTATCCGCATGCTTTCTTCAGGCCCCATAAAAATAATCCTGCCGTCGATATGCGAATGGAATGTAACGCCCTCTTCTTTGATATTGCGCAGCGTTGCAAGCGAGAACACCTGAAATCCGCCGGAATCCGTTAAGATCGGCCCGTCCCATCTTGTAAATGCATGCAGGCCGCCCATAGCCTTGATCTTTTCGTCGCCGGTGCGCACGTGCAGATGATAAGTGTTGCACAACATCACCTGGCAGCGCAGATCCTTCAGATCCAATGCGGAAACACCGCCCTTGATGGCGGCAACCGTTGCCACGTTCATGAATCCGGGCGTTTTTACTTCGCCGTGTACGGTGGTAAACCTGCCGAGCCGCGCCGTACCGTTCTTTTTGATCAGTTCATACATATGTTGATATCCTTTATATCTTATCGGTGATGAAACAGGCGTCGCCGAATGAGAAAAACCTGTAGCGTTCCCGAATTGCAGCATCGTATGCGTTCAGTATGATATCCCTGCTGCTGAGTGCAGATACCAGCATGATCAGCGTGCTTTCGGGAAGGTGGAAATTAGTGATCAGCTCATCAATGCACTTAAAACGATATCCGGGGTAAATAAAAATGTTTGTTTCATTATCGCCGGGGATCACGAATCCGTTTTCGTCCGCGGCGGATTCCAGCGTACGGCAGCAGGTTGTGCCGTTGGCGATGATCTTTCTGCCTTCGTGTTTCGCGGCGTTGATGATCGCGGCGGCCTCTTCGCTGATCGTATACCGTTCAAAGTGCATTTTATGGTCTTCCACGTTCTCGGCTTTCACGGGGCGGAACGTGCCGATGCCGACGTGCAGCGTCACCTGTGCAATATCCACGCCTTTTTCACGGATCTTATCGAGCAGTTCAGGCGTATAATGCAGGCCTGCCGTGGGTGCCGCAGCGGAACCGTTCAGCTTTGCATATACCGTCTGATACCGTTCGGGATCTTTCAGTTCGTGCGTGATATAGTGCGGCAGAGGCATTTCGCCGATGCGCTCCAGCGTTTCAAGAAAGATGCCGTTATAAGTAAAACGCACTTTGCGGTTGCCGTTCTCCATTACGTCGAGAACTTCGCCGCTCATATCATTTTCGCCGAATGTGAAAACGGCGCCTTCTTTCGCTCTTTTGCCCGGGCCTGCGATGCACTCCCAAACGTCGCCCCCGAGGTTATTCAGAAGCAGAAACTCAACGTGCGCGCCGGTATCCTTTTTTACGCCGTAAATGCGGGCGGGCAGCACGCGGGAATTATTGAGCACCAAACAGTCGCCGGGGTCGAGATAATCGATAATATCGTAAAAGTGCCGGTGTTCGAGCTTGCCGGAATGCTTGCCGATCACAAGCAGCCGAGAATGGTCGCGTTTCTCGCTGGGCTCCTGTGCGATCAGCTCCTGGGGCAGGTCAAAATAGAAATCACTTTTTTTCATGGATCGCTCCGAAAGAATCAAAAATATATTGACTGTAAAAAGATTATTTGATACAATATTAAATATTTTAACACAGTTATATAAAAGACGCAAGCAAAAACGCGTTATTTGCATAAAATATCTTACGAGGTGAAAAACAAATGGATCAGAAGTACAAAGTTGGTATTATCGGCGCAACAGGCATGGTCGGGCAGCGTTTTATCACGCTGTTGGCGGATCACCCCTGGTTTAATATTACCGTACTGGCAGCCAGCGCGCGCTCCGCGGGCAAGACCTATGAAGAGGCGCTCGGCGGCAGATGGGTAATGACCTCTCCCCTGCCCGAAAGAATAAAAACCATGGTGGTTTGCGACGCGGTTGCGGACCTTCAGAAAATCGCGGACGCCGTTGATTTTGTGTTCTGCGCCGTGGATATGAAAAAGGATGAGATCAAAGCGCTGGAAGAGGCCTATGCCAAGGCGGAATGCCCCGTGGTTTCCAATAACAGCGCCAACCGTTTCACGCCGGACGTTCCCATGGTGATCCCGGAGCTCAATAACGATCATATCAAAGTGATCGAAGCGCAGAAAGCCCGTCTCGGCACCAAGCGCGGCTTTATCGCCGTAAAATCGAACTGCTCACTGCAGAGCTACGTTCCCGCCCTGTACCCGCTGGACGAGAAATTCGGCGTTAAGGACGTACTGGTTTGCACTTATCAGGCCATTTCCGGCGCCGGCAAGACCTTCGAGCGTTGGCCCGAGATGATCGATAACGTAATCCCCTACATCGGCGGCGAAGAAGAAAAGAGCGAAAAAGAACCCCTGAAGATATGGGGCAAGCTTGAAAACGGTACGATCGCTCCCGCGGACTCCCCGAAGTTTACGGCGCAGTGCCTGCGCGTGCCGGTTTCTGACGGGCATATGGCGGCGGTGTTCGTACGTTTTGAGAAGAAACCCACCAAAGAAGAGATTCTTGACGTATGGAAGAATTTCAGTGGCCGTCCGCAGGAGCTTGCGCTTCCCCACGCGCCGAAGCAGTTTTTACACTATTTTGAAGAAGATAATATGCCTCAGACCAAGCTCAACCGCGAGCTGGAGGGCGGCATGGCCGTTTCTATCGGCAGGCTCAGAGAGGATACGCAGTACGATTACAAGTTCGTTTGCCTCTCTCATAATACGCTCAGAGGCGCGGCTGGCGGCGGCGTGCTGCTGGCGGAGCTTCTTTGCGCGGAAGGCTATATCACACCTAAAAACAACTGAGCTGATACTTTTTGAAACAAACGATCTTTACCGGCAGCGCTACTGCGCTGATCACCCCGTTTACCGAAAACGGCGAAAGTATAGACTATGCGCTGTTTGAGGATATGTGCGAATATCAGATCCGGAACGGAACGGACGCGCTTGTGGTTGCCGGCACCACCGGAGAATCGCCGGTTTTATCCAAAGAAGAAAAAAGAATGCTGTTCCGGCGTGCTGTCAATGCCGCTGAGGGCCGGATCCCCGTGATCGCGGGCACCGGCTCGAACAGCACGGAAGAGGCCGTTCGAAAATCGAACGACGCAGAAAAAGAGGGAGTCAACGCTTTACTGGTGGTGACTCCCTATTATAATAAGTGTACACAGGATGGTCTTATTAAGCACTATTTTTACATTGCGGATAGAGTGAGCGTACCCATCATTGTATATAACGTACCATCACGCACCGGCGTAAATATTCAGCCGGAAGTGTACATGGCACTGACGGAACATAAAAACATTGCAGCGATCAAAGAAGCAAACGGTGATATCTCGGCCGCGGCAAAAACATTTTCCTTGTGCGGCGATAAGCTGGACGTGTATTCCGGCAACGACGACCAGACCGCCGCTTTCCTTTCCCTCGGCGGTAAAGGCGTGATCTCGGTAGCGGCAAACATCATACCGCACGTGATGCACGTTATGGCAACAGATAAAGAACACAGCACTCAGATGCAGTTGGAATATCTGCCCCTTTTGAACGCCCTGTTCTGCGAAGTAAATCCGATCCCTGTAAAAGCAGCTTTTGAAATGATCACCGGCAAGCTACAGCCTTTACGCCTGCCGTTAACAACAATATCAGATTCTCATCGCATTATGTTAATGCAATTGCTGAAAAGATATTCTCTTGTCAAAACCATGTAATGCAAATATAAAAAAGAACCGCCTGACCGGTATAAAATGATACTCCGGAACAGGCGGTTATTATTATAATTATTAGCCGAGGTTAGCCTTCAGGTTATCAAGCTGCTCACGCATGGTGGCGGGCAGACGGTCGCCGAATCTGGCGTAGAACTCTTCGATGCCGGGGACCTCGTCTTTCCAGAGGTTGTTATCCACGGTAAGGATCTCTTCGAGGTTCTCAAAGGGCACTTCGTCCTCAATGCCGGTCAGGTCGATATCCTTGGCGTAGGGCACGTAGCCGATGGCGGTCTCTTTCGCGTCCACCTTGCCTTCGCAGCGGGCAAGGATCCAAAGCAGAACGCGAAGGTTGTCGCCGAAGCCGGGCCACAGGAAGTTGCCTTCGTCATCCTTGCGGAACCAGTTGACGTTGAAGATCTTGGGGGCCTTTTCAGGATCGAGGGTCTTGCCGATATCCACCCAGTGCTGCCAGTAATCAGCCATGTTGTAACCGCAGAACGGAAGCATGGCCATGGGGTCGCGGCGAACAACGCCTACGGCGCCGGCAGCGGCAGCGGTGGTCTCGGAAGCCATGATGGAGCCAACGAACACGCCGTTGTTCCAATCCTTGCTCTGATACACCAGCGGCGCGAGCTTGGCGCGTCTGCCGCCGAATACAAACGCGGAGATCGGCACGCCGTCCGGGTTCTCAAACTCGCTGCTCAGGCACGGGCAGTTGATCGCGGGCGCGGTGAAGCGTGAATTGGGATGCGCACCCTTTTCGGTGCTCTCGGCGCCGTTCCACGGATCGCCCTTCCAGTCGATGGCGTTCGTGGGCGGGTTCTTATCGAGACCTTCCCACCAAACGGTGTTGTTGTCGAGATTATGGCATACGTTTGTGAAGATGGAGCCCTTCTTGGTGGAAAGCAGGGCGTTGGGGTTAGACTTCATGTTGGTGCCGGGTGCCACGCCGAAGAAGCCGTTTTCGGGGTTGATCGCGTACAGACGGCCGTCGGGGCCCTTGCGGATCCAGGCGATATCGTCGCCGACGGTCCAAACCTTATAACCGGCCTTCTTGAAGCCCTCGGGCGGGATCATCATGGCGAGGTTGGTTTTGCCGCAGGCGCTCGGGAACGCCGCGCATACGTACTTGGTTTCGCCGTTGGGATATTCAACGCCGAGGATCAGCATATGCTCGGCCTGCCAGCCCTCCTGCAGGCCCTGATAAGAGGCGATGCGCAGAGCGAAACATTTTTTACCGAGAAGCACGTTTCCGCCGTAAGCGGAGTTCACGCTGATGATGGTGTTATCCTGCGGGAACTGGCAGATCCAGCGGTTCTCTTTGTCTACGTTGCACTTGCAGTGCATGCCGCGCACCCAGTCGTCGGAATCGCCGAGGCAATCCATAACCGCTTTACCTACGCGGGTCATAATGCTCATGTTCATAACCACGTAGATGGAATCGGTGATCTCGATGCCGATCTTACTGAATTTTGAGCCCACGGGGCCCATGGAATACGGGATCACGTACATCGTGCGGCCCTTGTAGGAATCGCGCGCGATATCGTAAAGCATTTTATAGCATTCGTCGGGATCCTTCCAGTGGTTGGTGGGACCGGCTTCTTCTTTGGTAGGCGTGCAGATCAGAGTCCTGTCTTCCACACGTGCCACGTCGTCGGGCTTGGTGCGGTGCAAATAGCAATCGGGAAGCAGCTCTTCGTTGAGCAGTTCCATTTCGCCGGTGGAGCAGGCCTCGGCCTTCAGCGCGTCAAGCTGCTCTTTGGAGCCGTCGATCCACATGATGTCAGCGGGCTTCAAAAGCTCCACTTTTTCTTCGATCCAGCTCAGGACCGATTTGTTCGTAGTAAGTGCCATATGATCTCTCCTTTTTATAAGGTTATATAACCCAAATATCTAATAAATTATATCATTCAGAAAAATCGTTGTCAATATCCATTGTGGCAAAAGCGTTCAATTTTACGCCCGCCGTATGCCCCGCAAGATACTCATAATACCCCTGCGAGCCGATCATGGCGGCGTTATCGCCGCAGTAGCGCAGCTCTGGCATAAACAGTTCGATCTTTTTACGTTTGCACAGCGCCTGCATCTCTCTGCGCAGCACGCTGTTTGCCGATACGCCCCCTGCGATTACGAACCGGGACGGCTTCAGGAGGTCCATTGCTTTTTCGGTTTTAGAAGACAGAACTTTTACGACACAGCACATATAGGATGCGCCGATGTTTTCGATATCCAACGGCTCCCCTTTCTGCTCTTTGTTGTGGATCAGATTGATGGCGGCCGTTTTCATGCCAGAAAAACTGAAATCATATTCGCTGCCGTCCACGCGCGGGAACGGGAATACGTACTTTTTCGGGTCGCCGTTTGCACAGGCCTTATCCATATTCAGCCCGCCGGGATACGGCAGCCCCAGCAGCCGTGCGGCTTTATCCATCGCCTCACCGGCGGCGTCGTCGCGCGTGCGTCCGATCACATCATATTCCGTATAGCTCTTTACGTTCACAAGATGCGTATGGCCGCCGGAAACGATCAGCGCCAGAAAAGGCGGCTCAAGCTCAGGCGAGGAGATATAGTTGGACGCAACATGTCCCCGCAGATGGTGCACGGGAACAAGAGGTATATTGTTTGCAAAACACAGTCCTTTTGCGAAATTTACACCTACCAGCAGCGCGCCGATCAGCCCCGGCGCCGCGGTAACGGCAACGGCGTCGATATCTTTGAGCGTCAGCCCCGCATCGGAAAGCGCTTTTGAACATACGCCGCTGATGCTTTCACAGTGTCTGCGGGATGCGATCTCTGGCACCACGCCGCCGTATAATATATGTTCCGGCACCTGCGACGCAACAACGTTGGAAAGCACTTCCCTGCCGTCTCTTACTACGGCAGCGCCGGTATCGTCACAAGAGCTCTCAATGGCCAGTATATTCAACGGGAACCTCCCCTTTCACAAAAACAAAGTATAGATCACGGCGTCTTCATCGGGCGAAGTATAGAACCCGCGGCGGACGCCCTGTACAGTGTAGCCCGCCTTTTCATAAAGCATTCTCGCGGCATCATTGGAAGCACGTACTTCAAGGCTTATAAAATTGCAATGATCTTCTTTTGCTGCGGTTTCAAGGGCCTGCAGCAGAGCCTTTGCAACACCCTGCCTGCGGTATGCTTTTACTACTGCAAGATTGCCCAGATAACATTCGCCGTAAACAGATTCCATGCTTACGTAACCGGCAAGTGTTTCACCGATTTCACATACAAGAAACAGCGCGTTATTTTTATTGATTTCAGAAAGCACGCCCGTTTCGCTCCACGGCGCGGAAAAGGTCGCTTTTTCGAGTGCGGCGATTGCCGGCGCATCTGAGGGAACGGCCTTTCTGATGATCATATCCGTCGTCATGCTTTCGCCTCATACCAGGTCTTGCCGATCCCGGCATCCGCCCGCAGCTTTACGGAAAGCGATACCGCGTTTTCCATTTCTTCCTTCAGAAGCTCTGCTGCTTTGGGTGCAAGAAGCGCGGGTGCCTCAAGAATCAGTTCGTCGTGCACCTGCATGATCAGGCGCACCTCTGGCAGTTCGTTCTGCAATCGGCGGTAGATCTTTACCATAGCGATCTTGATGATATCCGCCGCCGTGCCCTGAATGGGCATATTGCGCGCCACCCGTTCGCCGAACGCGCGCAGCATGGCATTGGAGGAGGTCAGCTCCGGCAGATATCTGCGGCGGTGAAAAACGGTTTCTGCGAAGCCGTTTTCTTTTGCCGACGCGATGGCGTTTTTCATATACCCGTCGATAGAGGAATACAGGGCTAAATAAGCATTGATGAAGCGCTCGGCCTCCGCGCGGGTGGAATGGATATCCTTTGCCAGAGAAAACGAGCCGATGCCGTATACGATACCGAAATTCACGGCCTTTGCTTTGCTTCTGAGCTCCGGCGTAACCTGATCTTCAGGCACGCCGAAAACCTTTGCCGCGGTAACCGTATGCACGTCCACGCCCTGATTGAAGCAATCCGTCATATTCTTATCGTTTGCAAGCGCCGCCAATACGCGCAGTTCGATCTGTGAATAATCGGCGTCTACTAAAAGATAGCCGTCCCGCGCGGTAAAGAATTTACGGAATTCCCGCCCCAGTTCGGTGCGCACCGGGATATTCTGCAGATTCGGCTCTGTGGATGAGAGACGGCCGGTACGTGTTTCGGTCTGGTTAAAGGTGGAATGGATGCGTCCGTCCGGGCCGATCGCTTTCAGCAGGCCCTCGCAATAGGTGCTTTTCAGCTTCGCGTAGGTACGGTATTCGAGAATATCGGAAACAATGGGGTAACCCTCCGCAAGGCCTTCGAGCACTTCCGCGTTGGTGGACCAGCCGGTTTTCGTCTTCTTTTTTGCGGGCAGGCCCAGCTTTTCAAACAATATCACGCCGAGCTGCTTCGGGGAATTGATGTTGAACTCCTCCCCTGCCAGATCATAGATGCGCTGTTCCAGCTCGCCGATGCGCTGCGAAAGGATCACGGAATACTGCTGAATATTTTCGCTGTTGACCTCCATGCCGTCTTCTTCCATTGCGGAGAGAACTTCAGCCAGCGGGATCTCCATATCTTTCAGAAGATCCATCTGTTTATTTTCTTCAAGAATCGAAGTCAAACGGTTGGTAAGCGTCTCAGCTGACGCGATCTCACAAAGAAGCTTCTTGCTTTCATCCGGGATATCGTCGTCCGCTTCAACTTCCGGCAGGGGGATATTATAACTCATGGCGATTTCGGAAACGGAAAATCCTGTAGCGTTCGGGTTCAGCAGATATGCGGCAAGACGCAGATCGAACGATACGTTTCTGATTTCAACCCCGTCCTGCATAGCATATTTATACGCTTTTTTGGAATCCGCAAAAACCTTATTCACGTTTTCGTCTTCCAGCGTCGGTTTCAGAACGGAAAGCCCCTGGGGGATATAATACAAAGAACCGTTGTATAACGCATAGAACGTGCCGTTATCATCCAGATCAAGATACAGCGTACTGTTTTTATCTGCGTTGAATGCATCGCGTTTATCGGCGCGCAGAACGCCTGTCTGCTTTTGTTCCGCGGTTTTTACGGGTGCGTTATCCAGTTTTAACCGAGCAATCAGCTTAAACATCTCATGCTTCGCAAGTTCTCTTTTCAGCGCTTCCGGATCAACCGGATTTCTGAGATATGAAGCAATATCCTTTGCAATGGGCGCTTCAAGGCAGATCGTGCCGAGCTTACGGCTCAGAAAGGCGCTCTCTTTGCCGGCTTCCAGTTTTGCGCGAACGCCGTTTGTAACTTCGAGCGCGTTTGTATCGGCAAAAATATGATCGATCGTATGATACTTTTTGATCAGCTCGCCCGCCGTTTTGGGGCCGACGCCAGCCACGCCGGGGATATTATCGGAATTGTCGCCCTGCAGTGCTTTGAGCTCGATCATCTCAGCAGGCGTCAGGCCATACTCTTCCATAAGCTTTGCCTCATCATACTGAACCGTTTGCGTCTGCCCCATTTTGGTGGTGGTGAGCAGCACGTTTACGTTGCTTTTTATGAGCTGCAGAGAATCACGGTCGCCTGTAGCGATATAACACATGTCTCCCGCCGCCGTATGCGAGGAAAGCGTGCCCAGAATGTCGTCCGCTTCATACCCTTCGCATTCAACGATATGGCAGCCGAACGCGCGCAGAAGGTCCTTCATGGGTTCCATCTGCTCGTGAAGCTCCGAGGGCATTCCCTTGCGCCCCGCTTTATACCCTTCGTACATCTTATGCCGGAACGTGGGCGCTTTCAGATCGAACGCAACGGCAACGGCCTCAGGCTGCGTCTGGTCAAAAAGGCTTAAAAGCATATTGGTAAAACCGAAGATCGCATTTGTAAAATGCCCGTCTTTTGCAGTGAGCATTCTGATGCCGTAGAACGCGCGGTTGATCAGACTGTTGCCGTCTATAATCAGGAAATGCATGTTTCATCCTCCGAATCATGTATTTATATCAATCATACCACAGTTTTTCGCGGAATGCTACTTTATTTTTCGCATATTTTATGCTAAAATGAAAAAAGAGTTGGGATGTGATATTTTATGCAGATAAAGGATCTTCATACAAACGGATACGCCGCGCTTGCGCCAATGGCAGGGGTTACGGACGGCGTATTCCGCGCGATCTGCGTTCAGAACGGCGCGGCATATACGGTTACCGAAATGGTAAGCTCCAAAGCGCTGACGCTTGGCGACACGAAATCAAAAGAACTGATGGCGTTATCAGACGCCGAACGCCCCGCCGGGATACAGATCTTCGGCAACGACCCCGCAGTGATGGCTGAAAGCGTTTCTCAGGTACTCCCCTTCAAACCTGATTTTATAGATATCAATATGGGTTGCCCCGCCCCAAAGATCGTTAAAAACCGCAGCGGCAGTTTTCTGATGAAAGAACCCGCTCTCGCCAGAGAGATCGTAAGATCTGTTGCCGACGCTTCAAACGGTTTGCCGGTAACCGTAAAGATGCGCACCGGCTGGGATGAAGAAAACAAAAACCATGTGGAATTCGCAAAAATACTCGAAGCAAACGGCGCGTCGGCAATTGTTGTGCACGGGCGCACAAGAGAACGGATGTATATGCCCCCTGCGGATTGGAACGCGATAAGAGAGGTAAAAAACGCCGTTAAAATCCCGGTGATCGGCAACGGCGATATCTTTACACCGGAAGACGCAAAGCGCATGTATGAAGAAACCGGCGTCGATTTTATTATGGTTGGGCGCGGTACGCTCGGCAGCCCCTGGTTCTTCAGGCAGATCAACGATTACCTTTCATCCGGCGTATACGCTCCTGCACCCGACAATGAAGAGAGAATGCGGTTGATGCTGGAACATGCGCGC
>JAEEGL015935411.1_pt1 | contig 18907 bp, 14 predicted proteins | sample 9134231 | NCBI WGS metagenome assembly JAEEGL01 (sample SAMN16246548, study PRJNA631951) | gut metagenome | biome: gut microbiome; feature: rumen; material: fiber-attached | host: Bos | place: Iran: Karaj | collected 2018-10 | reverse complement strand
TTGTGGGAAAAGGTTTTAGATATGCTCAAATCTCTTGAACCAAATATCAGTGAAGATGTTTTGAGTATTTTTTGCATTTATTTTTCGCTTCTTGATGATGGAAACATCTGCATTCCGTTGAATTCACAACAACTATACGAAAAATGGATGAAAAAATGGGATGGCCTTTTTCTTGCCGAAAATGGAGATAACTACGAACTGCAAAGGCACGAAGAACCAGATTTCAAAAAAATAATAAAAACGGTATGCGAACCGGATGATTCCAATGTTTTGAAAATTTCAGCAGAGTCACTTCCTAATTTAATAGAAGATGTTTCTATATATTCCGGAACCGAAGTTCCGGCAGGAACGAATGCACACAGGAAAGCTGCATACAATTCATCTCCAAAATACGACAAACCTTTTGTAATAGATTCTGTGAACGATTGTCGCTGGCTTTTCGCTTCGAAATACCACAAGGCAAAAAGAAGTATAGAAAACCGTATAAACGCTATAATGATAGCGAATAACAAAGCCACAACAACAGATACGGAAACTGAAAAAGCAACAATCCGGGAATATTTCAAAAAACTGACAGAAGACAATTCTCATGCCCCGATGATCCTTAAGGACGAACAACTTGATACAATTGTCCGTGGCTTAGGCGAGAATCTCATAATAACAGGTGGTCCGGGAACTGGAAAAACAACTGTGGTATGCTACTTGCTCTGGGAGCTTATGCTAAGGAATCCTTCTTATCTTGATTACCATGTGTATCTTGCCGCTCCAAGCGGGAAAGCAGCTGACAGAATGAAAGAAAGCATTTCAGAAACTCTTTCAAAACTACAAATCAGCGACGAGACTGAAAAAAAGATTTTCAACAAATTGAACTCGGCTCAATCATCAACAATCCACCGGCTCCTAAGTTATAATCCGTCAGAAAACAGTTTCAGTTATAACGCAGAAAACCGGTTTGAAGACAATTCTATTTTTGTGATAGATGAAGCAAGTATGATAGATATCACGCTGTTCAGCTCACTTATAGAAGCAATTCCAGACACTGCATCGGTCTATATTCTGGGCGACAAAGATCAGCTGCCTTCTGTTCAGGCAGGCGCGGTTTTGGGTGAACTTCTTGCAAAAAAAATTAACAGTGTCGCAGAATTGAAAGAATCAAGCCGCTTTAATGATAATTCTGATGTAGGACGATTAAAAAATGCAATGCAACAAAACAAGCCCTTGGACAGAAATCTTGCTTTTTTTGAGTCTTGGGAATCTTGGAAACAGAATAATACTTTTAAAATTCCAGACAACGCCAGTAAAAATGCGTCATCAAAAGAATTTCCGGTAACAACTTTTGTTCTTAAAGATTCAAATTCGCATTATGGAATCAACAAGGAAAAACAAATTGAAGAAATCATAACAAGATGGAGTGAAGTTTTTTATGATGATTTAATCGACACAATTCCACAAGATTTATCAGATCAAAAAGCACTGAATGCCTTATGGAACAAGACAACTTCTGCCCGAATTCTCTGTGCAGAAAGGCGAGGTATTCGTGGAACAGAAAGAATAAATGAACATATATGCAGGCACATCATCAAACGGAATAAAATTACAAGCCTTGAAAATGGTGAGTTCTTTACAGGCCAACTTCTTATACTCACAAAAAACCAGACGATGTTCAGCCTTTACAACGGTGACTCTGGAATAGTAATAGAACACAAAGGACTGAAATATCTGATGGTCAAAAAAGATATAAAAGAAGATACCGAACAAGATTTTGGAAAGTTCGCCGGTGGAATATTCCGAAACGGAAGCTATATGTTTTATCCATTATATCTGCTTCCAAAAGAATCCATTGAAACAGCATATGCTATCACAATTCACAAATCACAAGGCTCCGGATATCACGCAATCCTTATATTCTTGCCAGAACAGAGCGGTCATCCGCTGCTAAACCGGCAGATTGCATATACAGCCATCACACGCACTGAAGGCTCCACATACATTGTTGCCGATTATGACACTTTGGAAAAAGCTCGCAGCACAGTTATAGAACGAGATACATTGATAAATCTGTAATGCATTTTTGTTTCAGCATCTTATGAAGAAACTTTTTTAGAAGCCAACCCTGATGCTTTTGTAAATATCTTCTCCAGATACGCTGCTTCGCCTTCAGATAAAGCAGACCGAGAAAGAATTCCCTTCCAAAAATTCTCCATTTCCGGTCGTCCTGTCACTGAGAAAAAACCAATCTTCTGAAGGTTGTCGGCTATTATTGTCACAGTTTTATCAAGACGTTCAAGTGAAATCGGCGTATATCCCGTGAAATTCGGAGTCTCTAGTTTTCTGTACAACGTGTAGCACATAATTTGCACTGCATGGGAAAGATTCAACGACGGGAATTCTGGCGATGATGGAATTTGAATACCCATAGTACATTCTTCAAGCTCCTCATCTGTAAGTCCTGTCCGTTCATTACCAAAAACAACGGCGATATTGCCTTGCTCCGTGAACGCTCCGTTTGAAACGAATTCCTCCGGCGTAACAAGCCACTCCTTGCGTTTTTTGCCGCGCCGCCGCGTGGTTCCTGCTGAAATTACACAATCGGACGTAGCCTGCGTTATCGAGTCAAAAAACTCCGCATTATCCCAAATATACGCGGCATGAATGGCAAGTATACGTATTTGTCTGTCTTTATAATCTTCCCTCTTCCCCACGATGCGGAGTTTTTTAATGCCCATATTTGCCATGGCGCGGCATGCGGAGCCAATATTGCGGCTTTCTTCCGGGTGCGTAAGTACTATGCAGATATCGTCTAGCGTCATGACTCGACTATAGCGTTTTTTTCATTATATGTGAACCAGCAAGGCAGATGCTGTTCCGCAGAGAAGCTTGGCCGAACCCCAAAGCCTCACAATTGTTGCGAAATACTAACCTGCATCAGAACGAATCAACAGCCCCGATGCAAGCGGCGGGATATTAAGCCTTCGCTACGAAAAAACTACTAAAAATAGCAGGAAACAACCATAGACGAAGAAGTTTGTTTGACAATCTGAAAAAGTTTGTATAGAATACTAGTATGAGTTAGTTTCAAAACATTTATTTGGAGCTTCTCATAAAATGTTTCTAATGGTTTGGAAAGAATTCCGGGGAGGAATATGAGCATAAATAATAACCTCATACCAGGTTTCAACGATGAGAAAGATGACAGCCTTAAAATTTCACTTGAGAAGGTTGATTCTGTAGATAATTGTATTATCCTTTACCTGAACGGATATATCGATACGTACAACTCCGCGAATTTCCAGAAAAGGATTACGAAAGTCGTAGACGCTGGGTACATCAATCTGATTTTCAACTGTACTTCATTGAATTATGTTTCATCAACTGGTATCGGTGCACTGACAACATTCCAGAAAACGGTGAAACAGAAAGGCGGAGATATCGTTCTTTTTGAGATTCAGTCAAAGGTATATGAAGTATTCCAGCTGTTGGGATTCTCTCAGTTCTTTAATATCAAAGAGACGCAGGAAGATGCAATAGATTTCTTCAACGAGGAACCGGCTGTTGAAGAATCTTCTTTCCCGAAGATTTTTGCTTGTCCTGTTTGCGCAAAAAAACTTAAGGCAACAAAAGCCGGACGTTTCCGCTGTTCTGAATGTAAATCGATTCTCGCTATCGATAATCAGGGACAGGTTCTTTTAGGCTAAACCTGACATAAATTCCATTATACTGAACTATACCGATACTTTTAGCCTAGTTCATGAGTGAAAAACTGCCGCGAATAAGTGGCAGTTTTTTTTATGTTCGCAAAAAATCCTGCACATTGCAGAGTGCAATTATCTGATTGAATCTTGCTTTATTATTATTGTTCGTAATTCTTATCGTTCCTGTGCATAACTTGTGGAAAAACTCATCAAATCAGATTGACGAAATCGATAAAAAAATCACTTTTTTCTATCTCACGAATCTAAAACAAAATGTTAAAGTCAATAGATTTTGAATAAAAAAGTATTATTTTTTGTAAAATAAAGCAGTATATAAAAATATTTTTATCTGTTACGGTATATAAAAATAAACCTTAAATATAAATAATATAAGCAATTATCACATGCAAATCCAAACTCGGAAAAAAACTCATCGCCTTTTTTCCAGTTTTTGCCTTTTTTAGTTTCATCCGAATTATAAAATGCCGATATATCAATAGTTATATTATGCTGCAAAAAAAATACACTGTTTTACAGCTGTAGATAACTTGTGCATAACTTGTGTTCTTTTTGCACAGACTCCATGATTTGTGCTAAAAAAACTTTTTTCAAATGCGTTTTTATTGTTTTTGAATGATGTTCATGGTAATCTTATAAAGAATGAAAAAATCCTTTTTTCTTGTGCTTGTTTTTTTTGTAATCTTTCTCGTTCTTCTTTTCGGTGCTGCTTTTTTTACGATGCTTGAAGAAAACTGCACGCACATGAAAGCCGGTATAAATTCGAACTTTTTCAACTGGACTTTCTTCCTGAACAGTGCGGTGCGCTATTTACCATGGTGTGCCATCCTCTCTCTGATGATGCTGATTCTCTATATCATCAAGCATAAATTCAGCGTCCCCCAATTCATTATTCCATATTACATAATTGCTCTTCTTCTATGGATGCTCGGAATTCCCGGATGTGCTTTTCTATATGACAATGTGCAAAAAGCTTTCCCAATCGTACAACCAGATTCCCAAGATTTTTCCGCTGGTTATTTCCGAAAAGATGGAGAATTTCTTACGTTTGTCACCGGAAAAGAAGAGGATGACGGAGAAATTTGGCGTAGAAAAGTCTTTTCGGAGCAAACATCCTCAGTTTCACAAGAAAGTTACGATATCCCGGAAATTGCAGAAAATTCAATGATTTTTGCCGACAGTCTTATCGAAAAAGCAGTTTCTATTCCAGCCTGGTGGAATTTCGCACATGAAAAATGTCTTTTGCTTAAAAATGTTTGCCGTTCCGCTCTTGCAAAAGGATATTTGTCGTATTTACTTTTTGCGACTATGGGATTCGCACTCAGCTCTGTAGTTTTTATGTGCCGCTTCTCATCATGGAGACTTGTCAACGTGCTATGCGTAATCATTCTGTCTACATTGATAGTAATAACGAATATCCACTTCTACGACATTTCAATTATTGAAAAACTTCCTATTTTGGGCAAATGGTGGCTCCCTCTTGTATTTAATGGCACAATTTGCGCGCTGTTTATGACTGTAGGAATAATTAACTGGATACATCATCCGGATCGCAATATGGAGGACAGATGAACAGCAAAATTAAAGCGGCAATTATCTTTGTCATCTATACCTTCCTTGTTTTTCTCTTTTCAATTCTGTGGTTTATTTTCTTTTCAGACGCAAGCAAAGTACTACCGCCTGATCAGTTCGCATATAAATTCGATAACGGAGTCATCTATTTTTTCATGCTCATCCCTCCAGTACTAATGACCGCAGAAATATTCGGATTTTCTTGGTTCTTCGGGGTGTCATCGCACGGAACGAAAAAGAGATTCTCGAACAAGATGCTAGGCCATCTTAAAACTGTTCTTATTACTTGCGTATCATGCGTTATTGTATGTTTTGTTTCAGAAGAAGCGTTGATTCCTAGTATCCAAAACGCAGTAAGCCTATATGAGGCAAGGGCTCGCAATTACTGGGAGTACACAGAACTTGCTGAAGAGTATTCAAAATCAGGTTCGTTTAACAATGCACGGTTCTATGCAGAGGAAGCTCTTAAACTGTATCCAGGCTCCCCAGAAGCAAAATCGCTTGCCTTACGCATGGAGCGTGAGTCATTGGAAGCAAACAGCGCGGAAAACATGTCGAATACAGTTGCTGATGAAAAGAACGATTTCATCCAGATGCAGAATGAAGAACTTTCGTATTCGTATCTTACGGAAGCCGAAAAAGCTTTTGCGGCAGCAGATTACATAAATGCCCATTACTACGCGGAAATGGCGGCAAAGTCAACAGAACGAAACGGACAAAATCTTTTACGAGCCAAAGAAATTTCTTCCGTTTCGTGGGGGCTTCTTAATTCTGATAAAAATACGTTCAACAAAGAATCGGGCGATGTATACAAACTTAAGAAAGAGGCTTACAACGCTCTGGAAAACGGCGATGTGCTCAAAGCGTACTATATGCTTATTAAACTGAATGATGCATATCCGAATGACCCCGATATAGCGAATTACTTTGAGGAAACAGTGAACAGGCTTGAAAATCAGTATTTCTTTGTTGATGAGACAGATGATCTGCGTGATTTTGAAACAGCCAACAACGTATATTTTTCTGTAACAAAACCGGATGGTCAGGTTGATTTAATTTTCATAGGCGGAATTTCCGTCGTAGAAAACACAGGGCAGTTTATTCAATATTTTAGGAATTTCTCTGTTACATCGTTCTCGGAAGAGGGGCATGTGAAGCAGTTTTTTTCTGTGCCTTATGCAAAAATGACAGCTCAGCTTGTATCATCTTTGGTGGAATCTGGACTAGTCTCAACAAGGAGAGAATTCAAAACAAGCAACGACCAATATGTGCCATATGTTTTCTTGGAAGGCATAGACAGGCAATCGGATAACACACGCAATGCCATAAAGCCTAAATTCAAATATCGGATGGAAGAAGAAGCTCCTTCTTTTTATATTATTGATATTCCGTTCGGAGATCTTACGCTTATACGACAAGCTTGTGAAGGTGCGGATAAAATGCCTTTTATCTCTCTTATGCAGTTTATTTCTAAGGCCGCACATTACGGTTTTTCTAACGAGGTTTACACTGCTGCATTCGCAAAAAGAGCATGTTATCCGTTTATAATTCTTGCAATCATGATAACATTAGCAATAATGAGTTTTAACTACAGGCTGTTGTCAGGACACGCTTTCCGGTTTCACTGGCTGCTTTTGTTCCCAATGATGACTATAATACTGCGTTTTGCTATGATGCTCATTGATTATGTAGAAAGCCTTCTCGCAATTTCGTTGTATTCAGCAGCGGGGTCGGCTTGCCCTGCAGCTATGATTTTTCTCTCAATCGCACTTGTCGTTATCGTTTCATTCCGATTTCTCAGCTCGCACAGCGAATAGACCGCTTCTGCCAGGAAAGACTTTTGACTCAAATCTTACGCAAACGTTACATGGCGCACAATGCACTGCAATGAATTGTGCGCTCAACACACTCTATGCGTCTCTTCTGGTAATATGTGCGCCCAGCGACTGAAGCCGCTCGACGAGCTCCTCATAACCACGTTCTATTTGGTACACATTGCGGATAACGCTATCTCCTTGTGCACTTAAAGCAGCTATAAGCAGCGCCATTCCCGCACGAATATCCGGTGAAACGAGCTCGTCTCCATGCAAGATGCAAGGTCCTGAAACAACAGCTCTGTGCGGGTCGCAAAGCGTAATACGTGCGCCCATCCCAATTAGCTTGTCCACAAAGAACATTCTAGATTCAAACATTTTTTCGAATATAAGAACAGTTCCTGTAACCTGAGTCGCAACAACAGTCATCACACTTGTAAGGTCCGCCGGGAAACCAGGCCAAGGGCTATCATCTATCTTCGGAGTCATACCACCTATATCGGTGTCAACTTGCATAGCCTGCCCTACAGGAACAGTCAATGTATCCCCATCAAGATCCCAATGAATACCCAGTTTACTGAATGCTGGTTTTATAGGGCGTAAATCCTGAGGACGTATGCCTGTAATCGTGATGGATCCTTTTGTCGCCGCAGCAAGACCAATAAATGAGCCTACCTCCATGAAATCTGGACCAATTGTAAATTCACAGCCATGAAGATGACTGACACCATTTATTGTAAGGATGTTGGAACCAATTCCTGAAATATTCGCACCCATACAGTTCAGCATATGGCACAAATCCTGAACATGCGGCTCGCTAGCGGCATTCGTGATTATTGTAGTCCCCTCGGCAAGGGCTGCCGCCATAACCGCGTTTTCAGTAGCTGTTACAGAAGCCTCGTCAAGAAAGATATCCGCACCAGCAAGTTTGTTCGCCGTAAAAATAAATTGTCCGTTCGCAGAAATTCGTACGCCAAGTTCTTGAAGCGCAAGGAAATGCGTATCCACACGGCGGCGGCCGATTACGTCTCCCCCAGGAGGTGCCATTACCGCTTTTCCGCAGCGAGCCGCAAGCGGGCCCGCGAAAAGAATAGAACCACGTATTTTTCTAGAAAGCTCCGGAGGAATCTCCGTTTTCACAATTGAGTCACATGTTATACGCCATGTATTTTTCTTTACATGCTCCGCAGAAACCCCAAGGCTTTTCAGTATTTCTATCATAACCCTAGTGTCTTCAATTTCTGGGATATTGTTCAGAATCACTGGTTCAGGTGTAAGAAGACACGCCGCAATGCAGGGAAGAGCCGCATTTTTATTTCCGCTGGCATGAATCGTTCCCTTTATTGGGAAACCGCCTTCTACAAAATATTCAATCATATTACTTTTCCTCTGCCCAAAGACGGATAAGCTCTATTACAGTTTTTACTGCCGTCATCATCTGATTGAGCGATGCCCATTCAGAGCGAGAATGGAAATTGTGGCCACCGGTAAACACATTCGGAGTCGGAATTCCCATTTCAGAAAGACGTGAACCATCCGTACCTCCCCGGATAGGATTAAATGTCGGCTTTATGCCCGCTGATTCTGTCGCTTTAACAAGTTTTTCGACAACAGCAGGATTCTTATCAAGCTCTTCTTTCATGTTAAGGTATTGCTTTGTGTGAGTTACCGATGTTTTTCCGCCTGGAAATTTATATTCAACAGCTTTTGCCAGAGCATCAACCGTATCAAGCCGTTTCTGCATACCATCAGCAGAAAAATCGCGCAAATACAAAACCACCTGAGACTGCTCGATATGGCCAGAAATCCCCATCGGTGCATAAAATCCTTGATATCCGTCCGTAGTTTCTGGTGATTCGCCATGAGGAAGCATTGAAACAAACGAAGATGCCATTGAAATTGCGTTGACCATTCCCGGTCGCGCAGTTCCAGTGTGCATAGAGATTCCTGTGAACGTTATTTCACTTTTATATGCATTGAAACATTCAATTTCAAGCTCGCCTTCTTTGCCGCCGTCAAGCGTGTAGCACTGTTTTGCAGTAAGCCAGTCAGTCGGAACGAAATCCATGCCATGACCCGTTTCTTCATCCGGCGAAAATATAATTTCCACAGCACCATGTTTGAACGAACTGTCTGTAGCAATTTTTTCGATTGCCGTCATTATGGCAGCAATTCCGGCTTTGTCATCAGCTCCCAAAAGTGTGGTTCCGTCTGTCGTTATTATCGTCTGACCTTTAGCATCCGCGAGATCTTTATCCGTTGCAGGATCAAGTGTAATTCCGTTTCCTATGGCGAGCGGCTTTCCATCATATTTTTCGATAACAGTCGGATTCACGTCTTTACCGGAAACTTCCGAAACGGTGTCCATGTGCGCAAGAAGCCCAATTACGGGCGCATTCTCGTATCCTTCAGACGCTGTAAGCCGTCCGCAAACATAAGCATGTTCCGTCACATGAACATCAGAAAGCCCGATTTTTTTAAGCTCTTCTGCGAGTGTCTGCGCAAAATCCGCTTCTCTTTGTTCAGAAGGGATAATTCCATTATCTGCATTGTCCTGATTGCTTGTTGTCCAAGTCTTTACATATCGTATAAAACGGTCAAGAAGTTGTTTTTCTATGTTTTCCATAATATAAAAGATACGCCATTTTCAAAGTTAGCACAAGAAGCTGTTTTTCCAGTGCCAAACAGGTTTTGCAAGTTTGTTACTGAACGGTTGCGTCCGGTTGAAATCCGGGAGCCATTCGGTATCTTCCTCCAGTTCCTGATAAAACAGATACTGAAAGTCGTATTCGTCGATAATTGCGCGGATTTGCGCAAATTCCTCTTTAGAAATAAGCCTATTGCTGAACGCACCGAGCGCAGCTTCTCTTGCTGCAAGTTGCGATTGTGAAAACGCCCCTTCCTCCGGCACCACCGGCGTATACTGCGACATCAACGAAACGCACGCGCAGTGGTCGTCATCCCTGTCCGCCGTTTTTTTGAGCCAGTCGAGCGTAAGCCGCGTGTCATCAAGCCTGCCCGGCAACACAAGATGCCGTATTATAACACCGGACATCATTTTCTCTTTGCCGTTCGGTGCCGGTCTGAATTCCGCGCTGGTATTCTGTACCATCCACCGGATAGCCTTTTTCGCGACTGCCGGATAATCGCGCGCCTTAAAAACTGCGTCGGCAATAAGCGGATTAAGCGTCTTAAGATCCGGCAGCCATATATCGACAAGTCCTTTAAGCATTTCCAATGCTTCCACCGTTTCGTACGCGGAGCAATTCCAGCAAATTGGCAGCGTAAGTCCGTGCGATTTCGCGAGCGAAAGTGCTTCTGCAATTGCCGGAATATCATGGCTGCCGGTCACGATGTTTATGTTTTCTGCCCCGGCAGCTTGCAGCTTCAAGCAAATATCAGCAAAGTCCGCGGCAGAAAGCGAAGCTCCCATTCCGCACTGAGAAATCTGGTAATTTTGGCAAAATGCGCAGCGCAAATTGCAGCCTGTTATGAAAATCGTGCCTGAACCGCCGTTTACGGTTATGGGGGGTTCTTCGCCAAAGTGAAGGCACGCGCTCGCAGCCCGAATTTCAGCAGACTCGCCACAAAATCCGTACTTGTGCGCCGAAACATCTGCCTCGCTCGCCACACCAATTCCGCTGGTTCTGTCTACTCCGCAATTCCGCGGACATAAAACGCATTTTTCGTAAAGATTGTTACAGGGCATCGTGATCCATTATCGTATTCATCATAGATGTTAGCATTTCGACCGGCAAATCTTCGGCTTCGTAATTTATTAAATCGCGAAATTCCGAAAAATCGGCTTTTGTAAGCACTGTATCATCGCTCAACGTTCCGTCAAGGAATTCCTGAACATCGTAAAGCCAGCTTAAATTATCCTCAGAAGGCTCTTCCGCTGGTGTCTTAGAAGCAGTAACCTTAGCAAGCCACAGTTCGGAAATAGATTGTGCTAATCCCTGACAGTCTTTATTTGAAGAAACAAAAAGCTCGGCAATCGTTCTGGAAGCTCGTATTCCATCATATACCCCGCCATTGTCCGCTCTATCATGTTTTATAATCCGCTTTATATCAGCCTGAAACTTCTGTATATCATTCATGAAACTATTCTAGCATAAATTCTCATAATTTGGTATGTCTGATTCTTGACTTTTACGATAAGTAAACGTAAACTTTAGGTATGAATCTACGAACTGTATTAACGCCGGAGACAGTAAATCTCCACCTTAAAGGCACAACAAAAGAAGAAATTATTGACGAGTTGCTGGAAATACTTATTCAAGCCGGAAAGGTGAGCAATAAGGATGCAGCAAGAGAATGTGTTCTCGATCGCGAGCGCAAGATGTCTACTGGTATGAAGCATGGTATTGCTATTCCACACGGTAAGACAGATACGGTCAGCGATCTTGTAGCTTGTATCGGAATTTCTGACAATCCTGTTGATTTCGATTCTCTTGATCAGGAACCGTGCCGTATTTTTATAATGACACTTTCTCCTGTAAACAAGACAGGTCCACATCTTCAGTTCTTGGCAGAAGTCAGTCTTCTCTTCAAGAGCGCTGAAAAACGCAAGGAAATTCTTAACACAACAGACAAGGCTCAGGTTATCAAGATCCTGACTGAATAGTTTGGTATTAAGGATTATATTGGACGAAGACTTTTTCTCAATGAACCAGACTTCTATGGCAATTTTAAAGTCGTAGAGGTCTGTTTTTTTATTTCTGTATGGTCTTCAACGCCCCGGTACCGCTTCTATGCCATTACAAATGTGAAGCATCAAGCTTCGATCAGACGTTTTTGAAGCAACGCTTATTCAACAGCCACGACGCAGCTTCGCAACGCAGTTTCAAGCGTTCGCAGCGCAACTCACTAGGAACTACGTGCTTTGTACTTCTTTAGGAAAAGGAAATAAACATGAAACATGAGATTCTATGGTACACAGAAAACGATTCTATAAAAGATTCTCACGGCCGTGCTAGAATTTTCAGAGGCTTTAATTTCGGAGGGATAAAAGCTCCACAACCTGTTGAAAATGGAAATACTGGCATCGTTTCTTTTACAGACAGACCCTTTCCAGAAACTGAAGCCGATGAGATTTTCCGCCGGCTCACCGATGTCGGCTGTACTTTGCTTAGATGGGGTATTACATGGGAAGCCATAGAGCATGAAGGTCCGGAACAATACGATGAAGATTTTCTTGCATATACTCGGCGGATGCTGAAAAAAGCCGCTGAATACAATATCACCGTTATTGTGCAACCGTTCCAGAACGCATGGTGCCGTTTAACAGGAGGCTGCGGCGCTCCGCTTTGGACGTTGGAAAAAGTCGGTTTCAATAAAGAACTGCTTGCGGATTGCGGCGCCGTCTACACTAAAGAAGCCGCAAGAAAAGACGGATACGAGTTTTGGCCTTGGCAATTGAATTACCAGAGATACGTAAGCCAGACAATGTTCACACTCTTCTTCGCAGGAAATACATTCGCCCCAGATTGCAAAATAGAAGGTATTAGTGCACAAGATTATCTTCAGGAACACTATATCGCCGCTATGTACCATGCCGCGCGCCGCCTTAAAGACTGCGAAAATATTATCGGATTCGGAATAATGAATGAACCAAACAGCGGTTACATCGGTATTTCAAACCTTGACAGCTTTATATTGCCGGACGTTCCGGAAGGAGTTGCATGCACACCTTTTGCAGGAATGAAAGCAGCCTCCGGGTTGATAAGTACATATAATCATTTTGAAGTAAAACACTCTGGCTTAAACCTGAAAAAGCGTGTCATAATAAACGACAAAAGGAATTCCGGCGAGAAAGCCATTGAATCATGTCCGTGGAAAGCAGCAGGCGTATGGCACGAGGAAAACGGAGAGGCGATCCTAGACAAGCCTGACTATTTTTATATGCGAAATGGACAACCCGTTGATTTTTCAGATGACTATCTGCGTCCGTTCCAACAGATGTTCATGGAAGCACTGCAAAAAAAACATCCGGAATACATTTTCTTTACAGAATGCATTCCCGCCGGAATTACTGACGGCTTCAACACCGCAGGAATTTTCAGCTGCTATGACTCTAGAATCTCCATGTACAGGAAAGCAAAGACGGAATGGCTTGAAAACACTTCACAAATGGTAATGAATAAAGCCGAATCTTTTTTTGCAGAAGGCGTACCAGCTATCATGGGAGATTTCGGGGTTCCGATGAATATGATGCATGGCAGCAAAGAAGAGCGTCTTAACTTCAATTCGCAAGAAGAAGTTTTTACAGCTTACATGGAAACAGCCGAAAAAGAGCTTATCTCCACGGTACTTTCCGAGTTTTCGCCATGCGGAACAGAAAAAGACGCATCGTGCACCGCAGATTTTAACGTTTATAACGCTGTTTTAAAACAATTTAAGGCAGAAAAAGGCTTTTCACGCCCCTACCCTATCGCAGTCGCAGGAAAACCAGTCTCTTTTCAGTTTCATACTGACGGAATTCCGTTCTTTGAGTTCGAATGGGACAGCGCGATCTGCCCGCCAGACACAAACGACGCCGATACTGAAATCTTTATTCCAGACGCATGGTTTCCATATGGTTGGCATGTTGCGGAATTCGACGGGCACGGCGATATACGCATTGAAAGCGCGAGCCACAGGCTTTTCATAAAAACTAAGGAAGTTTGCCGTTGCCGAATAAAAGTTTGCGCTGGGAGCGGTGCATAAGCTTGAACAAAAGATTTAAGACAACGGCTTAAATCTCTTCAAGAAACTTCATTGCAGTCTGCTGATCAACAATCTTTACGGCTTTTTTGATTTCAGTAAACTTATCCGCAAAATCATCAGGAACTGAATATCCCGACAACTCTTCCAGAATCATATCTGCACTTCCAAAATCATATGCAGAAACAACTTCTTTTAATGCAGACATGGCTTCTTTGAATTCTTCAACGCTTATTTCCGGCAGTTGTGATTTATTCTCTTGATTTTGTGAATTTCCCGCTACGCTGCTTCCTGAGAATTCCTCAAAAAGAGGAGCGAGCTTAGGTTTATAAGAACGGTATTGCTCCAACAAAAGCGGAGTTTTTTCCTTAATTTCGGTCTTTCCTGCCGCATCCCCAGATTTTGCCTTATCACCCGCAGCCTCCAAAGAAGCCGCAAGAGCAGACAAATCTCCGGCACCAATAAGACGAGCCGAGCTTTTCAGTGCATGCACAAGAACTGTATAATTGGTCCAATCTTCATCAATACCAAATTGTTCGATTTCTGCTGATTTTTCTTCGATTGCATCATAAAAATTACGTGCCGCGTCCATATAAATATCCGTACCACTGCAGTTTCGCAATCCATCTGCAATATTCACACCGAACTTTTTCGCAAAAATCTCCGAAATTGCAACTGCATCATCAGCAGATAAAACAGCATTTCCAGTTTTCGCACCGCCTGCACTATCAGTAGCTGTTCCGCCACCGCTTTTTGCTTGCGAAGAGTCATGTTTTATAAAGCCTTCATCGCCTTCTTTCAGGACTTTTTCAGGAGGGAGCATTTGCGCTAATACCGACTCAAGTTTTGCACCGTCAACTGGTTTAGAAAGATAACCTTCAAATCCCGATGCCAGATACATCTCTTTTGCCCCTGAAATTGCATTAGCCGTAAGTGCGATACAAATTGAATGCTGGTTTACGCTCGTTTCATCCTCACGCAAGATTTTTAGCATTTCAATTCCGTCCATTTTCGGCATGCGGTGGTCAACAAACAGCATATCGTATTTTTTATCGTGCGCCATATTCAAAGCTTGTATACCACTTTCTGCTTTATCAATTTGGATTCTCGTAGAGCGCAAAAGTCCGCAGAAAACAGTGAGATTCATCGGCGTATCATCAATTACAAGAATCTGAGCATCTGGTGCCTGGAAGCTTTCATGATATTCACCACCAGCTTGTTCCAATGCCCGTAGCTTCATAACATCGTAATCACCCATAGGTTCCCAGTCCACAACCTTTTGCTCGACAACGAATGAAAAATCCGAACCCTCGCCATATACACTCTTCACATCAAGCTTGGTTCCCATTGCCGCAAGCAGGCTTTTTACGATGCTCATTCCAAGACCGGTTCCTTCTATAGTGCGGTTGCGGTTTTCCTCTATACGCTCAAACGGTGAGAAAAGTTTTTTCAGATCCTCTTCTTTAATTCCAATTCCAGTATCAATAACCTGAGCTTTTAGATTAATCCGTGAATCATCAATTTTTTCAAAACTGATGTTCATTGTAACAGAACCTTTGTTCGTATATTTAACAGCATTCGTCAAAATATTAAGTATGCACTGCTTTATTCGTGTCTCATCACCGAAAAGGCAGTGCGGAACATTCGGATCTACGTTCATCTTAAGCTCAAGACCTTTTTTTTCGGCACGAGAGGCAACCATGTTCACCAAATCGTTTACAGTAGAGCTTAGATCATACTCAAAAGGCAAAATCTCCATTTTACCCGCCTCAATTTTTGAAAAATCGAGGATATCGTTTACAATGGAAAGAAGCGATTTTCCCGAACTTTGTATTTCGAGCGCATAGTTCTTTATTTCCGGCTCATGAGTATCGCGCATGATCATTTCGTCCAACCCAAGAACAGCATTTATAGGGGTACGGATTTCATGACTCATGTTGCTCAAAAAGGCTGATTTTGCTTCGTTCGCGGCATTTATTGCGTGAATATCTCTGTTCAAGTTTGCGAAAAGAGTGTTGAATGTCACAGCAAGAGCATCAAGCTCATTGTGCTCATCAGAAACATCAAGCATTGTATCAAGTTCTGAAGTTGTGATTTTTTCGGCAGTTTTCGTCATTTCTACGATAGGATGCAACGTGCGCTTAGCAATAAAAAATGAGGCAAGATAAGAAATAAGAAGCAATGGAATGAAAGTGAGAAGAATCAGTCTTGCATAATAGTAAAATGAATTCTGCTCTTCATCTTTATCTATTGCCATTGAAATTTGAACGATATAAGTCGTATTTTCGGTATCTACTTCTGAAGTTGCGTACAAAAGCCGTAAATCACCATCCGTATAGTAATCTTTCTCAACATATTCAACGGGTGTTCCGTTTTCCAAAGGAAGGATGGGGATAAAATGGTCGTTTGTTGCGTAGATTTCCTTCGTGCTCTCTTCGTAAACCGTATAAGTGATGTAATACGGCAGCTCACCTTCCGCAACGTAAAGAGATTCGCCGTTTTTCACGGCAGAAGTGATTACCCCAAGGGCGTTAGTAATCTCTTTATTCTTACTCTGTCTTGAGCTCCAGTTAATCAGCGCCAGAAGCGTAAGAGAAAGACAAAGCACCATAAGCGCAATTACAAAAAAGAACCTCAATGCAATTTTGCGTGCAAGTGTTTTCAAGCGGACCTCATACTTTTGTGAAATATTTAAAACTAAAAACGGCTGAGTCAAGGTCTTGAACTTTGCTAACCTTGACCAGCCGTATTTTATTTAAGAGAGTAGTCCTTTGTTTCTCCCGGAACCAGTTCCGTTAATTCTGATGTTTCAAGCGTCTGATCATCAAAAGAACGCACTTCGTTTATAGCAAGAACTGATTCTACACCAGAAGGAAGAGTCGCGCTGATTTCTACAATTTTGCCAGTTTTGTTGAACTTTATTGTAGTGTCCTTATTCAGCGGCTTCCTGTTCAAGTAAATATTCTCCGGTTTTAAGCTCTGAGGATTTACTGGTATTGAAAAACCAAGCTGTATTATTCCGTTTTCTGTTGAGATGAATACAATTTCAAAAGGAGTCTGATTCGAAGACACTCTTTTACCGTGATATGACTGCGAATCACTACTCTGTGCTACAAGAACCGCGCAAACACTAATGAGAATTAATACGAAAAAAATCTTGAGCCGATTCATAATGCACCCCCTTCTATTTTTATTATATACCATTTAAAGCAAAATGTCTTAAATTCTTTATGAATTTCGTCCTTTATTTAAAGAAACATAAAGTTTTTTATCAAAATTGCCTGTATGCAACCTTTAAAACCAAACGAAAAGTGAATATTTAGAAATACATGATAATATTGTACTATAATATTATAAAAATAAATGTTGTTAAAAAATAATTATACTATATAATGTAACTAGTTGTTTAACGAAGTCGATTTATTAAAGGAGTCTGTTTATTATGGGAAAAGATATTTTATTTGTGTGCAAAGAGCCAAACTTTCTTGCGAAAACCTTAAAAAAAGCTTTGACTGAAGCTGGTTTTCCCATCGTATCTACCCAACCCAATACTATTGAAATTAATCACATAAGCAATCTTCCAGATATTTACATGATTTATCTGGAGGGCGATGTATCTATTTTTAACGGAACTTTGAAATATCTGAAAAAAAGATTACTGCAAACCAGCGGTGTAAACAGAATGCTGTTTTTGCTCGGTAATCCTAAAGAAATTGAAGAAGCATATAAAGAAATTCCTCAGAGTATGGTCACTTCAGTTTTTATCCGCCCAATAAACATAAAAGAGCTTCTTTTATCATTGGATCACTATTTGAATGGAAGCGATATAACCGGAGGCCGCAAACATATTCTTGTCGTTGATGATGACAGCATTATGCTTCGTGCAATGAATAATTGGTTTTCCTCAAAATATGTTGTTTATATGGCAAATTCCGGGATGAACGCTATTTCTCTTCTTGCACAGAACCATGTAGATTTGATTCTTCTGGATTATGAAATGCCAGTTGTTTCAGGGCTTCAGGTATTGGAAATGCTCCGAAGCGAACCTGCCACCGCAAACATTCCGGTTATCTTTTTAACAGCCAAGGACGACAGAGAAACCGTAATGAAGGTTGTAGCAGCAAAGCCGGAAAAATATCTGCTAAAAACCACCCCGCCCGATCTATTGGTCAAAGCAGTGGACGATTTTTTCCAAGGCAAATAAGATTCTAACGCAATTCCAGGAAAGGCTACATCTCTGTTCCAAGGTTTATAACCCAGCGGTTGTTTTTCGTAACAGAATCCAGATATGAAGATTTATTTGTCTCGATTTGATAATAAACACCGCTTCGTATACGCGTAGATTTCGCGTTACCGCTTTTATACAAATCTGCATTTAGTTTCAAGGCAGCTTCAATTTCCATACGGTTTTGGGGCTGCCTTTTTTATGCCTCTTTCTGGATTCTGCCGGCTATGCTTTAACTACAGCAAGTTCCTCTGCAAATTGCTGTACAGTTTCAAAATGTAATAAATTTGTAATATCTGGAGGAAATCATGCGCCGGGGTGGAGCAGCACCGAAGGTGGCCACTGGAGCGAGTAAACGAAGTTTACGAGTGAAGCGGCTGACCGTTAGGGATATTTCGCAACAAGCACGAAGTGCGCAGTTTCGAGCTACTACGGAACACCGGAAAAGCGAAGCATATCCGCACCGTATATTCAACAGATGCTTGTATCATCCTTTTTAGAGTAAGATTTTATATTTCCTTTAAGAGCTTTTTCTGATATATTCTGAAGTATAGCGTTCTTGCCAATATCATTTACTTATGGAATTGAATATTCCTGTATGGTGCGTAGCCAACAGGTTCCCTGCATGCCACTATTGAAGCACGTAGTGCTGAACTTGTGGCTAATGCAGGGTGTTGGCGAAAGCACCTTCAGTATATTCATGACGAATACTGAAGTGGTAAATTAATGACATTGGCGTGACCCGCTTCGGAGGTTTATGTGAAATTCATCAGTACAAGAAGTAGTCAAGAAAACGGTTCTCCTGTCTCGTTCGCGGAAGCTGTGCTTAACTGCATCGCTGATGACGGTGGAATGTACGTTCCCGCCTACGAAGAAGACCT
>JAEEGL015542827.1_pt1 | contig 18907 bp, 13 predicted proteins | sample 9134231 | NCBI WGS metagenome assembly JAEEGL01 (sample SAMN16246548, study PRJNA631951) | gut metagenome | biome: gut microbiome; feature: rumen; material: fiber-attached | host: Bos | place: Iran: Karaj | collected 2018-10 | reverse complement strand
TGTTCTTCGGCGGCGGGCAGTACGATCTCTCCAATCAGGCGGCCATGGGCACGCTGGTGCCCTGCGGCGTGCGGGAGCGCCATCCGGAGTGGTTCAGCGGCGAGCCCCCCGTGCTGATTCAGGCGAAGGGCGGGGAGACATGGTACGACAAAGGGGACTGCTACTACGGCGCCTGCTTCTCCTCCTTCGGCATCTGCCAGAATCTGGACCGGCTGGCGGCCCTCGGCTATGACCTGCCGGAGGCGGGCGGCGGCCCCCTTCGCTCATGGACGGATTTGGCGGACGGACGGCTCTACGGGCAGCTGGGGCTGGCCGACCCCTCCAAGAGCGGCTCCATCACCAAATGCTTCGAGCTGCTCATCCAGAAGCAGATGCATGACAGCATGGAGCGGATGGCGGTGGAGCTGGCCTCCGGCGCGCTGTCGCAGCCAAAGGCGTTGAACGTGGCGTGGCAGGATGCCATGACGCTGATCAAGGAGATTGGCGGCAACGCCCGCTATCTGACCTTCAGCGCCAGCCAGGTTCCCGTGGACACCGCCCGAGGGCAGATCGCCGCGGGCATGTGCATCGACGTCTACGGCCGTTCCCAGTCGGAGTGGGAACAGCGTCACATCGGGCGGGAGATCATGGCATATCACACGCCGGAGGCGGCGTCCTCCGTCTCCTGCGATCCCATCGGCATGTTCCGCGGGGCGCCCAATCGGGAGCGGGCCCAGATGTTCATCGATTTCGTGCTCAGCCAGGAGGGACAGCGACTGTGGAACAGCCGGCTGGGCGTCCCCGGCGGCCCCCGCCGCTACAGTCTGCAGCGGCTTCCCGTGCGGTCGGACATGTACACGGACGAGTTCCGCAAGGACATGAGCGCTCCGGACGCGCAGCCGTTCCAGCTGGCGGGGGAATTCACCTATGAGGGCGCCTGGACAGGAGCCCTTTTCGGCGTGCTGCGGGTGCTCATCCGCGTCATGGTCATCGACTGTCAGGACGAGCTTCAGGCGGCGTGGAAGGCCATTTTGGACGCGGGGGGGCCGGCCGCCGTGCCGCCGGAGGTCATGGCGGAATTCGCCGCGCTGCCCTTTGCCCACGAAGAGGGGGCGGACATTGCCAAGGCCCTCCGCCAAAGCGAACAGGGAACCATTCTGGCCAGAGAATGGGGCCTTTTCTTCCGAGCGCACTACGGCAACGTGGTTAAAATGCTTAAATAGTTGATAATCAATGAGTTAGGACTTAATTTCATATGGCCGGCATCGACACCATCTACAAAGTGACGCGGACCTATCGCCATGCAAGGCGATACAACCAGATCATTCGCGTCTTGGTGAGAAACGGCTTCGGGTTCCTGCTGGACACCATCCAGTTCCACATGCCGGCCTCCATCCGCGCCTTCTGGAAGCGCTGGAAGGCGGATCACCCTGGAGAGGAGATGCAGATCCAGAGCGTTGCGGAGCGGGTCAGCCAGATTTTCGTGGAATTGGGGCCCACTTTCGTCAAATTGGGCCAGATGTTGGCGTCGCGGCCGGATCTTATTCCCATTGAATATGTTAGGGAATTCGCGCGATTGCAGGACAACGTGCCGCCCTTCTCCATGAACGAGGTGCGGCAGGTCATTCGGGAGGACCTGCATGGAGAGATAGAGGACTTCTTCGAGTTCTTTGACGAGAAGCCCGTCGGCGCCGCCTCCATGGCCCAAGGCCATCATGCACGACTGAAGGACGGACGGGACGTGTTTGTGAAGATTCAGCGGCCAGGCATCCGCCGCGAGGTCCAGATCGACATTGAGATTTTGGAGTATCTGGCGGCGAACGTGGAGCGGCAGTATGACGAGTTCCGCTATCTGCATCCGGTCCGCATCGTGGAGGAGTTCACCCGCAGCCTGTCCCGCGAGCTGGATTTCTGCGTCGAATTGACCAGCCAGCAGCGCTTCTACCGTCAGTTCGAGGGGCGGGAGGGCATCAAGGTGCCCATGGTCTATCCGGCCTATTCCTCTCAGCGGATTCTGACCATGGAGTTCATCCAGGGCATCAAGGCGTCGGACGTGGATGGTCTGCTCAAGGCGGGCATGGACCTGAAGGTGCTCAGCTCGTTGGGGGCGGACTTGGCTCTGGAGCAGTTCCTGCAGCATGGCTTCTTCCATGCGGACCCCCACCCCGGCAATATGTTCATCCTGCCGGGCAATGTGATCTGCTATGTGGATTTCGGCTCCATGGGCATGATCACAAAGACGGAGCGGGGCATTTTGGGCAATGTCCTCTTATATCTCATCATGAAAAAGTACCGCCTGGCCGTCCAATATCTGCTGAAGCTGACCATCTACGACGGCGAGCCGGACTGCGACGAGCTGGAGCGGGACGTGGAATGGCTCATGGACCGCTACAGCCAGGTGGCGCTGGCGGACATTCAGGTGGGGGACGCCTTGGCGGATTTGTACCAAATCTGTCAGCGGCAAGGACTTGGACTGAAGCCGAACATCTACATGATGCTGCGGGCACTGAGCTTCATCGACGAATTGGGACTCCGGCTGGATCCGGACTTCCAGCTCATGGACCATCTGAGGCCCTACACCATGAAGCTGATGTTCCGCCGCTACGAGCCCGTGGAGCTGCTTCAGCAGCTGGTGGGGGACTTGAGCGACTGGGGCCGCCTGGCGGGGGAGTTCCCGCAGACGTTCCGCAGCCTGACGCGGGCGGCCATGAGCGGACGGCTGACGATGAAGCAGGAGTTCGTGGGGCTCAAGGACTTCCGCCACGGCATCGACAAAGGGGTCAACCGCTTGGCGTCGTCCGTGATGCTGGCGGGCATGCTGGTTGGCTCGTCGATGATTCTGCATGCGGGAGTGGGCCCCGCCTTCATGGGCGTGTCGGCGTTGGGGCTTTTGGGCTTCCTGTTCTCCTTCCCGCTGGCGGTCTGGCTGTTGTGGAGCATCATGAAATCAGGGACCATGTGAGGGCGCACGATAAAGGACGACACCAATGCGAATGGGCATGATGAACGGAATACGATGGCATGTCTCCATCATGATGATGGGACTGGCGGCGGCGCTGTGCCATGGCAAGGAGCCGGAGGCTGTGGAACGCAGCTTTCGGGACATGGATCACGACGGCGTGCCCGAATTCGTGCTGAGCAACCGCTATGTCTGCGCGGAGATCTTCAGCGGAAAGCCTCCTGAAAAGGGCGACGGGAAGCCGGAGGGGAAAAAGGGCAAGGAGAAGGAAAAAACGGAGCCCGTGCCTGAAAAATACGGCAACCGCTTCAATTGGGGCGGCTGGATCTACAATCTGACCTGGCGGCCGGGGGAACGGACTTGGCTGGCCAACACCACCGACTATGGAGAGGTATGGCACGGCATTCCGGAGGAGTTTGAGGAGGAGGTTCGCATGGCGGAGCTGGAGCCGGGGACCTTCGCGGTGATGCTGCCCGGAATCGGCACAGGCGTGGGTTCGGGGCCGAACATCCGCCGCACCGTGGACCATGTGGTCCATGCGCCGTGGACGGTGAAGGAGGAATGCCGTGACGCAGGGGACTTGGCGTGGCGTGTGGTTCCGCTCTCCGCTGGCGACAAGCCGCGAAAGGCGACGGGGGCCTGGCGCTTGACCTTCTCGCAGCGGATTGACACCCCCTATGGCTATGGATGCGAATATATTAAGGAAATCACGCTGGCGGCGGACGAAGCGGTCTTGCGCACGCGCCGTCGGCTGACCAACACGGGAACGCGACCCTTCCACACCACGTGGTTTACCCATGGCTTCTGGAAGCCGACCGGCAAGGGCCCCCTGAATCGGGACGGCTGGTTCACGTTGCCCTTGCGGGCGCCGAATCGCTCTGGCCTCAGCCCCAGCCGCGTGGACACGGAGTGCTGCCGCCTCCATGCCCTGCCTCCCACCGCCCATTATTGGGGCGGCATCGACAAGGAGCTGCTGGCGGAGCCGTGGGATGCCATCGGCCACAGCCCCTCGGGGGACATCATTCTCAACGAATTCGATGGCAGTCTGGACTTCTGGCGAGTGTGGACCCATGCGGAGACCTTCTCCTGCGAGCCGTTCATGGGCATTGGCCTGGAGCCGGGGGAAAGCCGTGAATGGCTTGAGGCGCGTTGCTTTGGCACCGAAATGACGGGAGTCAAGGGGCGGGGCCGTGACGGCATGCTGAACTGGCGGAAGGCGGGACAGAATCTCGCCATCCACTTCCTGCCCTACAAAAGTCTGGAAGGCGTTCAGCTGAAGGTGGATATGGCGACGTTGGCGGGGGAGACCCTGCTGTCCCGCCAGTTCCCTGGCCTGAGCGCCAGTCCGGAGCAGCCCACCCATGTGACGGTGCCCCTGCCGGCGGGAACGGCGGAACCCTGCCGAATCTCCGTGGAGGCGGTGGATGCCTCCAACCATGTGCTGGCGGCTGTTCATCGGGAGGAGCTGCTTCAGGATTTGCCTCGGACGGCGTGGCTGGGGGACGCGGATGGCGCAGTTGCTTTGTTAGTTGCTGATTATCAACGAGATACAATAACAAAAGCGCCGGTGATGGACATCCAGCTGACGCTTTGGCAGGCTTATCTGGCCGATTGCGGCTTCACTGTGACGCTCCTGCATCCACAGGAGACGTGGGCGGACAATGCGTTGGAAAAGGCGGCGCTGGTGGTCTGGACCTCCGGACGGCTGTCAGCCATGAACCTGTTCCACGTCCGCCAAGGTGTCCATCGCGGCGTCGGGCTGCTGTTGGCGGGCTTCCACGATCAGCAGGAGCTTGACGACAATGACCTCTTTCCCGCCGCGGACGGCGGAGAGCGGATGGTCTTGTCGGAGGCCGCTCCTCGAGAGGCGACCATGGATTTTCAGGACCAAGGCTCACGCCTCTATCAGTTGAAGCCAACGGAGGAAGGTGCGTTACATCCTGCGCTGCAAGGACTTCCATGGTATCCGGAGAGTCTCTGCAACGTGGGGCAGCTCCAGCGGCTCCAGCCGAAGGAGGAGGCTCAGGTGCTGCTTATGGGTGTCCCCGGCTCCGCCATTGCCGATGGCGAGGCCTATCCCATGCTGTGCTCCCGCAACTATGGCCAGGGCAGGGTGCTGCAGCTGGCCTGTCCCGTGGGATGGGGCATGCCATCCTGTGCCTGCCATTGGGGACGGTTGGCGGAATATCATCGTAAGTTCTTTGTGCAGATGGCCTTATGGTGCATCGGAAAAGAATAGGCAAAACGCGTTGGCAGATTGTGACAATTGAACAACATATGACAACATATCACAATATATAACAGAATGCGACAATTTTGGCAAAGTTGTCCATTCAGGCTACATGGAGAAAAGAGATGTCGGAACCCAAGAAGAGTCAAACGGAAAGCAACAGCATTTTTGACGGTCATGGAGACGGGCTGGATCGGATGCGCCAGAGCCAGCAGCAGGAAGTGGCGTCCCGCCGCCATTTTGTCCTCAAATGGAGTCTGCCGGCTTTGGTGGTGGCGATTATCGTGGCTTTTGCGGTCGGCAGGGGGCTGTATCAGGCTTATCGCCACGTGGAGGCGGAGCCGCCGATGATGCCGGAGCCGGAGCCGAATACGGAGGAGGTCGCCGCGTCAGAGGAAAATGCCGAGGTGGATGATGAAGAGGAGGAGGAGGATCCGGAGCGCATCGGGCTGCCGAAGGACTTGAGCCACGGCTTGCAGACAAAGAACGGCTTGGGGTATCCCAAGGCGGCGCTGCGCGTGGATGTCTATTGGGCAAAGGGCGGCATGGTGCCATGGAATCTGGAGCTGCTGCTGGAAGCCGCCGTGGACACGAAGCCCAGCGAGCTGTGTGTCTTTGGCCATGAATGGGATGGAGAGGATTCCGGCTTCGCGCAGCCCGAGGGGACGGATTGGGTCGGTTTCCTGTTCAACGGCAAGCGGGAGCAGCCCGTGGAGAACGCCAAATACGGCAAGGGAACTGTCGCGTTGGCGGGAGCGGTCACGCCGGAGCAGCTGCTGAAGGCCCTCAATGAGATGCATTGGGAGGTCTATGGCGACACGGAGGAGGAGGTCTTCACCCTTCCGGAGAACTATGAGGAGCTTGGCGGCGTGGCCAATGTCCGCCCGCTGGACGGTCCGAAGGTGAACCGCCCCGATGGAGAGCTCCCCAATGTCCGCCTCATGGAGAGCGAGCGGGGGGACGACGCAATCATCATGAAGCTCCCGTTGATGGAGTCAAAGGAGTGATTTCTTTGGCTTAAAGGGGCAATCGGACCGCATGAGCGTAAGGCAGACAGAGGCGTTTTTTGGCGTTGACGGCCCCATGCGCAAGGACGGCGAGGGCCGTGGCGATTTTCGCTATGAGCCTCGGCCGCAGCAACTTGCCATGGCGCAGGCGGTGGCGTCCGCTTTGGCGGATGGCGAAAACCTCTGCGTGGAGGCGCCCACGGGAGTCGGCAAGACCTTCGCCTATCTGGTTCCCGCCTATTACCATGCGTTGGAGACGTGCCGTCCCGTCATTGTGTCCACTCATACCATCAGTCTGCAGGAGCAGATTGTCACGCGGGATGTGCCCTTGCTGAACACCTTCTTGGGGCAGGAGGTCCGTGCCGTGGTGGCGAAAGGTCGTCGTAACTATCTGTGTCTTAGGCGGTTAAATCAAATTGTGGAATGGGGGCAGCAGGCACTTCCAGGGGACTTCTTGACTGGCGAGGACATGAAATTCGTCAAATGGTGCGAGCGGACGCGAACCGGCGACCTGAGCGAGGTGTCCTTTCCCGTGAGCCCCGATTTTCTCAGTCTGGTCTGCTGCGAAGTGGGCAACTGTCTGAACAAGGAATGCGCGTTCTACAGGAAATGCTATCTGATGCGGGCGCGGCGGGAAATGCATGACGCCCAAATCATTGTCACCAACCACGCCATGCTTTTCGCCGTGCTGGCCATGGAGGAGCGTAAGGCGCGGGCGCGGCAGCGGAACGGCGGCGCCGCCGAAAAGGAGGCAGAGCGCATCTTCCCCGAATATTCGGCGGTGGTCATGGACGAGGCCCATACGCTGGAGGACTGTGCCTCCAACCATTTTGGGCTGCGGGTGGACTCGGGGCGTCTGCGCTGGCTGCTGAACCGGCTGTATTCCGACGAGCGGAAAAGCGGCCTGCTCATGGCCGCCAATGAAATCGCCGCCTGTCGGACGGTCAACGCCTGCCGCCAGAAGCTCCGCTGGTTCTTCGACAGCCTGCGGGACTGGCTTCGCCCCCAACAGCGCAACCCCTTGCGCTACACCGTGCCCAACCACATCCGCAACTACGCGGGGGAGGACCTGAAATGGCTCTGTCAGGAGATTCGCGAGGTGGCCGGCCATGCCACCGATGTCCTTCAGGCGGAGCTGATGACGGTGATGGAGGCGCTGGACGAGGCCTCCGCCGACATGGATCATTTCTTCGCCATGGATTTGGGCGACTATGTCCATTGGTTCGAACTCGGCGGGCGGGACGGTCAGGAGCTTTCCATGAACGCTGCGCCTGTGAATGTGGCGCCGCCGCTGTCCCGTAACCTGTTCAGCCGCAAGCCTGTAATTCTTACCAGCGCCACGTTGGCGGTGGCCGGAAGCATCGGCTATTTTCAGCGGCGAGTGGGCGTGGAGGACGCGCGGAGCCTGATTTTGGACTCCCCCTTCGACTATTCCAGCCAGGTGGTCATGTACATGGCGCGGGACATGCCCGATCCGCGGGACACGGAGGTCTTTCAGGCCAGGGCCGCCGCCTCCATCGCGGAGTTCCTCAAACGGACCGATGGCCATGCCTTCGTGCTTTTCACAAGCTACGCCATGATGAACGCCATTGGGGAACGAATGGAGGATTTCTTTGTCAAAGAGGAGATGACGCTGATGATTCAGGGCGGCGGCCTGTCCCCCCGCAAGATGCTGGAGAAGTTCCGAAAATCAGAGCGTGCGGTGATTTTCGGAACGGCCAGCTTCTGGACCGGAGTGGACGTGCCGGGGGACGCGCTGAACAACGTGATCATCACGCGGCTGCCGTTCGCCGTCCCCAATCATCCGCTGCAGGAGGCGCGGACGGAGATGGTGGAGCAGAACGGCGGTCGGGCGTTCTTCGACTATTCGCTGCCGGAGGCCGTGCTGAAGTTCCGTCAGGGCTTCGGACGGCTCATCCGCACCAAGGAGGATAAGGGCATTGTGGTTGTCTTGGACAGCCGCATCATCAGCAAAAACTATGGTCAGAGCTTCCTTCAGTCCGTGCCGTCATGTCCCGTGGAGCTGTTCTGAACGGGACGGATGGCGGGGCAGGGGGCCGAAGGGCGCCTTTCGGGGCGTCAGCCATTGAAAAAAGGAGAGGCAAACATGCCGTACATGTATGATTCGCTGTATATGATTCTGATGATTCCAGGCTTGATTCTGGGGTTCCTCACCAGTTTGTACGTGAAGTCCACGTTCAACCGCTATTCGCAGACCGCCAGCCGCCGTTGGCTGACGGGGGCCGAGGCCGCCACGGAAATGCTGCGGCAGGCGGGCATCTTCGATGTCCGCGTCGAACACATCAGCGGCTTCTTGAGCGATCATTACGACCCCACCAGCAAGACCTTGCGTCTGTCGGACAGCGTCTACGGCAGCCAGTCCCTCGCCGCCATCGGCGTCGCCTGCCATGAGGCGGGCCATGCGTTGCAGCATGCGGAGGGCTATGCGTGGCTGGGGCTGCGCTCCGCCCTAGTGCCCGTGGTGAACATTGGCAGCAAACTGTGGTTCTACATCTGCATTGTCGGCTACATCATCCAAAGTCTGGCCGTGGTCAAGTTCGGCGTGTTGGTCTTCGGGGCGGCGGCGCTGTTTTCCATCGTGACCCTTCCCGTTGAATGGAACGCCAGCGCCCGCGCGAAGCGGATCATGGTGTCGGCGGGAATCTTGGACCGTGGGGAGGAGGACGCGGCGGCCTCCGTCCTGAACGCGGCTTTTCTGACCTATGTGGCGGGTGCCATCAGCTCGCTGATGACGCTGCTGTATTTTTTGATCCGCAGCGGGCTGCTGGGGGGCCGTCGGCGGGACTGAGGCGCCGAGGTTTCCTATACAATATAATATATATAATATGGAATAGAGACGACGATGGGAAACTTTGCATGCGCATGGAAGGCCTTTTGGGGCATCTTGAAATCTGATGACATGGCGGCGGCGTGGACACGCTGTTGTGAGAAGGCGTCGACGACGCCACAGTTGCCGCCAACCGCGACGCCGCCTGCGGCTGCCGCCGAAGGGCAGGGGGCCTTAAAGGGAACCACGGCGACAGGGGGACAAAACGCATTGGAGGACGGCGCCGTCTATGCTCTTGCCCTGCTTCAGCGAGAGGCGCGGCTGGTGGATTTTCTGCAGGAGAATCTGGATGGCTACGATGATGCCATGGTCGGGGCGGCCGTCCGCAAAGTCCATGAGGACGGACAGCGGGTTCTGCGGGACTATTTTGGCGTGGCTCCCATCCGCAAGGAGGAGGAGCAGAGTCAGGTGGAGATCGCCGAAGGGGAATTTGACCCCAAATCCATCCGCTTGACCGGCCATGTGAGCGGCGCGGCCCCCTATCGTGGAGTGCTGTGCCATCGGGGCTGGCGGGCGCAGCAGGTGACGCTGCCCACGCGGAACGAGGCGGTGGATCCCACGGTGATTGCGCCGGCGGAAGTGGAGCAGCCATGACCATGGAGGCCGAAGCCTTTTCCGAAGCCCCGGTGTCCGCCGAGGGGCTTGCTGTCTTTATAAATACGCAAGTTATTGGACGTCATATACTTAGCGAAAAAATTGTGGATTCGACCAACCGCCTGGCCATGGATTGTGGCCAACAGGGGGCTCCGGAGGGACTGGTGGCAGTGGCGGACAGCCAGACCGGCGGGCGGGGCCGTCTCGACCATGCATGGTTTTCGCCGCCGGGCCGCAATCTGTATTTTTCCGTGCTGCTCCGTCCGCAGGTGGCCCCTGCCATCCTCCCTCAGCTGGCGATGGTGGCGGCGGTGGCGCTGCGGCGGGCGCTGGCTTCCCTTCTGCCCAATCTGTCCTGTCAGCTCAAATGGCCCAACGATGTTTGGATGCAGGGGCGGAAAATCAGCGGCATCCTCTGCGAATCCGCCTGCCCAACGGACGGCGTCCCCCATGTCGTGATTGGAATCGGGCTGAACGTCAATGTGTCCATGGAGGAACTGCCGGAGCCCCTGCGGAACACGGCCACGTCCCTCCGCATTCTGACGGGAAGGGGATGGAATCGGGAGCAGGTTCTCGCCACCGTTCTGAATGAATTGGAACGGGCCGTGGAGGTCTGGCTGGCGGCGGGCAGCCTTCGTCCCTTCCAGACGGAATGGCAACGGCATTCCCTGCTCGCCGGCCAGATGATTCGGGTGGATATGCTTGGTAATCAGTTGGTTGGACATGCCGTTGGCATCACGGACCAGGGATTGCTGCAGGTGCTGATTCCCGACGGCACCCTGCGTTTTGTTGCCGCCGGCGACACTCATGTCGTGTGTTGAGCTTGGTGTGTGGTTTTTCACTCTTCACTTTTCACTCTTCACTCTTCACTTTTCACTCTTCGTGGGATGCGGGACGTGAAAAGTGAAGAGTGAAGAGTGAAAAGTGAAAAGCGGAATACGGGACGCGGTGGGATGCAGGACGTGAAAAGTGAAGAGTGAAGAGTGAAAAGTGAAAAGTGAAAAGCGGAATACGGGACGCGGTGGGATGCAGGACGTGAAGAGTGAAAAGTGAAGAGAGATGCGTCCCACGTCCCGCGTCCCATCTTCCTGTCAGTTTTTTCTGACGGGCTTTTTTGCAACCAATGAATTTCAAGGGGTTTGGAGCATAATGCCCAAGGGGAGAGAATCGCCCAATAGCTCCGTCTGCAGATCGTGGGTGTCTTCCTGAAGGGCGATGGGCAGATGTCGCCATGCCTCTGGCGCCTGATGTTCCGCAAGGAGGGCGGCGGCTTGCTGGCGGAGGGTCTCCGAACAGTCAATATTACGTAAACAAGTCAGGCGCAATGAGTTAGCAATGGCAAAGAGACCGGAGGACGGATAGGCAGCCTGTTCCACCTTCTTCAAAAGAAGAGGATAGAGCGTTTGCCACTGTTCGGGGGGAATGACGGCGTTTTGAGGTCCGGTCAGCAACTGGCGAGCGGCCAGTTTGGCCACGACCCAGAACATCCGTTCATCAAGAGACCGCGTATCCTTCAGCAGGACATTGAGATAGCGCAATTTTGCCTTAGGCGGCAGCGCCTCCAGAGCCGCCACCGTGCGCCACATCTCCTGACCAGCGGCATCGTGCTTGCCGACGGCGTTGCGGTTGTCCTTCGAGATGATTTGCCGTTGGATGGCTCCTGCCACTTGCTCCTGTTGTCCGGAGCGGAGGCCGGCGGCCAGTCGCCGCCAGAAGATCCACCATTCCGCGCAGACTTGGGGGCTTTTGGGATGGAGGGGGCCGGCGTGCCAGAGCTTCCACAGTTCGCTGACGCGCCAATCGTCGCCAGCGCAGCCATAGCCGGGCCGCATGGAAAAGCCCAACAGATTCAGCCAGCGGGCCTCATGGCCGACGGAGGTTTCCCGCCATGCCATCTGCCGAATCAGCGCGTCGGCGAGGCGGCGCAGCAGGCTGGCCGGCCATTGGTTTCGCGGGATGTCCAGCAGACGTTCCAAATCCTTCAGCACGGTGTCCAGACCGTTGGCGTTGCCTGCGAAAGCCTGCTGCAGATGGGCCAAAGCCGCTTCGCAACGGGCTTCCTCCACGATGACGGAAGTCGTCTCATTATTGTCATAAGTCTTTGCAATAGAAGAAGTTGCGTGTAAATCAAAGGCCAAGGGGAAGCGATGGCCGGTTTCCGGAACATCGCACCACAGTTCCAGTGTCCCGATTTCATTGAGCTTGGCGGAAAGCACGGCGCTGAGCTGCTGCGCATTGCCGCTGCGGCCGAATTTCAGGGTGGTCACCAGCGGCGGAAGGGCAGTCAGGCCCTCCGGGTCGGAAATGACCTGCCCCAGTTTGTCCCCCAGACGGGTGGCGGACGTGTACAGCGGGAAGCGGACCGGCGTGTTCGCCAGCAGATGGAAGACATGCCCCTCCAGCCGCCGCACGACCCCCTCTTCCGTGTCGCGGGGCATGAGACAGACGAATTGGGATGCGCCATCGTGGTCCACATTCAAAAAGTAGACTCTTGCGATGCCTCCTTTGACCCGAACCGCCTCGCCGCGGCGGGCCAGTCCGTAAGTGACCGCCCCAAGGGAGACCGCCAAATCGAAATCCCTCGCCTCCAATTCGCGGACCTCATGGCCATGCTGCCATTGCTCCAGCTGTTCCTTCAGCCGCTGACGAAGCAAGGGCGGAATCAGGGCCCCGCCATTGAACAACACGCAGGACGGCGTGGCGGGTTGCCCTTCCGAAGGTCCCCCATGTCGCAGAAACTCAAGAAGATGGCGACTGATGGCCGGATCCGCCGCATAGGGCAGACCCATCTCCTGAATGCCGCCGCGACGGGCAGGCGGAGGCGAATCCTCCGGAATAAGCGGGAAGAAGCCATCCAGCAACAACTTATGAATATCCTGCCGTTTCAGGACACCGTTCCGTGCGCCGGCCAGCAGGGAGCTGCCCGGGGCGGCGAGATGGACCGTGACGGCGTCGGGGGCGTCCGGCTTCAGCAGCGTCTCCTTGGCGCGACGGCACTCCTGACAGAGCATGGACCATTGACGTTGAGGCAGACGGACATGCCATTGGGCCTCCAGCTGGCGGGCGATGGCCATGTCCATGTTGTCACCGCCCAACAGCAGATGGTCGCCGACGGCGTGGCGGCGGAGGGTCAGATTTTCATCCAGCCGGATGAGCGAGAAGTCCGTGGTGCCGCCGCCCACATCCACCACCAGAATCTGCTCGCCGGGGGAAAGGCGGGTTTTCCATGCCTCGCCCTGGCCAGACAGCCATGCGTAGAAAGCCGCCAACGGCTCCTCAATCAACGTGATGCGCTCCAGCCCTGCCTCGCGGGAGGCCTGCAGAGTCAGCTCGCGGGCGGTTTCGTCGAAAGAGGCGGGAACCGTCAGGATGACCTGCTGTTGGGAGAGAATGCAGGGATTGCCATCGGCATCCCTTTGGGCGGCGAACTGATGGTCCCATGCCTGGCGAATGTGCTCCAGATAGTGACGGGATGCGGCCACGGGAGAGAGTTTGCGGGGGGCTTGGCTGTCGCCCCACGGGAGAATTGGCGCCTGACGGTCCACGCCGCCATGGGCCAGCCATGATTTGGCGGAGGAGACCAGCTGGTCAGGGACGGCGGCGCCATGGTGGCGGGCAAAATGTCCCACCGCCACAGTGGAGTCGGCTTGCCATGGCAGGGACAATGCCCCTTCCGAAAATTCCCCCTTAGAAGGAATGTATAGGAAGGAGGGCAACAGTGGCCGAAATGCCGTTTCCCCTGGAGCGATGAGCTGGAGCAGGGGGAAAGGGGTGATGGTGTGGTCATCCGACTGCAGATCCACGTAGCTGACGGCGCAGTTCGTGGTGCCCAAATCGATGCCGACGATGAACCGGCTGTCCGAAAAGGATGGAGACGCAGGACTCATGGGCGGACGCTATACATTCAGCTGGACGCGCAGGAGCCGGGCGTGACCGTCTTTCGCGAGCAGCTTGTAGTCCCCCAGACAGGCTGGCAGGAGGGCAGGGGCGAGTTTGGCGATGTCCAGCCCGCTGGTGCGGGTTTCGACACGGGCCTGCCCCTCCAGCAGGAAGAGCAGCTGGAAGCTGGCCGGCGAGGTGCGGTCGTGAAGATAGTCCCACAGGCGGATTTCGTCCACTTGGAAGAAGGGGCACAGCCGCAGCAGGGGGATTTTTTGATTGCGTTGGATGCTGCGGGTGTCGTTGGGAATCCGAAGTAACTGGCGGTCATAGAGTTGGGCTGCCTTCAGGGCCAGTTGCTGAGCGACGGGGTCCACGGGCTTTCGGGGGTCGCTGATGCACATGGGCTCCTCCGGATGCTGCATGACCTCGAAGAGCAGATTGCCTGCGCTGAGGCAGAAGAGTCGGCCTTGGGGAATCATGTAGCTGTCATGGGGCTGAGCGGGGAAAGTCTGCAGAAAGCCGTCCGAGAAGGGCGTCGTGAGCTTATCCAAAATGTGGGACAGAATGACGCTGGATTTGATTCCGGCGGTGATGGCGGCCTGCGGCAGGGCGTCCAGACAATGCCAAAACTGGTAATTGGGGCGTTTGACCTGGCCGTTGGGGAAGGACGTGGGGTTTTCCGGAAAGGCCTGCAGGGGAAGGTCGCGGTTGATCTGCCGAAGGCGGACGCAGACCGGAAAGGGGCTCTTGCCGCTGAAGGACTGGCCGACCAGACGGACCCCCTCCGCGCCGCAGAACTCGCGGAGGGTGCCCAGGCTGTTGCCTTGGGCGTCCTCCAGAAGGGAGCTGACACCGTCCATGGTGTCCAGCAGGAGCCATGTCTGAGTGGCTCCCGTGGGCACCGACGCAGGGCCGCACCATGCCGCCAGCCGCGAGTTGTCCTCCGGCGGCTCCGGATGGGCGAAAATCGGATGGACTTTGATGGGACCCTGAATGGTTTCCATGGACGGAGGGACTCCGGCTGACGGTGAATTCCGATGACAGAAGGACTATTTGTATTCCTGAATCATGTTGTCCTTTTCGTGGGCCTCGAAAAGGTCGTCGCACATGGCGCGAATGTCGTCCAACGTGAGTTCGGAGCGGGTGTGGGGATCCATCATGGCCGCCTGGTAGACCAGATCGCGGGAGTGCTTCACGGCGGCCTCGATGGTCAGCAGATGGACGTTGATGTGGGTCATGTTCAGCGCAGCGCACTGCAGGGGCAGGTTGCCCACGTAGCAGCCCTGGACGCCGTTGCGGTTGACCATGCAGGGCACTTCCACCACCGCCTCCTTGGGCAGGTTGGGAATGAGGCCGTTGTTGAGGACGTTGCCGCCGATTTCGCAGGGATTGTCCGTGATCATCGCCTCCATGATGTAGGAGCCGTATTCTTTCGTGCGGGTGTGGGACAGCTGTTTGTTGCTGGTGACTGCCTCCCGCTGATGGCGCCAGTCGGAGATCTGCTTCACGCAGCGGCGGGGATATTCGTCCAGCGGAATGTTGAACTCCTCAATCATGTCCGGATACTGGCTCTTGATGAAATAGGGATGGTATTCGGCGGTGTGTTCGGAGGATTCCGTGTTGTAGTAGCCGAAATGCTTCATGATTTCGTAGCGGACCATGTCATGGTGCTTGGGGGCGTCCTTCTTGCGGGCGGCCCGGTTCTTCTTCTCCGCGGCGCGTTTGATTTCGGGATACAGGTCGCGTTCGCCCTTATGGATGTCCAGCAGCCATGACATGTGGTTGATGCCGGCGATTTTCCAGGTCACGGGATAGTATTTGTCGTAGAGATCCAAATCCCGCAGAAGGCTGGGGACGCAGGACTGGACGGAGTGGCAAAGGCCCACCACCTTGATGCCGCAGTAGCGCAGCAGATAGCCCGTCAGAATGGACATGGGGTTCGTGTAGTTCAGGAACCACGCGTCGGGGCAGACCACTTTCATGTCGTTGGCGAAGCCCTCCAGAACCGGAATGGTGCGCAGGGCGCGGAAGATGCCGCCAATGCCCAACGTGTCGCCGATGGTCTGACGCAGACCGTATTTTTTGGGAATCTCGAAATCCACGACCGTGGAGGGCTCATAACCGCCGATCTGGACGGCGTTGATGACGAAGTCGGCGCCGCGCAGAGCGGAGCGGCGGTTCTTCAGGCCCAAATGCGCCGTGATCTCGGCCCGGTTGTCGTTGATGTTGGCATTCAGGTTGTCCAACATCATCTTGGAATCTTTAAGCCGCTCATGGTCAATGTCATACAAAGCAATCTGCGCATCGCGCAACGATTCGGTGAGAAGGCAGTCCCCAATGATGTTCTTGGCAAATACCGTGCTGCCCGCACCCATGAATGTGATTTTGGTCATTGTTCAGATTCCCTGATGTGATTTCGCTTATGGACTCTTTCTGCGATGCAGAGACAAATTTCCTTTAATATATATCGCGGAATCCGTTTTGACAGCGGACGCGCCGCCGATTTTCGTAAATTTCTGTCCGCTGCCGCGCCGCGAAGAGGAGAAGAGAGGAGGAAAAGTGAAAAGTGGACGAGGGACAGGGGACGAGAGACGCGAGACGAGAGACGGGAAGTGAAGAGTGAAAGTAAAGTAGGACGAGGGACGGGGAATGATGGACGCGAGACGGGAGACGGAAAAAGGGGATGTTCTGCCCTTGCGATTCTCTGGTTTCACTTCCTCTCAAGCATCTCTTCTGCCACCTTCAAATCAACTTGCAATTTTTCACACTGCTGCCTTAGTTCACGATTCTCCTTTTCAAGAAGGTCATAGGCATTATATGGCTTTATGAAGACTTTCGATGTGCCATAGCCCTCGCTATCGGTCAAATTGTGATGTGCGTCCAGCCAAACAATATAGAACACCGTGCAGGTTGCAATAGGAATCTTGAAACCAATCACTCGCCCTCTCGCTTTGGAAATTCGAAATTGCCAGTATTCAAGTTGTTCATTCTCAAAGGGTTTATGGACATTGGTACCAGTCCATTTCACTGGATGGAACTCAAGTGAAGACGTCTTCAATTCTGTGATGGATTTTGTGCTGGCTTCTTTCAGGACATCCAACAACGAGAGAAACCATTCGCCAGGCAAAGTTTCCGGATGAGTTGAATCATTGCCCAAGTTAAACAATTTGTGGTTTCTGTCAAAACTGGTAAATGAAAACACAAGGGACTTTTGCTCAACAGCTTTTCCATTATACGGCAACAACCGATTTTGACGCACATCCCCTTCAGGGATATTGCCAACAGGGAATTTTCTAGTCATTTTGACTATCCTGCCAAAGCCGCTTGTAAAATGCCCTCATGTCCTCAATGGAAATTTCATTATGTCCTGGCTGATCAAAGGCCAGGCCTTTTCGCGCATTTTGCCAAGGCTCCTCATCATGGGTCAGTGCTTCCAGCTGGTCCCCATCAAAGTCTTTGTATGTGTTCCACACCGTCTCTAAAATCTCAAGGGTATCGTCAGGAAACTTGGGGCGTTTCCCCTTGGGCCGCGGAATGGGTTCCCATCCATAGTCAGCGTAGGCCGCATACAACGCAGGAATGACGGGGCCATGAATCCATGCCTGAATTGTTTCCGTGAACAATGACCGATTCAAGAGAGCCAGATGCCATGCCTGCGCATAATAGCAGAGCTTCTGCAGTTTTTTGTGCGTTAAGGGCTGTTTGCCCAAAAACCACTTTGCCACTTCCATAACTGATGTTTTCATCATTGCAGTTTGATGAAAGATGCTTTCCGTCGTCATGTCTGCTCTCCTCTCTGGTTACCATGAAAAAGATAGCACATCTGGCAGGCAAGTCAAATTGGTGAATCGTTATTTTATGCAATTTTGTTCAATTTTATGCAATGATGATAATCCTGTTGAGAGGGGCAGCGGGACGAGAGGCGGGGGACGAAAACGGGAAGTGAAAAGGGAAAGTAATGATTCGGACCCTTGATGGTTTCAGAAAACCGTTGTTATGGCTGATTTATGACCATGAAAATTGAATATATGTAACGATTCATCAGTTATATACATGTCTCACGTCTCGCGTCTCCCGTCTCGCGTCAAATGAAAAGAGCTCCCGTCTCCCGCCTCCCGTCCCTCGTCACAAGAAAAGTGAAAAGTGAAAAGTGAAAAGCGGAAAGTGAAAAGTGAAAAGTGAAAAGTGAAAAGTGAAAAGTGAAAAGTGAAAAGCGCGCGGAAGGCCCAGGGAGTCTGCGCAAAGGGATGTGGCAGTTTGCACTTTGGGAGGCAGAGGCTATCTTATGGAGAAGGCGTGGTTGCGGCGGGCGATCCGTCCGTCGGCGGGACAAAAGTCCGTCCACCCTTTATACCATATACATATATAGGAGACCAACCATGGCAGAGGAAATCAAGAAGAGCGTCGGGTACAGTGACACACCCATCATTCCAGGCAGCTGTTGGCATGTCCATGACGGCAATCGTCCCCAGCCACGGGTGGTGACTCCGGGCACGGCCAGCTGTCAGGAGAAGGCCGGGCTGCCGCCATCGGACGCCATAGTGCTGTTTGACGGCTCCAGTCTGGGCAACTGGCTGAGCAACGACAATCAGAGCGCCCCGTGGAAACTGGAGAACGGCTATATGGAAGTCGTTCCAGGGACGGGAAATATCCATACGCGCACGGAATTCGGGGACTGCCAGCTGCATCTGGAGTTCGCCTCCCCGGAGGTCGTCAGAGGCGAAGGGCAGGGCAGGGGAAACAGCGGTGTCTTCTTCATGCGCAAATTTGAGATTCAGGTGTTGGACTGCTATGAGAACCCCACCTATCCGGACGGCACTACAGGCGGCATTTACGGCCAGTTTCCGCCGTTGGCCAACGCCTGCCGGAAGCCTGGCCAGTGGAACAGCTATGATTTCGTCTTCATCGCGCCACGCTTTGCGGGCTATCAGCTGCTGACGCCGGCCTACATCACGGTCTTCTTGAACGGCGTCCTGCTGCACCACATGCGGTCCATTCAGGGGCCGACCCTGCACCGCGCCATCACCAACTACGATGTTCCCATGAACAGCGTGGGCGCTCTTGAACTGCAGGACCATGGTGACTTGGTGCGTTTCAGAAACATCTGGTATCGACCGCTTTATGGCTATGACCAGGCCTAAGAGTCCAATGGGTCGGAGGGGGCCATGCATGCGGAACAGCTGATCGCGGAGGCGGCTGCCGCCTTATGCGCCGCTGGCGTGGAGAACGGACGGCAGGAGGCCCGCTGGCTGCTGCAGCAGGCGTTGGGCGTCGCGGACACCATGCCGCCTCCCTGCGCGGGGGACGTGCCGACTGAGCTGGAGCGGCGGTTCCGCGAGGCGGTGCGGCGGCGGCTGAAGGGGGAGCCGTTGCAGTACGTCATGGGCAATGTGGCGTTCCACTGCGTG
>JAEEGL012760624.1_pt1 | contig 18907 bp, 9 predicted proteins | sample 9134231 | NCBI WGS metagenome assembly JAEEGL01 (sample SAMN16246548, study PRJNA631951) | gut metagenome | biome: gut microbiome; feature: rumen; material: fiber-attached | host: Bos | place: Iran: Karaj | collected 2018-10 | reverse complement strand
GGCCGACGAAGCTCAGGTCCAGAGCGCCGTTGGAGATGTACCACCAGCCGTATTCATTCTGCGCCAGGCCGGTATAGCTCGGGTCCACCTTGCCGCAGCGAATGGCGGTCCAGGTCACGGTGTCCCCGCTGGGATTCACCACCGTGGCGTAGGTCTTCCAGGTGGTGAGCTGGCCCTCGTAGAACTCGCAGAACTCCCCGTTCACCCACTCATAGCCGGTGCGCCAGTTGGCAAACTGGCCGTTGTACACGTAGAAGGTCCCGTATTCGTTGGTGGCCAGACCGACGTACGTCAGGTCAAGCTTCCCATCGAACACGTACCACCAGCCGTATTCGTTCTGCGCCAGACCGGTAAAGGCTTTGTCGACCTTGCCGGCGGTCATGTAATACCAGTCGCTGCCGTACTGCTCCAGCTCGCTGCCCTTCCAGGTGGTGAGCTGGCCGTTGTAGAACTCGCAGAGTTCCCCGTTCACCACCTCCAGGCCGGTGCGCCACTTGGCCATCTGGCCCTGGTAGATGTAGAAGGTACCGTATTCGTTGGTCACCAGGCCCGTGTAGGTCGGGTCGATCTTGCCGTAACGCATGGCGTACCAGGTCGCGCCGTCCCCGATGGGCTCTACCAGCGTCGGCTCCGCCTTCCAGGTGGTGAGCTGGCCATTGTAGAACTCGCAGTACTCTCCGTTCACCCACTCATAGCCCGTGCGCCAGTTGGCGAACTGGCCCTGGTAGACGTAGAAGGTGCCGTAGTCGTTGGTCACCAGGCCGGTGTAGGTCAGATCCAGGACACCGTCCTTCAGATACCAGGTGCCGTTTTCATTGTACGCCATGCCGGTGTAGCTCGGGTCCACCTTGCCGCAGCGCATGGCCACCCAGGTCGCTCCGTCGTTGCTGGGGTTCACTACCGTGGCGTCCGCCTTCCAGGTGGTGAGCTGGCCCTCGTAGAACTCGCAGTATTCTCCGTTCACCCACTCATAGCCGGTGACCCAGTTGGCAAGCTGGCCGTTGTAGATGTAGAAGGTGCCGCTTTCGTTGGTCGCCAGGCCGGTGTAGGTCTGGTCCAGCACGCCGTTCATCACGTACCACCAGCCGTATTCATTCTGCATCAGGCCGCTGACGCCGCTCTGGAACACGCCGTTCTTATAGTAGCGCCAGATCCCGTCCTCGTCCTGCACCAGGCCGGTCTTGCCCTGCACCGCCTTGACCTTGAACCAGATGGACTCCTCGTTGCCGAATTTGTCGGTGACATAGACGCGGTATTCGCCCTCACGCTCCACCACCATGGAGGTGGCCGTGACGTTCAGGTTCCGGGAAGAATAGCTGTTCCCGCCCGTGGGGATCATTTCCTGCCAGCGATAGCTCAGGCCCTCCGCGTCCGTGGCGGTGCCGATCACGGTCAGCGTGACCGGTTCTCCGGCGAAGGCATACTCCTTCTGGCCATCGGCGGAGCGGATGCTGAGGCCGTTCTCCGGACCGGTATACATCCACTGGGATACCTGGTTGCCGTACTTGTCGGTAACGTAGCACACGAACTCCCGGGATTCGGTCACGTTCTCCACGGTCAGCGTCGCGGTCGTCGCGCCGGGGATGGCAACGGTATCGCGGTATTCTCCGTTCAGCTTATACTCGCTCCAGCGATAGCTCAGGCCCTCCGCGTCCGTGGCGGAGGCGGCGACGCCCAGGGTGGCGGTGCTGCCGTAGGGCACGTAGTTCTTATTCTTGATCCCCTGGGCATAGGAAACGCGCAGACCGTTCTCCACGCCCACGGTGTAGGAAACGGACTGGGAATTGCCGTACTTGTCGGTGACGGTGCACCGATACATCTCGGCGCCGGTGACGGCGGCCACGGTGTAGGCGGCTTCCGTGCAGGGAAGGGTGACGCTGTTGATCCAGCCGCCGTTCTCATTCCGCGTCGTATACTGCCGCCAGGAGTAGGTCATGCCGTCCGTCTCCGTGGCAGTAGCCTGGACGCTCAGGGTCAGGGGCGAGCCCATGGCCGCGTACTGGGTGGAATCGCCCACTCTGGCGACGGAGAAGCCGTTCTCGATGTTGACGGTAAAGGACTGGTTGAGCTCGTTGCCGTACTTGTCGAAGGCGGTGCAGAAGATCTGGCGGCTCTCCTGAATATCGGTGACGGTGTAGCTGCTGCCGCCGGCCACTTCGCCCTTGGCGCTCGTGTAGTAGCCGTCGGAGGTCTTGACCGATTCACGCCAACGGTAGGTGATGCCCTCCGGGTCTGTCGCCGCAGCGCTGACGGTGAGGGTCACGTCGGAGCCCTTTTCCACGCTCTGGACCTCGGGGCTCGTGGCGGTCAGCGTAAAGCCGTTGTCCACGCCCACGTAGAAGGATGCGGTGGCAGTGTTGCCGAATTTGTCGGTGACCCTGCAGTAGTAAGACCGGTATTCGGCGACGTCGGCAACGGTGTAGACGCCGCCCGTCACGCCGGGGAGCTCATAGCTGTCGTAATAACCTTCGGGATCCCTGACCTGCTCGGTCCAGACGTAGCTCATCCCCTCCGCGTCCGTGGCGGTGACGTTGACCTTCAGCTCCGCGCTGCCGTTCAGGGGGACATAAATGGTGTGGGAGTTGTTGACGGCTCCCTCCGGCCGGGCGGAGAAACCATTCTCCACGCTCACGTAGAACCAGGCCGTCCTGCTGTTGCCGTACTTGTCGGTGACGGTGCAGCGGTAAGAGCCGTAATACTGCACGTTGGAGACGGTAAGAGTGTCCGTCCGCTCGCTGAGCGTGTTATAGTTGTCGTCTCTCCACACGTAGCTCATGCCCTCGGTATCCCTGGCGCCGGCGACGACCTTCAGGGTGGCGCTCTCGCCCTGGGGGACGGCGACGTTCTGCTGCTGGGCGCCGGCGGAGAAGCCGTTGTCCACGCTCACCTCGAACCTGACCGTGGTGTTGTTGCCGTATTTGTCCTCCACCTCGCAGTAGTAGTTCGTGTAGTAGGAAACGTTCTCCACGGTAAGGGTATTCGTTCCCGGGAAATCGTCCGAGCCGGAGGAGGAGTTATCATACCAATGGAAGGTCATGCCCTCGGTATCCCTGGCGCTGGCGTTGACCGTCAGGGTGGCGCTGCCGCCCAGGGGAACGGCGAAGTCCTCCTGCTGGGCCCTGGCGGAGAAGTCGTTGTCCACCCCCGTGTAGAACCAGAGGGTCTGGCTGTTGTCGAACCTGTCGGTGACGATGCAGCGATATTCGCTGCGGCCCGTCACGTTTTCCACGGTATAGGTGTCCGTATCCCGGGCGACCTCAACGTAGGAATAGTTCGACTGATCGTAATAGGACCAGACGATGCTCAGGCCCTCCCGGTCCCGGGCGGTGACGTTCGCTTTGAGGGCCGCGTCCTCGCCGGCGGGAACCAGGACCGTACTGGAGTTGCTGCTATTGGAGGCGCCCTCCGGAACTGCGGAGAAGTCATTGTCCACCCGGAGATAGAAGTAAACGGTCTTGTTGTTGCCGTACTTGTCCGAGACCGAACAGCGGTAGTTCGCTCTCTTCGTCACGCTGGGGACGGTATAGCTGGCCCCCGTGGCGTCGGGGATGGTCGATCCGTTGTCATTCCTCCAGGTGATGCGCATGCCCTCCGTATCGTCGGCGGTGATCAGCGCCTCCAGGTCCACAGAGGCGCCCTCCGGCACCGTGATGGTAACGCTGCTGCTGTTGCCGGAGGCGCCCTTGGGCCGGACGGAGAAGCCGTTGTCCACGTAAACGGAGAAGTAGACCGTGGTGCTGTTGCCGTATTTGTCCCGCACGGTGCAGTAATAGTACCTGTAGTTCGTCACGTTGCTGACGGTCAGGGTATCCGCGGAGGTATTGTCGTCGTCGTTCCAGCGGTAGGTGATGCCATCCATATCCGTGGCGCTGGCCCGCACCTTCAGCGTGGCGCTGCCGCCCGGAAGAACGTAGACGCTCTGTGCGCCTTCCTGGGAAGCACTGAACCGGTTGTCCACGTAGATGTAGAAGTAGATCGAGGTGCTGTTCTCGTACTTGTCGGACACGGTGCAGCGGTACTCGGCTCTGCCCGTCACGTTCGTCACCGTGATGACTTCCCTGCCCCGGTCGAGCGTGACGTATTCATAGTCGTCCTCGTCGTAAATGGACCAGACGATGCTCAGGCCGTCCTCGTCCTTGGCGGAGACGCTCACCGCCAGCTCGGCGGATCCGCCCGGGGCGACGGAATATTCGGAGTCGGTCTGACCGACGCGTTTGACCTCGAGCTCGTTGTCCACGCGGAGATAGAACGAGAGGTAGACGCTGCTGCCATAGGCGTCACTGACGGTGAGATAATAGTTCTTCTGGCCGGTCACGGCGGGGACGGTGTAGCTGGCCGTGTTCGCGCCCTCGATGATATTGCTGCTGTTCCGGCTCCCCTCATACCAGGTATAGGTAAGGTTGTCCATATCCTTCGCGGAGACGATCGCCTTGAGGGTGGGCGCGGCGTTGGGCTCAACGTAGTAAGTCCGGCTGCTGCCGTCGTCCGGGCCGTTTCCTTCCGGGTAGGCCTTGAGCTCGTTGTCCACGTCGATGCTGAAATAGGCGTCCTTATAGCCGTACAGATCGGTGACCCGGAGGCGGTAGGATTTATAGCCGGTCACAGGCGGAACGGTGTAGCTGGCCTCCGTGGCGCCGTCGATCTCGTTGTAGCCTTCATACCACTGATAAGTGATGCCCTCCATGTTGACGGCGGAAACGGCCGCGCTCAGGGTGGGCGTGGCATTGGGATCGACTCTGAGCGACAGGCTGTTGCTGCCCTCCTCGGCGCCCGTGGGAGTGACGGTGAGCCGGTTCTCGATGTAGATATTGAACGAGGTGTAGCCGCCGTTGCCGTAGGCGTCCATGACATGGCATCTCACGTAGCCGTTGTAGCCGTTCAGCCGCTCGGTCACGTTGCTGATCACGAAGGTATCGCCGGTCGCGCCCTCGATGATGTCGGAATTCTTGTCGAACCATGTGTAGGTAACGCCCTCCAGATCGTCGCCGGAGACGATCACCTTCAGCACCGCGTCCTCGCCGGGGCCGACGTAGCAGTTGCCGCGATCGCAGTTCGGCTCATAGCTGAAGTGGTTGACGTTCAGATAGTACCAGAGTTCGCAGGAGTGTCCGTATTTATCCTCCGCTTTGCAGAAGACGCTGCTGCGGGAAAGAACGTTCTCCAGCACGAGGGTGTCGGTCGTCGCGTCCTCGATGGGAGGATAATCGTCCAGATCATAATCGTAGGTCCCGCTGTACCACTGATAGGTCACGCCCTCCAGATCGATGCCCGAGGCAATGGCCCGCAGCTCGGCAGAACTGCCGGGAGCGACGTTCACGTTGCTGGTGACGTCGTCCGGAAGGGAAAGGGAAAAGCTGTTGTTCGGTATGACATACAGCCAGACGTAGTCTTCGTTTCCGTAATTATCCCAGGCCTTGCAGCGGAAGCTCTGATCCTCGGTGGCGTTCTCCACCACGTAGGTATCGCTGGTCGCGCCCTCGATGGGAGGATAATCGCCCAGATCAGAATCGTAGGTCCCGCTGTACCACTGATAGGTCACGCCCTCCAGGTCGTCGCCGTAGGCGACCACCTTCAGCGTGGCGGTCCCGCCGGGGTAGGTGTAGACGTAGGATGAATCCCCATCCCACCTCAGCCAGAAGTTGTTGTTGCTGAAGGCCGTGACGGCGGACGGCAGAAGCGCCGCCACCAGGACCAGACACAACAACAGTGCCAGAGTCTTCTTCATTCCCACAGTTCCTCCTTAATTACATAATGCGGAATACACGGTTCCGCTTCGCTTGGGACTATTTTACACCCTATCCCCCGGCTTTTCCAGTACTTTTTACAAATCTATTGCTTATTTTGTTACAATTTTGAGTCCGGCGGGCTCCGGACGGATGCCGGCCTCGAATACGGAGCAGAGATCCCGTCAGGGAAGACGACGAAGAATGGCGGTATTTCTGCGCGCAGTGCCCGGAAAAACCCGGGAGGAGCGGGGCCGAAGCTCCGCTCCTCCTGCTGATCTAAGGTTGGATTTTATGGCCGGGTCACGATCGCAGATCCCGCCGGACCGCCGACAGGCGGCCCACGTCAGGTCGCTGCCGCGGGGGACGGGCCCCGGGATCAGAGCGTTTCGCACTTCTCCAGGGCGGCGGCCAGCGCCTGGTCCATGTTGTAATACTTGAATTCCGCCAGCCGCCCGCAGCAGATCAGGTGCTCGACCCCGTCGGCCAGGGCGCGGTAGCGGGCATACTGGGCCTGACTCTCCTCCGTCAGGACCGGGTAATAGGGCTCCATCGCGACCCCCTCCCGATAGGGCAGAGGATACTCATAGGCGCAGACGGTGCCGCGGCCGGACTGGACCGGCAGCTTCTTATACTCGGTGACGCGGGTGTAGCCGGGCTCCTGGGGATAAGCCACCACGGGATAGGGCTGGAAGCTGTCCGTCTCCTCATAGCGCCACTCGAAGCGCAGCGAGCGGTAGGGCAGACGCCCGTATACCCCGCGGAACAGCTCGTCCAGAGCGCCGGTGTAGATCACGGGGCAATCCGCGGGGACGCCGCCGATGAGAAGCTTCCCCTCCTCGGCCCGCAGCCGTTCCAGCGCCTCGACCCCCAGCTCCACCCGGATCAGGGGATGCTCCAGCAGATTTTCAAAAAAGCGGGTGAAGGAGACGGCGGGCAGATACTGGTACTCGTCCTCAAAATAGCCCTCGTTGTAGGAAAAACGCAGCGGGACGCGCTTCAGCACGCTGGGGTCGATCTCCTTCGGAGAGACACCCCACTGCTTGGCGGTGTAGGGGGCGTAGTCGTTGGCAAACAGATACTCGGCATAGGCCCGGACCTCCGGGTCCGGATCGGCCAGCACCTCCACCACCGTGGCGGTCTCCCGCCCGGGAAAAGCCTCCCGCAGCTTTCGCTTCAGCGGCTCGGCCTCCTCCGGGGGATAGTAGGCGTCCACCGTGGCAAAGTTGAAGGGGGTCGGGGTGGTCTTCCCCGCCCAGGCCGCGCCGCAGGTCAGGCGGTAGGGCTTCCATTCCGCGAAGCGGCGCATATAGTCCAGCAGGTCCTTCCGGGCGGTGTGGAAGGCATGGGGCCCGTATTTCTGCACCAGGAACCCGTGCTCCTCGGTGTAGTCGTACATATTGCCGCCGACGTGGTCCCGGCGCTCCCAGACGGTCACCCGTTTCCCCTGCTCGGCCAGATGCCGCGCGATCACCGAGCCGCTGATCCCGCAGCCTACTACCAGTGCGTCAAAGTCTTTCATCTTCCAGCTCCTGCCTCATGGACGCGATGACCCGACGGATCCCGTCCGAAAAATCCACCTGCGGTTCAAAGCCCGTGTCCTCCCGCAGCGCCGTCAGGTCGATGCAGGAGCAGGGCAGAACGTCGTTCTTATACGGGACCTCTCCGAGGCCCAGGGGCAGCGAGGGGTCGATGCAGTCGCGCAGCTCCTCGATGTAGCGGGACAGGGGCTGGTTGTCCCCGTGGCCCACGGCGTAAAAGCGCCCGGCGCGGCCCTTTTCCCCGATCAGGAAGAGGGCGCGGATCACGTCGTCGATATAGATATAGTCCCAGAGCTGCTCCAGCCGCGTCAGGGAGGGCTTTTCTCCCCGAAGAAGCTTACTGACGGCGTAGGTGATCACGTTGTTGTCCCGCCGGTCCGCAGCGTAAATGCCCGTGATGACCGCGTAGATCATCCCCAGCCCCGACTGCCGCGCGTAGGCCTCCAGCAGGAAGCGCAGCGCCACCTTGACGCTGCCGTAGGCGTCCTGGGGCGTGGGGAGCGCCCGCCGGTCGATGGGCTTGCCGTAGCGCAGGTACTCGCTGGTGGAGCCGGGATAGATGAACTTTTTCGCGCCGAGGGAGCGGGCGAACCGGGCGCAGTCCAGCGCCATGGGAACGTTTTGCAGCTGCAGCTCCAGATCGTCCCGGGCCTGGGCGTTCACCCCCAGCCAGGCAAAGTAATAAAAGGCGTCCACGTCCCGGGGGAACTCCTCCAGGCGCTCCGGGAGAGCGCTGTACTCCGTGCAGACCGTATGGACCCCCCGGCGGCCGAGAAAGCAGTCCCGCGTGGGGCTGCCCGGATAGACGATGGCCCAGACCTCCGTGCCCTCGGCCAGAAGCGCCTCCGTCAGGTGTCTGCCGATAAAGCCGTCCGCGCCGGCAATGACCGCGTTTTTCACTTGGCATCCTCCATAAACGCTGCGATCTCCCCGTCCATCTCCGCAGGGATGCTGCCGCCGGCGCGCCAGACCCGGGTCCAGTCGCAGATCTTTTCCATCGTGGTCGCCATGTGCCAGACCGGCCGCCATCCGAAGGTGGTCTTGAGCTTCGTGCAGTCCAGCTTCAGGAAGCTCGCCTCATGGGGCGCGTTCTCCTCGGCCTGGTTTTCCCAGGCCGCGCCTTCGCCCCAGGTCCGGCAGAAGAGCTCCGTCAGTTCCCCGGTGGTCACGCAGTCGCAGTCGTCGGGACCCACGTTGTAAAAGCCCGCCAGCGCGCCGTCCTCATACTGCCTGCGGGCGATCATCAGATAGGCGAACAGGGGCTCCAGCACGTGCTGATAGGGCCTGGTGGAATAGGGATTGCGGACCCCGATCCGCTTTCCCTCGCAGACCGCGCGGACGCAGTCGGGAATGATCCGATCCAGGGCAAAATCGCCGCCGCCGATCACGTTGCCCGCCCGGGCCGTGGAGACCGGAAGGCCCCGGGGGGCGAAAAAGCTGTTGATATAGCTGTGGGTCACCAGCTCGGAGCAGCTCTTGCTGTTGGAATAGGGATCGTAGCCGTCCAGCGGCTCGTCCTCCCGGTAGCCCCAGCACCACTCGTTGTTGTGGTAGACCTTGTCCGTGGTGACGTTCAGGACGCTCCGCACGTCCCGGGAGGCGCGGACGCACTCCAGAAGGTTGACCGTGCCCATGACGTTGGTCTCATAGGTCCCCCGGGGATCCCGGTAGCTCTCCCGCACCAGGGGCTGGGCGGCCAGGTGCAGGACGATCTCCGGGCGGGCCTCGTCGAAGGCCGCCTTCAGCTTCGCATAGTCCCGCACGTCGCCGATCACGGTCCGCACACCCTCCAGGCCCGCAAGAGAAAAGAGGTTCGGCTGCGTGGGCGGCTCCAGGCTGTAGCCGGTGACCTCCGCCCCGGCCAGGAGCAGGATGCGGCAGAGCCAGCTTCCCTTGAAGCCGGTGTGCCCGGTGAGGAACACCCGTCTGCCCCGGTAGAACTCCAGATCCTGCGCTCCCATCAGTCCGACCACACTTTCCAGGGAGCCTCTCCGCTGCTCCAGAGCCGCTCCAGAATGTCCTTCTCCCGCTTATCGTCCATGCACTGCCAGAAGCCCCGGTGGGTATAGCTCATCAGCTCGCCCCGCTCGGCCAGGGTCTGCATGGGGCTGCGCTCAAAGATGCAGTCGTCCCCGTCCAGCAGATCGAAGACCTGGGGCTCCAGCACCATATACCCGGCGTTGATCAGCGCGCCGTCGGCGCTGCTCTTCTCGCGGAAGGAGCGCACGGCGTTGTCGCCGCCCACGTCCAGCACTCCCTTCTGCTGCTGCTGGATCACCGCCGTCAGCGTCGCGAGGCGGCCGTGAGAGCGGTGAAAGCGAAGCACGTCGGCGATGTTCACGTCGCAGACGCCGTCGCCGTAGGTCAGCATAAAGGTCTCGTCCCCGATGTAGGGGCGGATGCGCCGGATGCGCCCGCCCGTCATGGTATTCAGCCCGGTGTCCACCACCGTCACCCGCCAGGGCTCGGCGTGGATGTTGTGGACGATCATCTCGTTCCTGCCGCCGGTGAAATCGAAGGTGATGTCGCTGGTGTGCAGGAAGTAGTCGGCAAACCACTCCTTGATCATGTGCTGCTTGTAGCCGGCGCAGATGATGAAATCGTTCACACCGTAGTAGGAATACTCCTTCATGATGTGCCACAGGATCGGCATCCCGCCGATCTCAATCATGGGCTTGGGGCGGTACTGGGATTCCTCGGAAATCCGCGTCCCAAAGCCTCCGGCCAGCAATACCGTCTTCATGGTTCTTCCTCCTTTTCAGTGTAGCCCAGAAGCATGACCTCGGTGACAAGATCGTGGAAAGAGAGCTTACGAAGCAGAAAATGATAGCCAAGGTTTTCCCGTTCCAGCATGGGCTTGATGTCAAAGAAATCTCTGGGGGTGTGATATATGGAAATGGCCAGGATCGGCCGATCCCTCCGAATGGTTTCCATCGCTCCGGCGATGGCGTCGGACTCGCTGCCCTCCACGTCGAGCTTGATGAGGCCGACGCGCTGGTCCTTGTCCCGCATGAATTCGTCTATGGAGACCAGGTCGATCTCGTCCACCCGGCTCTCCCCGGTCTCCTCCCGGGCGCCCACCGCGAAGAGGTTCGCGCCGGAGCGCATGCTGCCGGTATAGAGCTTCGCGGTGCTGCTTTGCCGCCCCAAACCGGCGCGCACGGGCCGGACCAGCTCCTCCAGGCCGTTGTCCCGGAGAACGGTGCGCAGCGTCTCATAGGTGTCCGGCTGGGGCTCGAAGGCGTAGACGAGGGAGGGACCGTAAGTGCTGAACACCAGCGCGCTGTCCCCCCAATAAGCGCCGCCGTCGATCACGGCGCGGCCCCGGAGCCGCCTCAGCACCCGCTCCGGCAGCGCCTTCAGCCCGCAGTGGAAGCGCCAGACCGGGGTCTCCATCGCCGCGTCCTCCGGGATACGGAACTCCGCGCGGTGCTTTTCCATATCCTCCATCGTTCTCGCGCCCTCCAGCTCCCACTGGGTATAGATCCGGCCGTGGTCAAAGCGGAACAGATCCGTATCCTCCTCCGTGGGCAGCAGCTCGAAGTTGCGGCGGCACTGACGCAGAGCCACCTGGCGGCCGGTCTCGTCCAGTCCTTCGGTGACGCGGGCCAGCTTCTCTCCGATCCGGGCGTAGTTCTCATAGTAATACTGCTTCCAGGTCCCGATCCAGCTGGTGGCCCAAACCGCGTGATAGAAGCCGTCGAACTCCTTCCGAAAGCTCTCCACCTGCGTCCGCTCCGCCTGGAGCTGTCCGTCCCGCTCTCCCAGGGCGGCGCGCAGCGAGTCCCGCTCCGCGTCCAGCGCCGTCTTCTCTCCTCTGAGGGCTTCCACCTCCGAGCGCAGACTGTCGCTGCCGCGAAGAAGACCCTCGTTTGCCCGGGAAAGCTCCCGGTTGGCATTCTCCAGGGCACGGCTGTTTTCGCTCAGGCTCCGGTTGCTCTCCTCCAGGGCCCGGTTGCTCTCTTCCAGGGCGCAGCTGTTCTCCCGGAGGGCCCGGCTGCCCTCCTCCAGAGCGCGGTTGCTCTCGCTCAGGGCCCGGCTGCCCTCCTCCAGGGCCCGGTTGCTCTCGCTCAGAGAACGGTTGCTCTCCTCCAGGGCCCGGTTGCTCTCGCTCAGCGCCCGGTTGCTCTCGCCCAGAGAACGATTGCTCTCCTCCAGAGCCCGGTTGCTCTCGCCCAGAGCGCGGTTGCTCTCCTCCAAAAGCCGTTTGGCGGAGGTCAGCTCGTCCATCCCTGCACGCTGCCGCTCCAGCCTGTCGGACAGGTCCTGACAGCGGCTCTCCCGATCCTGAAGGCTCTGCTCCAGCGCGGCGGCCCGGTCCCTCAGTCCCTCATTCGCGCTGCGCAGGCCGCAGCATTCCCCATCCAGCGCGCTGCGCCGGGCCGCCTCGCTCTGCAGCTGCGTCTGATACCAGTCCATCGTCTGCCGGTAATAGCCGCGGTTGAAGCAGCGGATACTCAGCACGCCGTAGCCGAAGGTCCGGTAGACGTCCTCCCGGCGGACGTTAAACAGGCGCTTGACGCCCTTTTTCACGCCGCGAAACAGCTTCTTCACGCCGCCCAGGCCCCTGGCCAGGGCATGATATCCGAAGCGGGCGATATAATACAGCGCCGCCGAGCGGGTCATCATCACCCGGTAGAAGCGCCTGCGGTGGGGAAACTGGTCGAAGACGCGCTGCAGATAATGCAGGTCCTCCTTTCGGAACAGGCTGGGCACCCGGCGGAAGAAATAGGGGACATCCTTTTTCCTCATCTTCGTCAGCGCCCACTCGGCATAGAGGAACTTGAACTCTTCGATGTAGGACAGCACCCCTTCGTCGCGGCAGTTGTGCCGGTCCAGAATGGTCTGCTGCAGGATCGCGCCGCTGATGAATTCGTCCGTGTTGCGGCGGGTCATATTGCTGGATTCGTTGCCCGTCCGGCGCTGCCGGTAGAAATAGAGCGCTTCCTGAACGGTGGCGATGCGCTCGGTCTGGCAGAAGGCGCTGGTCATGGCGGGCACGTCCTCCCAGGAACGCGTCCCTTCGCGGAACTCGAAGTAGTCCAGCCCCCGCACGTAGTCCGTGCGGAAGAGCTTGCACCAGGCGGCGGGCTCCATGAGCTGCTGGGGTCGGTCCCTGAGGGACAGGAGCCGGTCGCTGTCGCCGAACCACTCCAGCGGGCGGTGGTAGTAGACATTCCTTACGCTCTCGGTAAAGCCGAATACCGAGCAGGTCACGATGTCCGCCCCCAGGGTCTCGGCCTTGCTGCAGAGCTTCTCGAACATCGTCACGTCGCAGACGTCGTCGCTGTCGACACAGCTGAAATACTTGCCGCGCATATAGCGGAAGGCCGTGTTCCGCCCTCCGGACAGGCCCCGGTTCTCTTTGACCTCCACCAGCACCACGCGGTCGTCCTTCTCGTAGTATTCCCGCAGGATCTCCGGGCTGTTGTCCGTGGCCCCGTTGTTGACGAAGACGATCTCTATGTTTTCCAGCGTCTGGCGGATCAGGCTCTCGCAGCACTCCCGCAGGAAAGGGCCCACGTTGTAGACCGGCACCAGGATCGAGACCAGAGGCGCCTCCTTCCGGCGGATGGGATGGCAGAACACGCTCCCGTCCTCGTCCCGGTCAAAGACGTTGCAGCGCTCCGACGTAAAGCGCTTGGATTCGGCGTAGGCGCGGGAGAAGGCCTCGAAGCCGTAGGTCTTCTGGAAGGTCGCCTTGTCCGCCTCGGTCAGGTAGCCGGTGAGCCGCTGCGTTTCCTTCAGGCGCACGCCGTCGGCGATCTGCTTGTTGATCCAGACGTTGAACAGCCGCTCGCCCAGGAAGCCCAGGACCCGCTTCTGCTCCGGATTGTCGTATTTCGGGTCGGTGACCGGCAGCCTCTCCGCCAGGGGGAGAAGGATGCTGAACAGCCATTCGGCGTAATCGAAGAACAGCTCCCTGGTCATCAGGAACATGTTGCAGAAATGACCGCTGCCCGAGCGCAGCGTGGCCTCCAGCGTCTGCGTGTGGTCCGGGTGGGTCTCGCGCACCAGCTCCGCCGCCAGATCCAGGGACTCCGGGATGTGGGAATGCTTGAAATGGGTCTCCAGATCGCAGGGCGTCTTCCAGTCGAAGGGGTCCAGGATCTGCTCCAGGTCGGGCAGGATCAGGTCGGCCCCCTCGCACATGGCCTCGATATGCTTCCGGTCCCAGCCGAAGCGGCAGCAGCTGCCCTGATCAAAGTCGAAAAAGGCGCATTTCCAGTTGTCCTTCTCCGCCAGGCGGTCGGAGAAGTTGAAGAAACGGCGATAGTGGAACAGGCCGATCCAGTCCGGATCGCCCAGCCGGTCATAGTTCTTCCAGGCCCAGTAGATCGCCGTCAGCTCCGCGCTGTAGGGGTGGAGTTGGGCGATGTTGTCCCCCATATCGTCATGGAAATCGTCACGGAACGCTTCCTTCACGGCCTCGTCCGCGAAAGCGGAGCCCGCCAGGATCGGGGTGAAGATCTCGTCGTGCAGCCGCTCCGTGGGCTTGTGGCAGTTGACCAGGATCTTGATCTTTTTCACGCTGTATTCCTCCTGCGGCTGCCCGCTGTCTTGTTCTCGATAAGCGCGCCATAGGCCGGCTTTAAATGCCCCGGGGGCGGGACAGGGCCGGCAGGGGCGGCGAGCGCCCTGCGCGTCGGCGTCCGGACCGGACAGAGGCGGCAGTCCTGCGTGGGATCGGGGTCAAGCCCGTCGTTTTCTTCTCAAAGCATCCAGCAGCTTCGTTCCCATCCGTTTGATCGCGTCCCGGCGGCGGCTCCCCACCGGGATCAGCAGCTCCGCCGCCGGACGCAGCAGCCGGTCCCCCAGCACCAGGAGCCGTTTGCGAAACAGCGTCCCCTTTGAGAGGAGCCCCGCGTCCGCGAAATACACGAGCTGGAGCTGCAGCACGCGGCTGCTTCCCTCCCGCACCAGGCGGTGCATGAAGATCCCGTAGAGCATCTCGCCGAAATAGCCCACGCAGCGCCCGGCGGCGTAGTCGGGATACTCCTCGGGGAGCCTTCGCTCCAGCTCGAAGAGGATGGGGAATTCAAAGGAGCACAGGCTGTCGAACAGCTCCCGCTTCAATACGAAGCAGTTGTTGCCCCGGAAACGGTCCCCCTCCAGATAGGCCCGCGCCGCATCCAGCCAATCAGGCCTCACGGCTTCGATGCAGCGGAGCAGCAGCTGCGTCGAGCCCGGGGGAACGTAGCCCGGCTGCAGCTCCCACCACCGGCTCACGCTCCGGGCGCTCCCGCCGCCGGGGACGGGCAGACGGGTCACGTCCGCGCTGCAGCTGGTCACGGCGTCGTAGCGGGAGATCAGACTCTCCATCCGTTCCCGGTCCGTCAGGCGGAAGCGCCGCTGCTCCTCCGGCAGCAGACAGCGGACGTGGACCATGCCGTAGCGGTCCGTCCGGAAGCGCCGCTCCGAAAAGGAGAGGAAGCGACGGTAATGGCACAGGCCGATGTAGTCCGCGTCCGCGTTCTTCCAGGCCCAGTACTGCACCGTGAATTCGCTGAAGGAAGAACGCCTTTCGGAAATGTTGTCCCCGGTATCGTCCCCCGGAAGACCGGAGGCGTTCTCCGGGTCGAAGACCGCGCCGCAGCGCATGGGGCGGTAGAGGGGGTTGGGGATCTGCTCGCTGCGCAGGTCGATCCGGTTGGAGACGTAAATCTGAATGTCAGGCTTCGTATCAGACATAGATCTTCTTTTCCTTGACACGGCCCAGGAGTTTTTCCGGCAGCAGCCCCGCCGCCACGGGCTTGAGGACGTAGGGCAGGGCCTTCGGCAGCAGGCCCAGCTCCCGGAAGCGCAGCCAGCGGGTGCGGCTTTCGCGGAAACGGTCCTTCATGGTCCGGCTTCCCCGGGCCGTCTCCGGCAGGGTGTAGGCAAAGAGGGTCTCGTCCTGCAGATTGGCCCCGAAAAAGCCCCTCCCGTAGAGCCGAAGCAGCAGATCGTAGTCCTCGCATTTCAGGCAGCGCTTCTCCTCCGAGTACCCCCCGACGGCCTCCAGCGCCTCGCGGCGAAAGATCAGCGTGGGGTGGATAAAGGGCTGCCTGATATAGAAATCCCGGATCTGCGGACGCTCCGGGAACCGCCAGCAGCCCACGGGAAGCCCGCTCCGGTACAGGGAGACGCAGCAGCCCACGAAAGCGGTCTCCGGCTGCGCCTCCAGATAGTCCAGCTGCCGGGCAAATCGCTCCGGCGCAGAATAGTCGTCGTCGTCCATGCGGGCGATCAGGCGGCCCCTGGCCTGCCCCAGGCAGAGGTTCAGCCGCTCGGCCAGATCGCCGCTCCTCACGCCGCCCACCAGCCGGACCCGGCCGTCCCGGGCCGACAGGGAGCGCAGATATTCCATCGCCGCGCGGGAGGACCCCTCCGCGCAGATCAGAAGCTCGTAGTCCGTGAAGCTCTGGGCAAGGATGCTCTCCACGCTTCGGCGCAGCGGCCCGAGCTCCTCCCGCCGGTACCAGCTTCCCAGGATGACCGAGACGGCGGGGGCTTCATCCCGACACATAGGCATCGCATACCTGGGCGGACGGGCCGATCATCTTCAGGCGGCCGTGCTCCAGCCACACCACGCGGCTGCACATCTCCCGGATCTGGTCGAGGTTGTGGCTGACGAACAGCACCGTGGTCCCGCCGCCCATCAGCTCCATCATCCGGGCGCGGCTCTTCTCCTGAAACGCCGCGTCGCCTACGGAGAGGATCTCGTCCACGATCAGGATCTCCGGCTCCACCAGAGAGGCCACGCTGAAGGCGAGGCGCGCCAGCATCCCGGAGGAATAATTCCGAATGGGGATATCGATAAAGGGGCCCAGCTCCGAGAAGGCCACGATCCCGTCGAACTTCTCCTTGAGGAACGGCTCGCTGTAGCCCAGGATCGCGCCGTTGAGGAACACGTTTTCCCGGCCGGTCAGGTCCATGTCAAAGCCGCTGCCCAGCTCCAGCATGGGGACCACGCTGCCGTTTATGCCGACGCTGCCCTCCGTGGGCTTGAGGATCCCGGAGATCACCTTGAGCATCGTGCTCTTCCCGGCGCCGTTGGCGCCGATGAGCCCCAGCGTTTCGCCCCGGTCCACCGAAAAGGAAACGCGGTCCAGCGCAGTGAAGTCCTGATATTCGATTTTTCCGCGGAGCTTTCGCGTCACGAACTCCTTCAGAGACATGATCCGGTCCGTGTTCATTCGGAAGCGCATCGTCACGTCCCGGACCTCGATCATCACTTCACTCATGGCGTTCCCTCACAGGTACAGAACGAACTTGTCCTGGTTTTTATAAAAGACCACCGCGCCGACCAACAGCATCCCCATGGCGATGACCAGACAGCGGACGTACGCGATCGGCTCCGGCGAGATGCCCTCCAGGATGCAGATCCTCGCGCTGGAGAGGAAATGGTACAGGGGATTCAGGTTCAGCAGCGCCCGGAAATGGTCCGGCAGGATGCTGACCGGGTAGAAGATGGGCGTGGCGTACATCCACATCAGGCTGAGGACGCCCCAGAGGAACTGCGTATCCCGGAAGAACACCATAGAGGTGGCCAGGACCATGCCGAAGCCCAGGGCGAAGATGATCAGGCAGATGAAGAAGAACAGGGCCAGCACCGTGGCCGGGCGGAAGCGCACGCCGGTGATGAGGCAGACGAGGATCATGGGAGCCAGAGAGATGACAAGGTTGACCACCGAGGACATCGTCCTGGTCAGGGGATAGATATACTTGGGCATATACACCTTGGTGATCAGTCCGGCGTTTCCCAGGATGGAGTTCAGCGTCATCCCGCAGGATTCCGTAAAGAAATTGAACATGACCGTCCCGATGATCAGGTAGGCCGCGAAATTGCTGATGTCGCTGCGGAAGATGGTGGAAAACACGAAATACTGCACCAGCATCATCAGCAGCGGATTGAGAAAGCTCCAGAACACGCCGAGTATGGAGCGCTTGTACTTGGTCTTGAAATCCCGGTTCACCAGCTGGCGGATCAGGAAGCGATACTTTTGCATCGCCGCCAGGGCGTTGACCAGAAAGCTCCTTTTTCCGCTGCGGTAGCGTCTCCAGACGACGACGAACGCCGCGATCAGCAGCAGCCCGAACCCGGCGATGAACTCCCAGTAGTGGAGCCCCATCCAGGTATAGTCGGAGCCGTCCGCGGAGAAGCAGAGCATACCGGGGACGGCCTCGCCGTTGCAGCTCAGGAGGAAGCCGTCCTGCGCTGCGCCGGAGGCGGCCAGGGGCGCGACCGCGCTGCCCGGAACGGAGTCCGCGGTCAGACGCAGGACCAGCGGCACGCCGCGATCCACTTCCACGGGGACCTCCGCCTCCATCGTCAGCACTTCGCCCTCGGCAACGGCTCCGGCGTCAAAGTCCTGCCGCAGCAGCACTGCGCCGCCGTTTCCCTGCAGAAGCTCCATGGTGAGCGTACCGGAGTTGCGGCGGAAGGAGGAGCCCCACTGCACGGAAACGCGCTCAATGCGGTCGATCCTCGCCGGGAACGTCTGCTCGACGACGACGCCCTCCGACAGCTCTGCCACCCAGGTATCCGCAGGCTGCATTCCTACCGCGCCGCGAGTCGCCCGGATGCGGATCTGCTCTCCGGCCAGGAAATAGAAGCAGACGGTCAGCAGCAGATACGCGGCCAGGACAAGGACGAACAGTCGTCTCAGATGCAAAGGATCTGAGAAAGGCGCAGATTGTTCTTTCATAGATCGCTCCCGATGATTGGCTTGGATTGGCGACCGCCATAGGGCGCAGCAGCCCCCCGGTCAAACGCGGAAACAACGGCGTTTCTGCGGGAAGAAAGCGAAGGCCCCTTTTTACGGCTGCTCTCAAAAGAGCCTGTCCTGCTGTCGGTGCCGACGCTTCCTGGAGTATTTTACCACGGATGCCGCCGGTTGAAAAGAGCAGTTCTCAGTTTTTATAGTATCCTTCCCGATCTATTCAGGAATGATGCACGTCCGGCTCTGTGCCGTGACTGCCTGTCATGCGAAAGCACCGGCCAAGTCCACTGGATCCGGCCGGTGCTCTTGTTGTCATACGAACTCCTTCGGCGCGTCCGCCTTTTTCTCCCGGGCCTCTACGACAGCCACCAAAATGCTCCGGAAGCGCCGCTTTCCTCCTCCGCTCCCGTGTCGTCCTCCTCAGCGGGCGGCTCCGGCTCCGTCGGTCCCAGGTCCTCCCCGGACCCGGCCGGTTCCCGGGAGCCTCTCTGACCTGCGGGGCCGCTCTGCTCCGGGCTCCCGGTCTCCGGCTCTCCGGTCTCTTCGGGTCCCGCGGGCTCGTCGGGAACGGCGGGTTCGGCGGGCTCGGCGGGTTCGGCGGGCTCGGCGGGCTCCGTGCTTCCCTGGGAGCCTCTCTGCCCCGAGGGGCTGCTCTGCTCCGAGTTCTCACTCTCCGGCTCCGTGGTCTCACCCGGCTCCGTGACTTCACCCGGCTCCGCAGCTTCACCCGGCTCCGCAGCTTCGCCCGGCTCTGCAGCTTCGCCCGGCTCTGCAGCTTCGCCCGGCTCCGCGGTCTCACCCGGCTCCGTGGTCTCACCCGGCTCCGCGGCTTCGCCCGGTTCCGCGGCTTCGCCCGGCTCCGTGGCTTCGCCCGGCTCCGTGGTCTCACCCGGCTCCGTGGTCTCACCCGGCTCCGTGGCTTCGCCCGGCTCCGTGG
>JAEEGL014658129.1_pt1 | contig 18908 bp, 18 predicted proteins | sample 9134231 | NCBI WGS metagenome assembly JAEEGL01 (sample SAMN16246548, study PRJNA631951) | gut metagenome | biome: gut microbiome; feature: rumen; material: fiber-attached | host: Bos | place: Iran: Karaj | collected 2018-10 | reverse complement strand
GTGTCGGCAGGTAAAACGTCACCAGCCAGGTGTTCACAATGCCGCTGAGAATGGACCAGCCCAGCTGGCCAATGGCAAAAATCCACATTTCTTTTTTGGTAAGACGCCTTGTTTTCATTTGTTATTCACCTTTTTCTTTCACTGACGGAAAGCTTCCTTTTTTCCAGTATATGGTTTTTGCACTGCGGTGTCAATCTTTCCGGAACCGGAAACAAAAGGCGACAAAACATCACAAGAAAAGTCATCATTTCCTGTTTCCGGATGTGATATAATACACGGGTACTGAAAAACAGGCAGAGCAGCCCGATGCCCGGAACGCGGGAATCGGGCCTTGAAAGCAGGGCGGACGGATGAAGAAGATACAGGTCGTGGCAGCGCTCCTTTTCCATGAGGGAAGGCTGTTTGCCACACAGCGGGGCTACGGCGGCTGGAAGGGGTACTGGGAATTCCCGGGCGGCAAGATTGAACCCGGGGAGACACCGCAGGAGGCCCTAGTCCGCGAAATCCGGGAAGAACTGGACATCGGGATTGACGTGCTTGCCCATGCCTGCGATGTGGAATATGACTATCCGGAATTCCATCTGTCCATGCAGTGCTTCCGCTGCGAGATCGTGTCGGGAGAACCGAAACTGCTTGAGCATGAGGCGGCGCGGTGGCTGGGCAGGGAAGAACTGGACACCGTAGGCTGGCTGCCTGCCGACCGGATTATTCTGCCGGAGATAGCGAAAAACTGGCCGGATGACTGACGCAGCCGGCGGAAAAACAACGAACAGGAGAGAACAGTATGGAAGTACGTAGACTGAAACCGGAAGAACATTTTGAGGCGAACCTGATTTCCACGGTTGCTTTTCATATGAAAATGGAAGATCCGGAGAAAAACCGGGAAGAGAGCCTGAAGAGCCGGGACGAGGACTGGGGCGCTTTCTCGGACGACGGAAAAATCATGGCGCGGATTATCAACAATCATTATGAAAGCCGGCTGGACGGGCAGCGGGTCCGGAACGGCGGAATCGGCGCGGTATCCACCCTGCCGGAGTACCGGAACACCGGCGCCGTGAAGGCGATTTTCGAGGAACTGATCCCGGAAGCCCGCAGGAACGGGGAGATCATCTCCACGCTGTATCCGTTCAACCATGCGTTCTACCGGAAGTTCGGCTATGAAACGGTCCGGTGGCGGGATCATTATGAGTTTGCGCCGGCGGTGCTGAAAGGGTACCGCTTCTCCGGCGCGGCGGAGCTGTGGAAGCCCGGTGATCCGGTGGGCGAATATACGGCGCTGTACAACCGGTTCGCGGACGGCTTCAACCTGGCCATGTACCGGGACGATGAGATGATGCTGAAGCACATTAAGGGCGAATACTACAAGGACCGGAAGTTCTGCTACCTGCTCCGGGAAAACGGGAAAACCGTGGCCTACCTGATCTTCCAGGATGTCCGGAATGATCCGGCGGCAATCCTGACCGTGCAGGACCTGGCCTGGGACGGCCGGGAAGGCTTCCTTGCCATCCTGGGCTTCCTGGCCCGCTTTACCGCGGACTACGGAACCATCCGCATGTTCCTGCCCTCCTGCCTGCAGCTGCTGTCCGTGATCCAGACGCCCATGGCCTATGAAATCCAGCAGACAGCCACCCAGGGCTATATGATCCGGGCGGTCAATGTGAAACGGCTGCTGGAAATCATCAAAAAACCGGATGACAGCCGGTTTGTCATCCGGGTGGAAGGCGATGCGCAGATTCCTGAAAACAACGGGACCTGGGCGGTCAGCGGCGGCAGCGCCGAACTGACGGACGAGGCGCCGGACCTGACTGTTTCCGTCCAGGCCCTGGGCCAGATGGCGGCAGGCGCCGTGGACCTGGCGGAGGCTATGTACAGGCCGGACGTGGCGGTGGCCGGAAACCGGGCTGTGCTGGAAAAGGTGTTTGTCCGCAAACCCATCCTGGTGGAGGATCATTTCTGATCCGGCCGGGTTATTCTTTCAGGACAGACCAGGCGGCGATCAGCTTTTCCAGGGACCACTGAGCATTGGCCGGACTGGTGGAGGGGAGGCAGAAGGCCTCCCTTCCCAGTTCTGGCAGGATATATTTTTCATACATTTCATGGGATTTCCGTCCGTTGCAGTAAATCCGTTCAATCGGACAGGAATCCAGGATGATCCTGAGATCATTGGCCCGGACATCCCGGATGCTGGCATCCGAGGACCCGGTGATGACACAGCTGGCGATGGAATCCCACAGGGCCAGCCCGTGGCTCAGGATCAGTTCTTTTTTTTCGGGAACGGAGGCCGGCACCGGCCGGTCAAACAAAGCCGCGATCACTTTCCAGAAGCGGTTCTGCGGATGCCCGTAAAAGAAGTTCTGCTCCCTGGATTTGACGGACGGGAAGGAACCCAGGATCAGGATGCGGCTCTCCGGCCCGAACAGCGGACCGAAGGGGTGAAGGATTCTTTGTTCCTGTGCGCTCATGCTGCTGTCTCTCCCCGTCTGATTGCTGGAAAAAGTATAGCATACCGGTGTGCGGCGGACAAGAACGGCCCCGGCCGGTCGTTTGCCGGCGGCTTTTTTCTGTGCTATACTCTGTGTATTCAGAACACAAACCCGGAACGGGGAGGATCATACCATGCCGGAGATCACCTGGGAACTGTTTGAGAAACAGGTGGCAGAATGCAGGCTCTGCCCCCTTTGCGGGCATATTCTGCACAAGGTTCCCGGACAGGGAGACCGGCAGTCCCCGCTGATGTTCATCGGGGAGGGGCCGGGCCAGACAGAGGATGAGGAAGGCCTCGCATTCGTCGGGGCGGCCGGGCAGCTGCTGACAAAGATGCTGGAAGCGATTCAGCTGCCCCGGGACCGGGTGTATATCTGCAATATTGTCAAATGCCGCCCGCCGCACAACCGGGTGCCGACGCCGGAGGAGGCGGAGGCCTGCCGGATCCACCTGCGGATGCAGACATGGCTTGTGCGGCCGAAGGTGATTGTACTGCTGGGCAGCACCGCGGCGAAAAACATCCTGGATCCTGATATCCGGATTACCAGGGAACGGGGAAAGTGGACGGAACGGAAGGGCGTGTGGATGATGCCGACCTATCATCCCTCGGCGCTGCTCCGGGATCCGGACAAGAAGCGGGAAGCTTGGGAGGATATGAAAAGCCTCCGGGACAAACTGATCGAACTGGGACTGTACCAGGATCTGTATTCCGGAGGGGAAAAGGGATAAACGGGATATCCGGTTTTCGGAAGATTACCGGATATCTTTTTTTCCGTACTTCCAGTAGGCAGCCGCGACACCGGCCGCGGCAAACACGAAGCCGACCAGCAGCCTGCAGGCGTTGATGGAGCCTGCCCTGAAGACCTCGGCACCGTCGGCATAGCCGAAGGGCGTGATGTATTTCAGGAAGTCCAGCCTGCCGGACAGGTTCGCGATAATGTTCATGAAGTACAGCGCAATGGCCAGGCCGAGGCCGAGACCGATTCCGCCTTTCCACAGGAAGGCTGAAATGCCGAAGCAGATGCAGGCCAGTTCCGCCTGGAGCAGGAGGTATGCCACATGGAGCAGGGTAACTTCCTTCCACGGAACCGGTTCGCCGATGGCGGCGATGGAACCGACGGCCATCAGCCAGACAGCCACGTTCAGGACCAGGATCTGGATCAGGACAGCGGCCAGTTTGGCGGTAATGATTTCCGAACGGCGCAGGGGATGCGTCAGCAGGAATTCCGCGGTACCGTTCTTTTCCTCGTTCGCCAGGGTCCCGATGCCGATCAGCGCGGAAAACAGCGCGCCGCCGATGCCCAGGATGTTTCCGCATTCAATTCCGTAGAATCCCCTCAGGGAGCCGAAGTCCAGGGTGTCCAGGCCGAAGGCGGCGGAGAAGGCGCCCATGGCGGAGAAAATGGAGCTGATGCTGTTCATCTGGCTCTTCATTTCCGGATACATAAACAGGCAGATAATGATGAACGCGCCGATGGAGCATGTCCAGATGAGGAGCGCTTTCCACGCCTGCTTCAGTTCATGACGGATCAGGGTCATGCCTGCTCACCGCCTTTCTCATAAAAGTGCAGGACAATTTCTTCCAGGTCCGGTTCGGCAATGGTCAGCTCATGGATGTCTGTGCCGGCGAGGGCCCGGACCAGTTTGTTTGTCTCTCCGTTATACAGGAAGCTGATGATTCCGTCTGTTTCCGTCCAGTCCCGGATCCCGGGCAGGAAATCCGGCTGCAGATTTCCCCGCAGAGTGACGCGGCGGGCTCCGGTTTTCGCGAGCCTGTCGACGCTGTCGCAGGCAATGGTCTTTCCTTCCCGGATCACAGCCGCGCGGGTGCAGTAGCGCTGGATTTCAGAAAGGATGTGGCTGGAGAGGAAGACGGTGGTTCCTTTCTGGTTCTTTTCCTGCAGAATGCTGAAGAACTCATGCTGCATCAGGGGATCCAGGCCGCCGGTGGGCTCGTCCAGGACCAGCAGTTCAGGATCGTGCTGCAGGGCGCAGACGATGCCGACTTTTTTCCGGTTGCCGAAGGACAGGTCCTCCACTTTTCTTTCCCGGTCCAGCTGCAGCCGGTCGCACAGCTCCGCCGCGGCGGCATCGCAGTTTTTCCGGCGCAGGTCCGCGGACAGCTTCAGCATGTCCCGGACCTTCATGCCGCTGTAGAAGGCGGTATCGGAAGGCAGGTATCCAACCCGCTCCAGGATTGCCTTTTTGTCCTTTTCAATGTCCAGCCCGAGCACCCGGCCCTTGCCGGCCGTCGGGGAAATCAGGCCCAGCAGGGTGCGGATGGTGGTGGATTTTCCGGCGCCGTTGGGACCGATGAACCCGAAGAAATCCCCCGGGTCAACGGCCAGGTCCAGGCCGTCGATTCCCCGGGCCCTGCCGTAGTATTTGGTGAGGTTTTCAGCGAAGATAGCTTTGGTTTCCAAATGACTCCCTCTTTTCTTTTATCTTCCGGTCAGCTTTCGCTGCTTTTTCTCTGGTAGATGCTCTTCCAGAAGACCATCAGCTTCCGGAAGTCCTTTTCCACCCGGTCGATGTCCATATCCCCCTGCTGCAGCATTTCCCAGAGATACCCTTCCGCTGCCCAGTACATTTCCCGGTACATCATCGGAATGTCCAGCCCGGGAATGAACTGGTCCGGACTCAGGTTCAGGCGGATTTTGTCGACCTTCAGGTTGTAGTGGCGGTGGTAGCTTTCCTGGATGTCTGAGCAGACCTCCGGATCCTTCTCATAGAAGGCCTTCACGCTGAAATTGCTCATGTCCGGATACAGGCGGATGATTTCCAGCTTGGCGATCGTTCCGCGTTCCATGGCATCGAACAGGTCCGTCCGGTCATAGCAGCCGAACCGGGTCATATATTCGATGGTGGTTTCGGCGCTTTTTTCCCAGAGGTACAGGTACAGCTCCTTTTTGTTGCGGAAGTAGTGGAACAGCAGCGCCTTGCTGATGCCCGCAGCCTCCGCGATTTCGCTCATCGGGCTGTTCTTGTAGGAATTCCGGGAGAAAACCCGGTAGCCTGCGTTGAGGATTGCCTGCTGTTTTTCCGCAGGCAGTGAAAAGAACTTCTCGTTCATGGGATCCCTCCGTTGACCGATCCGGTCAATGGCATCATAATCCCGTTGACCGATTTTGAGAAGACCCGGTTCACCTTCTTTTTCAGAAAGTTTTTACAGGATTGATTTTACTTGTGCGGAGGACCGGAAACAGAGCCGTTCCGAAAGAAAAAACCGTCCTATTATTCCGAATCCGGAAAAATAGGGCGGATTTCTGATATATCTCCTGTATTGCCTCGGGATATGTTATGCTTTCTGCTGTTTTGCAAGGAGCCAGGCAAGCGCGTGAACCGCCTGCTGGAATTCCCCGCCGGCGAGCATTTTGTCGATTTCATCGGCACTGTGTGTCTGTACACGGAGCAGCTCCATCTCATCCAGGTCCTGGCCTGTGACCTTCCGGCAGTTCCCGGCGGCAAAAAGCCATACATAGTTATCGGTGATTGTGGCATTGGCGGGAATAGTCAGCAGCGGACGCCAGTTGTCCGATACATAGCCGGTTTCTTCCCGCAGTTCACGCTGCGCCGCGCGCAGGGCCGCCTCTTCGGGGTTTTCGCCGTCTTTTGCCTCAATCGCACCTGCGGGGAATTCAGTGGTAACCTGTTTGATTCCCTGCCGGAACTGGCGGACGCACAGGAAGCGGCCTTCTTCATCCGATGCGACAATCACAACATAGTTCCGGCGGGTAAAGGTATAGTAGGGCTCCCAGATCCTGCCGTCCGGAAAACGGTACGCGGATCTGCGGAAATCTATCCATTCATCCTGAACGATATGCTCTGTGGAGATCTCCTCCCAGATCAGGTTTTCATCCTTCATATACGGGTCCTTTCATATTCACCGGCTGCGTTTCACGCAGGGCGCACTATATTGTAGCGGTGTTGCCGGAAAACTTCAAGGACAAAAGCCCGGTACTTGACGCGCCCGGGCCGGCGCGGTTATGCTATTGCTCACGGGATCCGGAATATAAAAAGAGCAGGGCCGGGCGGAGAAGGAAGCTGCCCTGCAGGAAAACGGGAGGATTCACATCCATGAAAAAAGCGAGTATGACCCTTCATCCGGAATTCAGGATCGGGGAGATTTCAAAGCGCCTGTTCGGCGCGTTCCTGGAGCCGATCGGTTCCATGGTCAACGGCACGATGTATAATCCGAAGCACCCCGCGGCGGATGAACAGGGGCTGCGAAAGGATTTTTATGAAGCGCTGAGGGAAACCGGGCTTCCGGCGGTCCGCCTTCCGGGCGGCAACTTTGTGTCCGGCTGGCAGTGGAAAGATTCCATCGGCCCGCGGGAACAGCGGAAAACCCACCTGGATATGGCCTGGTTCCAGTACATTCCGAATGATGTGGGCCATGACGAATACCTGCAGTGGGCGGAGAAGGCCGGCACGGAAGCAATCTATACCGTGAACCTGGGGACCGGTACGCTGCAGGATGCCGCGGACTGCGTTGAATACACCAACTTCCGGGAAGGCACCTGGTGGTCGGACCTGAGAAGGAAAAACGGCCATTCCGAACCTTACGGGGTGAAAACCTGGTGCCTCGGCAATGAGATGGACGGCCCCTGGCAGATTGCTTCCTGGGAAAAGGATCCCCGGGGATACGGCGTGCTTGCGCATGAAACCAGCAAGGCCATGAAGTGGGTGGATCCTTCCATTGAAACGATTGCCTGCGTATCCAGCTCTCCCTTCCTGAACCATTATCCGGACTGGGACCTGCAGGTGCTGGAGCAGTGCTACGACGCGGTGGATTACATTTCCCTGCACCATTATCATTCGGCGCCGCCGGAAATGCCGCAGGCGCTGCTGGCGGGGTACCAGGCATTTGAGGATTATATCCGCACGGAGATTGCCCTGTGTGATTTTGTGAAAACAAAGCTTCGCACCCCGCGGAAGATGATGCTGGCGCTGGATGAATACGGCAGCATAATCCGGCCGAAGGGAGAAATGCACCTGGGACTGGCCGGACGGCAGAACGCGGATATGTTCGGCGTCTTTGTGCCCGGCAGGACGTACGTCCGGCATGATCCGGACGACTGGTCCACCCTGCGCAATCCGCCGAGGGACCATGAGATGCTGCAGGCGCTGGGCATGGCCAGCACCATGCTGGTGATGCTGCGGCATGCGGACCGCGTGAAAATCGGCTGTTCCACCGGCGGCCTCGGCGCGCTATGCGCCACGGACCGGGAGCATGCCTGGAAGGGAGCGGCGCATTATCCGTTCGTCCAGATGATCCGCTGGGCGAAGGGCGTATCCCTGCAGTGCGAGGTCCACTGCGACACCTACGATGTTCCGGGCTATGCCATCGACGACATGAACCAGTACGGCGGGTTTACCGGCGTGCAGACGGTGCAGGCGGCCGCCGCGCTGGATGAGGAGGCCGGGGAACTGACCGTGTTCGTCATCAACGGCGATCCGGCGGAGGACCAGGAGCTGAAGCTGGATGTCCGCGGCTTTGAAGGATGGAAGTTCTCGGAGCATATTGAGATGTTCACGGAGGACGGACAGGCAGCCAACACCTGGGACCACCCGGACCGGATCCTGCCCCGCCGGAATGAAGGCACCCGCGCAGAGAAGGGAATCCTCACGGCAGTGCTGAAGAAGGAATCCTGGAACGTATTGCGCTTCACCAGGTAAAAAACAATCAGAATGAAATCCGGAAAAGTTTTTCCGGATTTTTTCTTTTGGGTATTGACATATAGAATATGATGTGATACATATTAGCCACAAGATATTATTTCAGAAATAATATCACAGAAAATAACCGAAAGGAGAATATAGCAGTGAAGAAGCAGGAAGAAGGAATCAAGAGGCCCGTTACCGCTGAAGACCATAAGGAACTGAGCCGGATCCACGCGGAAAAGAAGATCACCGCGGTGAACGACGCGCTGCAGTTTCCGACGGGAGACGCGTTTGAGAAAGAAGTGGACAGTATCCTGAATTCCGACGCGGAAGCGAACGGCGAGGTGGTGGCCATCGCCCTGATTGACTGTGACAAGTTTGATCACATCAACAAGGACTTCGGCCGGGAAGAAGGGGACCGCATCCTGATCGATGCCGGAAAGTATATCCGGGCCAGCCTGCCGGAAGAAGCAAAGGTGTTCCGGATCGGCGGGGATGAGTTCGGCATCATTTTCCGGGGTACACTGGAACGGGAGGAAATCTTCCTGCTCCTGAACGACCTGAAGAACAATTACAGTGTCAAAGCGCCGGACGGTGTGCGGCAGACGATTACCGTCGGCATGGCAACGGCCTTTGAGGATGCCAGCCGCTGCGCGGAACTGATCCGGAAAGCGGACGGCGCGCTGTACCGGGCAAAGGTCGCCGGCGGAAACAAGGTGACCATGGCCAAGGAAGAAAAGATGGTGCCCAAGACCAGCCATTTCACCCAGGACCAGCTGCAGCGCCTGGCGAAGCTGGCAAAGCGGGAAGGCGTCGGGGAAGCGATCCTGCTTCGGGAAGGGCTGGACCTGCTGCTGAAGAAATATGATATCTGAAAAACGGCATCACAAAAGGATCAGGCTTTCAGCCTGATCCTTTTTCGTCAAAGGGAAAGCGGAGGAACGGAATCGTCATATTTCCGGGAAGTGTTGTATTTATCGTCATTCTCCGGGAACTGGATTGTCGGCATATTCTCTTCCATGGCGGAAATGATGGCATCCCTTTCCAGGCTTGCCACAAGCTCCCGGTTGCGGCGGGCTTCATCGCCGGAAGGCGCAGGTGCTTCCTTTGCTTTACCGCCCTTTTGCAAAGGAAGGGAGATGCCGTATTCCAGCCCTGTTTTGACTTCTTTCGCTTCCTGGACATGGCTGGGGACGGCGGGCGCCGGCACGGGAGACTCAAACTCTCCATCCGCGTTCCACTCGGCGCAGTCGGCTTTGCGGAGCACAATCCGGCCGCGGGCTTTCACCGGCCGGGGATCGGCTTCCTCCTGAACCTCCGGGGCACGGGGTGTGACATCCTTCACTTCTCCGTGAACCGGTTTTTTGTTTTCTCCGAGCTTTGCAAGGGTATCCGCGAGGATTTCCTTCCGCAGTTCCATGAGCCAGTCGGAGAACACCACCGTATCAAAAGCGTAGGTTTTGTTCAGCTCATATTCATTGTCCGCCCAGGTGCTTAACGGCGATTCATTGTGCTGGATTAAGGCCTCCAGCTTATCCATCGCTTTATAGACTTTGGATTCCATGGTCTCCTGTGCTTCCATCTCCTGATACAGGGCGGCCAGGTCGGCGGATACTTCCGCCGGCAGGGATTTCACCCACCGGGCCAGCAGGGAATCTTCCGTTTCCCGGTCTGTATCGGTTTTCAGGAAGGTGGGGATATCTCCGGTGAAACATTCGCCCAGGTCGTGGACCAGGCACATGGACACGACCCTGTCCATGTCAAGCTCCGGAAATTCCCGCCGCAGGAGGAGCGCCATCAGGGAAATCCTCCAGCTGTGCTCGGCAACGCTTTCGGTTCTGCCCTTTGAAGTGGTGCAGTGCCGCGGGGTGTCCTTCAGCCGCTCGGCAATATGCAGAATATCCAGAAATTCTCTCGCGTTCATTTTCTCACTCCTGCCGGATCTGTACCGTTGTATGCTGAAGCCATTATATGACAGATCCGGACAAACCGCAAAGGGGACGGTACTGTACCGTCCCCGCACTTTGGTTTATCCGGGATTATTCCGGGCAGGCGATTTCCGCCACGTGCTCAATGACATGGTGAAGGGCGGAGGCCTGCACGCTGTCGGAGGCGCGGTAGTAGACTTCCTTTCCTTCCCGGCGGCTGACGATGAGGCCGCAGGCTTTCAGCAGCTTCAGGTGGTGGGAGAGGGCAGGGCTGGACATATTCATCATCACGGAAAGGTTCAGCACGCATTCCTCGCAGTGGCACAGCAGCCAGAAAAGCCGGACGCGGGTCGGGTCTCCCAGCAGCCTGAACAGGTCGGCGGTTGCTTCGAAGGCTTCCAAAGCAGGCATATGGTCAAACTGCTGTTCCATGCTGCAGTGATGGTCGTGAGGCAGTTTCTTCTCTTCCATGTTGCGTTCTCCTTCCGTATTACAGGTTCCGGACAAACAGGGCCCGGATGGCGTTGAGCACAGCCAGGACCATGACGCCCACATCGGCAAAAACGGCCAGCCACATATTGGCGATGCCCAGCGCACCGAGGACCAGGCAGGCGAGCTTGATGCCGAGGGCGAAAATGATGTTCTCGCGGACAATGCCCATGCACTTGCGGGCAATCCGGATGGCTTTGGATACCTTCAGGGGATCGTCATCCATGAGGACCACATCCGCTGCCTCGATGGCGGCGTCAGAACCCATGGCGCCCATGGCGATGCCCAGGTCCGCCCGGCTGAGGACCGGCGCGTCGTTGATTCCGTCGCCCACAAAGGCCAGGGTTTCACCGGCGCGTTTCATCGTGAGCAGTTCTTCCACTTTTTCCACCTTGTCTCCCGGCAGCAGGTCGCTGTGAACCCTGTCGATTCCCAGCGCTTCGGCAACCTGGGCAGCGGCGGAAGGGCCGTCTCCGGTCAGCATGACCGTCGAGCGGACACCGGCGCGCCTGAGGGCGGCAATGGCTTCCGCGGCATCCGGCTTGATGACGTCGGAAATCACGATGTGCCCTGCGTATTCGCCGCCGATGGCCATATGGACAATGGTGCCGGCGCTGTGGCATTCAATGGGTTCAATTCCCAGGTGGTGCATCAGCCGGCTGTTTCCGGCAGCCACCTGTTTCCCGTCAATCTCCACGACTACCCCGTTGCCGCCGATCTCTTCCACCTGGCTGACCCGGCCCAGGTCGATGGGCTTTCCCCAGGCTTTCCGGATGCTGACCGCAATGGGGTGGGAGGAAGCGCTTTCCGCCAGGGCAGCGTATTCCAGCATGGTTTCCCGGTCCAGTTCACTGTGATGGATATCCACCACATCAAAGACGCCCATGGTCAGGGTGCCGGTTTTGTCAAACACCACCGTTCCGGTGGAAGCAAGCGTTTCCAGGTAGTTGGATCCCTTGACCAGGATCCCGGCCTTTCCGGCGCCGCCGATTCCGGCAAAGAAGCTCAGCGGAATGCTGATAACCAGCGCGCAGGGACAGCTGATGACCAGGAAGGTGAGCGCCCGGTAAACCCAGTCGCCCCATTCCGGCGCCAGTCCTCCGATGAGGCGCACCAGGGGCGGAAGAATCGCCAGGGCCAGCGCGCTGAAAACAACCGCCGGGGTATAGTACCGGGCAAAACGAGCGATAAAGTTTTCGGAGCGGGATTTCCGGGAGGACGCGTTTTCCACCAGGTCCAGCACTTTGCTGACGGTGGATTCGCCGAAGGCTTTTGTCGTCCGGATGTGCAGCAGGCCGCTCATGTTGATGCAGCCGCTGATGACTTCGTCTCCTGCCTTTACATCGCGGGGGCCGCTTTCCCCGGTCAGGGCGCTGGTGTTCAGGCTGGATTCGCCGTCTTCCACGATGCCGTCAATCGGGATCTTTTCGCCGGGCCTGACGGTGATGACCGTGCCGGTCTCCACCTCGTCAGGATCGACCTTGACCACCTGGCCGTCCTGTTCAATATTTGCGTAATCCGGACGGATGTCCATCAGTTCGCTGATGTTCCGGCGGCTTTTGCCCACGGCGTAGCTCTGGAAGAGCTCGCCGATCTGGTAGAAGAGCATGACGGCAACCGCTTCATCATAATCCCCGGTTTTCAGCAGGCCGATGGCCAGCGCGCCGAGGGTGGCGACAGCCATCAGGAAATTCTCATCAAAGACCTGCCGGTTCAGGATTCCCTTCCAGGCCTTCCGGAGAATATCATAGCCGATGACGAAGTAGGGAATGAGCCAGAGCAGGAACAGCGGGAACCCGGATACCGGCAGCGGCACAAACCGCAGGACAATGACCAGCACTGCGGCAATGATGATCCGGATCAGCATTTTCTTCTGCTTCTTTGTCATTTGTCTGCTCCTTTTCCCGGGATACCCGGCCGGGTATTGTTCATTACAGGTAGATTTCGCAGTCTTCCTCCACCTTTTTGCAGGCGGACAGGACCTGTTTCATGACGGCGGCGGGCTCAGCGCCTTCTTCAAAATCAACAATCATCTTCTGGGTCATGAAATTGACGGTAACTTCCTTCACGCCGGCCGTGCCGCGGGCGGCATCTTCCATTTTATTGGCGCAGTTTGCGCAGTCCACTTCGATTTTGTAGGTTTTCTTCACGTTCCAGCACCTCACTTTCAATACAATTAAACAATCGTTTAATCGTTTAACTGAATAATAGCAGGCCGGCGGATCGTTGTCAACCGGCTGCCGGAAAGTGGTAAAAAATGAGCAAGAATGGCACAAAACCCCACGAAAAGCACATAGAGATCACTGAACGAACAATAAAATGGCACGGACAGAGAACATGACAGACTAAAACAGGAACAAAATCCCACGCGATTCCACGGAACGATCAGGCAGGGTATAAAACGGTATCCAGTATACATTGCCAGTTATAGATTCAGTCTATAACAGCCTATTGTTTACACGTATTGGACAGGCGGAAAAACGGTGGATATAATACGTACCATCAAACCACGAGGGAGGGAGACGCCGTGAAAGGAAAGACAAACTGGCGGGACGATCGAATGTGCCAAGGTTGTTATTGCCGAATGCGGCGTTCCGTTTAACTGATCCCTGAATATAATTAATGAAATCAATCATGAAATGAATGAGAGGAGAGTTCCCATGAAAAAGATTATTGCTCTGCTGGCTGCCCTGGTTCTGACCCTGTCCCTGACCGCCGCCCTGGCTGATACGATTACAATCGCTCTTCCGAACGACCCCACCAATGAAGGCCGCGCGCTGAACATCCTGCAGGATGCCGGTGTGATCAAGCTGAAGGAAGATGCCGGAATCACCGCCACCAAGGAAGATATCGTTGAGTTCCTGACCGCCGACATCGAGTTCTACGAAGTCGCCGCGGACGTGGTGCCCAGCGTTGTGAAAGATGTGGACTACGCGATCATCAACGGCAACTATGCCCTGGATGCCGGAATTGATCCCAAAACCGCGCTGCTGACCGAAAAGGCGATTGAAAATCCCTACATCAACGTGATCAGCGTGAAGGAAGGCAATGAAGGAACCGACCTGGCCAAGGCGCTGGCAGCTGCTGCCACCAGCCAGAAGGTGCTGGACTACATCAATGAAAAATACAGCGGCGTGGTTGTGATCGCTGTGGAGAACGTGACAGACGGTTACGATGCCACTGTTGACTACGACGCCCTGAACGGTCAGACGATCGTTGTGGCCGCCACCCCTGTTCCCCATGAAGAGATCCTGAAGGATGTCGTCGCTCCGATCCTGGCTGAGAAAGGCATCACCCTGGAAGTGAAGGAAGTTACCGATTATGTGACCCCCAACCAGTTCGTTGAAGCGGGAGACGTTTTCGCCAACTACTTCGCCCATCAGCCCTATCAGGATTCCTTCAACGCCGACAACGGCACCCATCTGGTGACCATCGCCGGTGTCCATGTGGAGCCCATGGGTCTGTATGCCGGCAAGCAGGCTGACCTGACTGCGCTGGGTGTCGCGAAATAATTGACAGCCAGTCACAGATAAGCTATCATCACAATATAAAAAAACACACACCGGCTGCCCTTTGACGCCGGTGTGCTTTCTTGTCTGGAGAGAAGATGCGATGATCGAACTGAAAAACCTGTCAAAAAACTTCATGACAGCCGACGGTCCGGTGGACGCGCTTAAGCATGTTTCCCTGAAAATCAATGACGGGGACATCTACGGAATCATCGGCATGAGCGGCGCGGGAAAAAGTACGCTGGTCCGGTGCATCAACATGCTGGAGCGGCCGACGGAAGGCTCTGTCCTCTGGGACGGGGTTGATCTTGGTTCGCTGAACAAGAAAGACATTCAGCAGGTCAGGCATCAGATTACGATGATTTTCCAGAGCTTCAACCTGCTGATGCAGCGCACCTGCCTGGAGAATATCATGCTGCCCCTGAAGCTGATCCATACCCCCCGGGCTGAAGCAAAAGCGAAAGCCATGGAGCTGCTGGAGACAGTCGGGCTTCCGGACAAGGCAAACAGTTATCCGGCGCAGCTGTCCGGCGGGCAGCAGCAGCGTGTGGCCATTGCCCGGGCACTGGCAACCAATCCCAAAGTGCTCCTGTGCGACGAGGCTACTTCCGCGCTGGACCCCAAGACCACGCATTCGATCCTGGACCTGATCCGTGAAATCAACCAGACCATGGGCATTACCGTGATCGTGATTACCCACCAGATGAGCGTTGTACAGGAAATCTGCAACCGGGTGGCGATCCTGGAAAACGGCACGGTTGTGGAAGAGGGCGAGGTCAGCCAGATTTTCTCCAATCCGAAGGCCCAGGCGACCAAGGCGCTGGTCTTCCCGGATGTGGCGGAGGGAATGGACGCCTACGCGGAGGTCAATCACCAGACGGTACGCCTGGTGTTCCAGGGATCTGAGGCGACAGCCAAGCCGCTGATTACTTCCATGGCCATTGACTGCCGCATCGCGGCCAATATCCTGGCTGCTTCAACCCGTACGCTGAACGGGAAAAACTACGGCAATATGCTCCTGAGCATTCCGGGCGGCCCGGATGAACTGGCCACAGCGGTCAAATACCTGAGCAAGGCACCGAATGTCACCGTACAGGTGGATGTGGAGTATAAAACGCCTTCAGTCACAGAAAGCGCAGAAACGGCCGGGGAGGTGAACGCGCATGAGTGATTATATTGCGACGTATTACAACCCGGAGAAACTGGCCAAGGCATGGACCGTGATTGAGCGCGATTTCCTTCGGGAAACCGGTGTGACCCTGTATATTACCCTGATGGCCACCTTCTTCGCGATCCTGATCGGGCTGCCGCTGGGCGTGCTGCTGGTGACCGGGGATTCCAAGGGAATCCGGCCGCTTCCCAAGCCGCTCATGGCTTTCCTGAACGGCATGATCAACCTGCTGCGTTCAGCGCCTTTCATCATCCTGATCGTGGTGCTGATGCCCATTACCCGCTCCATCATCGGTACGGCTGTGGGTAACGGGGCGGTGATTGTACCGCTGATTATCGCAGCGTTTCCTTTCGTGGCACGGCTGGTGGAGGGATCCCTCCGGGAAGTGAATCCGAATATCATCGAAATGTCCCTGTCCATGGGCGCAACCACCTGGCAGACGGTGTTCCATGTGATGCTGCCGGAGAGCGTGCCGAGCCTGATCACCAGTTTTACCACGGCGATCACGACAATCCTGGGTTATACGGCCATGTCCGGCGCGGTAGGCGGCGGAGGCCTGGGCAACCTGGCGATCACCCAGGGCCAGCAGCGCTTTAACCAGGCGGTGCTTGTGGCAGCGCTGATTGTGCTGGTTATCCTGGTGCAGCTGTTCCAGACGGTCGGCACCCGGCTTGCGAAAAAAGCGGACAAGCGGATCAAGAAATAAACATACGCCGGAACCGGCAGGAGACTGCCGGTTCTGCTGTACTGCCCCGCGGGCCTTTCGGGCGTTTGCCTGAGGGCTTTCTTTTTTTGCGCCGGGACGGGAGCGGAAAAACGGTTTGTTCGCCTTGCAATAGCCGGTATATGATTTTATAATGAAGAAAATCAGCATCGGATCAGCAGCACAGTGAAAGGGAGGCCGGGAAGATGAACGTCGCGCAGCTCGCGGACCAGCTCAGAAGAGACAACATGTTCATGAAAGACGTCACCCGGTGGGAAGTCATTCCCCCCCGTCCGGCGCAGACGGTTCCCTTTCCGGACAGCCTGGATCCCCGGCTGATTCCTGTGCTTGCCCAGCGGGGCATCCACAGCCTCTATACCCATCAGGCAAAGAGCCTGGAAGCGATCGCCCGGGGGGAAGACGTGACCGTGGTGACCCCCACAGCCTCCGGCAAGACCATGTGCTACAATCTCCCGGTCCTGTCGGCAATCCTGCAGAACGAGGATTCCCGTGCCCTGTACCTGTTCCCGACCAAGGCGCTGTCCGCCGACCAGGTCAGCGAACTGTACGACATGATCGAGGGCATGGGCGTTGATATCAAAACCTATACCTATGACGGGGACACCCCCGCCGCGGCGCGCCGCGCGGTCCGGCAGGCGGGGCATATTGTGGTCACCAACCCGGACATGCTGCATTCCGGCATCCTGCCGCATCATACCAAATGGGTCAAGCTTTTTGAGAACCTCAGGTATATCGTCATCGACGAAATCCATACCTACCGGGGCGTGTTCGGCAGCAACCTGGCAAACGTGCTCCGCCGCCTGATGCGCCTGTGTGAGTTCTACGGCAGCCATCCGCAGTTTATCCTCTGCAGCGCCACCATCGCCAATCCGCAGGAACTGGCGGAGACGCTGATCGGCCGGAAGGTCACCCTCATTGACGAAAACGGCGCCCCCATGGGCGAACGGCATTTTGTGTTTTATAATCCCCCGGTGGTCAACCGCCAGCTGGGCATTCGCCAGGGGGCGATCCCGATCACCCGGTCCATCAGCGGCATGCTGCTGAAGAACGGAATCCAGGCCATCACCTTTGCCCGGTCCAGGCTCACGGTGGAGGTGCTGACCCGCTACCTGAAGGACATGGTCCGGGATCCGCTGGGCAACGCCGGCCGGGTCCGGGGCTACCGGGGCGGCTACCTGCCCGGGGAACGGCGGGAGATTGAACGGGGCCTGCGCAGCGGAAAGGTGGACGCGGTGGTATCCACCAACGCGCTGGAACTGGGCATCGATATCGGCGCGCTGGACGCGTGCGTCATGTGCGGGTATCCCGGCACCATCGCCAGCGCCTGGCAGCAGGCAGGCCGCGCCGGCCGCCGCCAGGGCACAAGCATCGTGTTTTTCATCGCTTCTTCCGCGGCAATCGACCAGTACATCGTCAACCACCCGGATTACCTGCTGACGAAGAGCCCGGAAAATGCCCTGCTGAATCCGGACAACCTGTATATCCTGCTGAGCCATTTCAAGTGCGCCGCGTTTGAACTGCCCTTTGAAGACGGGGACCGGTTCGGCAATACCAATTCGACCCAGGAACTGCTGGACTACCTGGACGAACAGGGGATTGTCCATCATGTGGAGGGCAAGTACCACTGGTCCGCGGAGGATTTCCCCGCCAGCGAGATCTCCCTTCGTTCCGCGGCGGCTGAAAACTTTATCATCATTGATATCTCCGATCCGGCACACCACCGGGTGGTGGGCGAGATGGACCGCTTTACCGCGCCGATGCTCCTGCATGAGAATGCCATCTATATGCATGAGGGCCGCCAGTTCCAGGTGGAGAAGCTTGACTTTGACGCCTGCAAGGCCTTCATCCGCAGCGTGGATGTGGGATACTACACGGACGCGGACCTGAACATCAACCTGAGCCTGCTGGATATTGAGCAGGAAGAGCAGACGCCCCAGGGCGGAAAAGCCGGGCTGGGCGAGATCAAGGTCACCGCCCTGGTGACCATGTTCAAGAAGATTAAGTTCGATACCCATGAAACGCTGGGCTTCGGGCATGTGCAGCTGCCGGAAACGGACATGCATACCACCTCCATGTGGTGGACGCTGCCGGATAACCTGGCGGCAAAGATCTCCAGCGACCAGCTGAAAAACGGCATGATGGGCATCGCGAACCTGCTGCGCATCGTCTGCCCGCTGTACCTGATGTGCGCGCCGCAGGACATCGCGGTGGTCTATCAGGTCAAGAGCCCGATCACCAATGAGCCGACGATCCTGCTGTACGACAACACGCCGGGCGGCATCGGCCTGAGCCATAAAGCCTTCGGAATGAAGGAGCTGCTTCTGGGCAAGGCGCTGCAGGTGGCGGAAGACTGCCCCTGCTCTTACGGGTGCCCCTCCTGCGTCGGCCCGGTCGGTGAAGTGGGCGAGGACGGCAAGCGCACGGCGATCCGGCTGCTGAGGGAGCTGACCAAATGAACCTGCGGGACAAGCTCAGGGCTGTAGGAGGCCCGGCGCAGAACCGGCCGGCAAGCCCGGACGCGGAAAACCGGGACTGCCGCCACTTTGCCGTATACCGGCCGCGGGAGGAGTTCCCCGGCGCCTGGGAAGTGGACCGGGAAACCCTGTCCCTGATGAGTGAAAAAGAGATGCCGGAGGTCTTTGATCCCCGGCGTGTCCTGTATCTGGATACGGAAACCACCGGCCTGGGCGGAAGCGGCACGGTGGCTTTTCTTGTGGGAATGGGCTGGCTGACGGATGAGGGGTTTGAGGTACACCAGTTCCTCATGCGGGACTATCCGGAGGAGCCCTATCTCCTCCGGCATGTGGCGGCCGGGCTTGGAAAGTTTGACGTGCTGTGCACCTTTAACGGCACGACCTTTGACGTACCGCTGCTGGAAAGCCGATTCCTGATGAACCGGATGGACCGGGACTGCCTGACGGAGCTGCCGCACCTGGACC
>JAEEGL013709988.1_pt1 | contig 18908 bp, 14 predicted proteins | sample 9134231 | NCBI WGS metagenome assembly JAEEGL01 (sample SAMN16246548, study PRJNA631951) | gut metagenome | biome: gut microbiome; feature: rumen; material: fiber-attached | host: Bos | place: Iran: Karaj | collected 2018-10 | reverse complement strand
GGAGACGGCGGTGCAACCGGCGGCACAACTGCCGGAACAGTTGCAGGTACTCAGACAGCTAACGCAGTCGCAGGTGCAGGCGCAGGAGCCGGCGGTAACGGAGTCCTCGGAGCACGTACTAATAACACCGGACGTGGTGGCAGAGTCGCAGCCGGTGCAGGCGTCGACGAAGGCAATGGCGGTGATGAGGTTACCACTATCGATGATGGCAAGACTGCACTCGCAGGAAGCATTGAAACTGCTAAGCCTCAGGATTCTGATGATACCACCAAGAAGGCTGATACCGTGACTATTCAGGATACTGAACCCGCCAAGGCAGCATTCGATGATATTAACAATAATGATGAAGACAGCCACACCTGGCTGTGGTGGATCCTGGCTCTGCTCGCAGGTGCCGTAACTTTAGAGGAATTCATCAGAAGACAGCGCAATAAGGCTCAGGCTGCTGAGACTTCCGCAAGCGGATCAGCTCACTCAGACAACAAGCCTGTAGACTGATACTCATTAGAGAATCAAATATTTAAGTAATACTGAACCCCGGCGATAACAAGCCGGGGTTCTTCTTGTCTTATATATCCTCATTCGGGACTTCGGATATCTCATCTCGAGATTGTTAATATTCTTTTCCTTTGATAGAATAGTATTTGGGATTTTGTCGGCATGAGGTGGAAGAATGCACATCGCGATCTGTGACGACTCTAAGATCGATGCCAAAAGAATAGAATGGGCGCTGATGGATATCAGTGATGATCTCGATTTTTCCTACTATCCGTCAGGTAAAGACCTGTTGGAAGCCATAAGCGAGGGGGCACACATAGATGTGGTCTACCTTGATGTATATATGCCCGGAGAATACGGCCTCGATATCGCGGATCAGCTCAAGGAGATATCTCCCGATACCAACATCATCTTTTCCACATCCAGCACTGAACATGCACTCGATGCTTTTAAGGTCCATGCCATTGACTATCTGGTCAAACCGGTTAAGGAGATAGATATCGTCCGGTCTTTTGCCAAGGTCAGGATGGCGCCCGGTTCACGCATGGGCGGCGCGATAGTTCTAGTCAGGACTTCGGGCGAGATACTTGCCTATAATCCCAGAAATGTATTGAGGATCGAGAGCGACAAGCACTACACTCATATCATTTCAACTAACGGCAACACCGATATCGTTCACATGAACTTCTCGGATGTGGTCGCCAAGTTCAGAGAGGGATTCCTGGTGATCAAGCGCGGCATCTGCGTGCGCATGGATCAGATAGTCCGCATCAGCGGAGATGAAGTATTCATGACGGATTCGACCAGTTTCAGGCTCAGCCGTGCCAATAAGGCTGAACTTATCAGAAGGTATGTCGATTACATAGAAGGCGATTCCGAGGATCGGAATAAAGGAGATAATTGATGGCTGACTGGGTAATAGTAGTAGATGACGATACCGCCAATCTCAAGATGGCGGGACATATCTTAAGTCGTCACGGGATGAGGGTCACCGCACTTAAGTCGGGAGAGATCCTGTTCGAGTACCTCAAGGATCATGATATGCCCGATGTGATCCTGTTAGATATCCTTATGCCTGAGATGGACGGCTTCGAGGCTCTTACCAAGATCCGTGAGTATGAGAAAAAGATGGGCTATGCCGAGACCCCCGTCGTTTTCCTCACTGCCGACGAAGACAGGAATATGGAAAAGCGCGGCTTTGAGATGGGCGTAGCGGATTTTGTCCGTAAACCCTTTGATCCGGAGGTCCTTGCCCAGCGTATCATCCATGTCATCAATGACAACCGCAAGATAGTGACCATCACCGAGGAAGCAGCCCGCGATCCGCTTACGGGGCTTCTGAACAAGACCGCGACCAGAGACCGTATCGCACCGATGTGCGTGAATGAATCCGGTGCTCTGTGCATGATAGATCTGGATTCGTTTAAGCTTGTCAACGACCTGTACGGACATGAGATGGGTGACCGCGTTCTGCTCCTTTTTACCGAGATACTCATGAGGAATATCGGAGAAGAGAGCGTATGCGGACGCATAGGAGGCGACGAATTCCTCTTATTCGGTGTGGGAATGCGCCGTGAGGGCGATATAAAAGCTTTTGCGGAGACTATAAACAGGGAACTCGTGGAAGGCGCGATGGAACTCCTCGGAAAAGATATGAGGATCCCGCTTGGCGCATCCGTGGGGGCCGTTTCGGTGCCGCAGTACGGAACCGACTACGACGAGCTTTTCAACATGGCCGACAAGGCCCTGTATACGGTCAAAGACAGGGGCAAACACGGATATGTGATGTACCGCTCCGAGACCGTCAATCCGCTGGCAGATGCCATAACCGGCGGCATGGACTTAAAGACCGTCAGCAAGCTCCTTGAGGAAAGGAGCATACCTCAGAGCGTCATGTGGATGGGGCGCGAGGCTTTTTCCAATGTATACAGATACATGATGAGATACCTGGAGAGATATGATGTCTCTGCCTACAAGGTTCTCTTCACGTTGCACTTTAAGGAAGAACTGGAGCCTGAGGACAGGGAGCGCGTTGTGGACAGCCTGCGCGAACTGATCAAGGTATCCCTGCGTAATTCCGATATCATGGTTCAGATCGGACTTGAGCAGTTTTTCCTCCTGCTTCCGGAACTTAATCCCGAGCATGTCGACCGTGTTATCGGCAGAATGGTCAATGCCTGGAAGAAAAATGAAAACAGCAAGTCGGCCGATCTCGGCTATGAGTATTCGGGCGCTGTCTCGAACGAAGATAAACCTGCCTCCGAAGACGTGGATCATGTCGTGGTGGTTGATGATACCTCAACCAATCTTAAGATGGCAGAGCTCATCCTGACCAAGGAAGGGATGAAAGTCACATGTCTTAATTCCGGAGAAGCCCTGATCGATTTTATCAAGTACAACGATCCGTCTCTGATACTTCTGGACATAAACATGCCCGGAATGGACGGATTTGAGACCATGAAAAAGATAACTGCCAGAGGCGGAAGAATGTCCAGGATCCCGGTCATTTTCCTGACTGCGGATGATGATGACAGTACGGAAACGCAAGGGTTTGCTCTCGGCGCGATGGACTTTATCCGTAAGCCTTTTGTCCCCGAGATACTGATCGTGAGAGTGCGTCATGCGATCGAGCTCATCAGGCTGCAGAACCGCTTAAAGAGCGAGGTCAGCGAGAAGGTCGAGGAGAACGAGCAGCTTACGATGCACATCATTCAGGCACTTGCAGCCGCCATAGACGCCAAGGACAAGTACACGAGCGGTCATTCCGGCCGTGTGGCAGAGTATTCCAAAGAAATAGCGGCAAGGTGCGGATACGATGTGGAAACCCAGAACAGGATCTATATGATGGGACTTTTGCATGACGTCGGTAAGATTGGCGTGCGCGATTTCGTGATCAATAAGCCCGGAAGACTTTCCAATGACGAATATGAAGAGATCAAGGATCATACCGTTAAGGGAGACCAGATCTTAAATAAGATAGTCGAGATGCCGGGACTCAGCATCGGTGCCAGGTGGCATCATGAGAGATATGACGGCAGCGGCTATCCCGACGGGCTTAAGACCGATGACATTCCCGAAGCATCCAGGATCATCGCGGTTGCGGATGCTTATGATGCGATGAGCTCTACGAGAAGTTACCGCGGGGCCCTTCCTCAGGGAAAAGTGCGAGAGGAGATCGTGAGCGGGCGCGGATCCCAGTTCGATCCTGTTTTTGCCGATATCATGCTTCAGATGATCGATGAGGATGTTGATTACAAAATGAGAGAAGAAGAGCCGCCAAAAGAGGAATAACTTTTTCAAAATTGTGGTAAACTGTTATTTAGTTTTATATATATTTCAAATGGAGGTTGCATATGATCAGAGATAACAGGATTTTTTTGGGTATGGCTGATGGCGAGAGAGTCGAGTTCGACCTGAAGATGACCAACAGGCACGGACTTATAGCGGGTGCCACCGGTACAGGTAAGACCGTGAGCTTGAAGGTTCTGGCAGAGAGTTTCTCGGATGCCGGAGTTCCCGTTTTCATGGCCGATGTAAAAGGCGATCTGGCCGGAATGTACGAAGCCGGCACGGAGAAAGAGTCCGTTAAGTCGCGTGTTGAAGAGTTCGGACTTGCCGAGCAGGGATTTGAGTTTAAGAAATATCCTGTTAATTTCTGGGATGTATACAGCAAGGGCGGCATGCCTTTAAGAACCACAGTTTCCGAGATGGGTCCCCTTCTCATGGCCAGGATCCTCGGACTGACAGACACACAGGCTGCAGTTCTTACCGTTTTGTTCAAGATCGCGGATGATAACGATCTGCTCCTTATCGATACCAAGGACTTGAAGGCGATGCTCGCATATGTTGAGGAAAATGCTGCCGATTTCGCCATGGAATACGGTAACATGACCAAGCAGAGCCTCGCAGTCATCGTAAGAGCCGTAGTTGCTCTCGAGAGCGAGGGCGGCGATCAGTTCTTCGGAGAGCCCGCGCTTGATATCAGCGACTGGCTTAAGACCGACTCTGACGGCAAGGGCATGATCCAGATCCTTGATGCGAGAGAACTGGTAAATAAGCCTGCAATGTATTCCACCTTCCTTCTTTGGATGATCTCCGAACTGTATGAGACACTTCCCGAAGTAGGCGATCTGGATAAGCCCAAGATGGTATTCTTCTTTGACGAAGCACACCTTCTTTTTGATACCGCATCCAAGTCTCTGCTTGAGAAGATCGAGCAGATCGTAAAACTGATCAGATCCAAGGGCGTAGGTATCTTCTTCGTTACCCAGTCACCCAGAGACGTTCCGGATTCCGTGCTCGCTCAGCTCGGGAACAAGGTTCAGCATGCGCTTCACGCATATACTCCTGCTGAGATCAAGGCAGTTAAGCAGGCCGCAGATTCCTTCAGGGCCAATCCTGCATTCGATACATACGATACGCTCGTTAACCTGGGGATCGGCGAGGCCCTCGTATCCACTCTGGAAGCAGACGGTGTTCCTACCGTGGTTCAGAAGACCACCATGCTGCCTCCTCAGTCATCCATGGGCGCTATCGATGATTCCGTAAGAGCCAAGGCTATCGCATCCAGCGATCTGTTCGACAGATACACCGACTTCTTTGACAGGGATTCAGCATATGAGTTCCTGACCAGGAAGAATACCGAGGCTCAGGCCGAGGCTGAGAGACTCCGCAAGGAAGCAGATGAGAAGAAGCAGGCTGAGATAGAAGCCAAGGAAGCTGAGAAGAAGGCTGCCGAGGAAGCCAAGAACGCCGAGAAGGAAGCCAAGGAAGCTGCCCGTCAGGCAGAAAAAGAAGCCGCAGCAGCCGCTAAACAGGCTGAGAAGGAAGCCAAGGAAGCCGAGAAGGAAGCACTCGCTGCTCAGAAGGCCGCTGAAAAAGAAGCAGCCGCAAAGAAGAGAAAGGTAACAAGTGTTATCTCCAGTACGGCAGGCAGCGCAGGCGGTACCGTAGGCCGTGAGGTCGGTAATGCACTCGGAAATGCCATCGGCGGTAAGTTCGGTAAGAAGATCGGCGGCAATATCGGAGCCACACTGGGCAGAGGCATACTTAAGACTTTATTCTCCTGGAAGAATTGATCCTTTTATGAAGGAATCTGTCAAAGTCAGAATAACCGATATGATCGGTATCATATGTATATTAATCGGAGCAGGCGCATTTATTCGAAGCGCCTGCTTCGTCTACTCATCCGATATCTGGTTTGACGAGCTTTTCACCGTGGAACTGGCTCTTAAGCCTCTTCCGCAGATGCTGTCTTTAGCCGCGCAGGATGTTCATCCGCCGCTGTACTATATACTGGTACGTGCGGTTTACATAATTCTGCACACAGCATTCGGGACCGATGTTGTCGTGGCTGCCAAGATCACATCCCTGATCCCTTATGTGCTGGTTCTCGCATACCTGGTTGTATTCGTGCGCAGGCACTTCGGATGGCTGAGCGCGGGGCTCGCGTTCGTGATGATCGCGGCGATGCCGCATATGAGTGAGTTCATGGTGGAAGCGAGGATGTATTCGTGGGCGGCGTTCGCACTGCTCGCGATGTTTGTGCATGCCATGGAGTGGGGTATAGGGACCATGGTTCCGGAGCGTACAGAAAATGATGTTCCACTTGTTGCGACCTGTCGTACTCACTGCGTGGAACACATTTTCTGTACGCTCCTGTACGGTATTACCGCTATGTATCTTCATTACTACGGCCTGATAGGCGCGGGAGTCATCGCGGCGGGCGTGCTCGCTTGTGCAGTAGTGAGTGAGGTGAAGGGCAGGAAAGAAAAGTTGGCAGGTAGAGAGGAGCGGTCATCCGGGCGGAGGCACATACTGCCGGTTGTCATCTGTTGTGGGGTGGCCATAATAGCATATATCCCCTGGATCAGGGTGCTTATGGGGCAGATAGGACAGGTTTCTGAGAGTTACTGGATCCAGCCCGTGACCTGGAGGACGATACCGGGATGCGTGAAATATATATTCAGCCCGGAATTCGAACAGAGTTATGTAAACTATATCTGCGCCGGTATCATGGTCGCATCATATTTATTCATGATGTTGAGATATCTGCGGCATAACGGGAAAGATTCCGGGGATTCGGGACATAAGGACCGGGCTCGGGATCATGCTGCTTCGTTATATATATTCGGAAGTGCAGTTGTTCTCGCAGGAGTCATAGCTGCGGGGATCGTGGCTTCGATCATCATAAGACCCGTATTTGTATACAGATATATGATGCCCGCGATGTTCATTTTCTGGACCGGATATGCTGTTCTGATCGGCAAAACAGTGGAAGAAAGCCCCCGAATTGTTACAATAGCGATTGTTATTGTTACAATTGTTACAATCGGAGCGACGTGTATCCGAAGCTTTAATCTCTTCAGATGGGAGGAAGCACGCAAGGCTGAGGGCATGAAGCAGTTTGAGGTCACCCTTGATAAGATCAAGCAGGATTATCCCGATACTCTCATAGTCTGCAACTTCAACCACGTGCAGGCCATGATGTGGTATTACCTTGAGAATGACAGCGTTCTCTGGGGTTATACGGATGAGACGCTGATAGCGGACATATGCGACCGTTCTCCGATAGTCATGATCGACGATGCTTCCGACCTGAAGGAGATACTTGCAGGGCGCGGCCAGTCGGAGTTTCTCTTTTTCGGCAGTGGAAATGCCAGAGATGAGATCATAGAAGACTGGAATTCTTATGAATTTTTTACAGAAATGTTACATAATAGTTGCTTTTTGGAAAGGTATTATATTAATATATATAAAGTAGCGCTCAAATCGACGGAAAGTAATCCCTAATGAAGAAAATCAAGATCAAATTAAGACGTGTCATAATAGGTGCCGCTGCAGGTGCTATAGCCGCAGCAGCGCTTGTTTTAAGTGCTTTTGCATTCAGTTCGGAAGCTGACAGCGATTCCTCGAGAGTCGTTGAAGAGATGGACGGAAGCGGAGCATATATAACCGCAGAGGCTGCCGAACTTGACGATGTGATCGATGTTGAAACCGGTGAAGCTGTCCGCACGGTGGAAGTCCTCGGTGCGACCAAGGATTATCTCTCAAGCATGACTCCTGAAGAGATCCAGAGCCTTTCTTCGGAGGCACTGGCTATCGAGGGACTCGATACTTCACTTGCTGACGGCAATCTTGTTACCAGAGGCATCACTTTTGAGATCCCCGAGGGATATGAAGCATCTCCCGACAGACCCGGGATGTATGTGCCGAAGCGTTACCCGATAGATGCAAGCAATATGATCTATTCCGAATTTGATGCCGATTACACGCTCCAGATGATGGATGAAGCGTATTTCGAGCAGATGGTAGAGCAGAACTTCGCCATGGCTTACGGTACAGATATAGATGTCAACATCACCGAGTATACGCCTTATACCATTGACGGTGTGCCTTCGATCAGAGTCAAGGCAGAGTATGATCTGGACGGCAATCATGTGACCAGTCTGATGATCATCGTTAACGGATCCAAGACCTATACGGTTGTATATACCCAGACACATGATTATGACCGCATGGAGCTTTTCGAAGCGAGTGCAGCCAGCATTCATGTTCAGAAATAAATATAGTTGTTGACACACATCTGTATCTGTGATATTTTATCTAGGTGTGTGAAAGCATATAGCAAAGCAGAGTATCCGCTCTCACCCGTCGGTCATCTGGCATCGCACGGCGTCAACATATTTTTTCGGACAGATGTTTCTGTCAGGACTTTATGTGAGTGGATAGTTATGCTATCCATTTTTTTATTCACTTTTTATGGAGGGAAAAAGCCATTAGCAACAATAACAACAATAATGACCTGTTCATAAACGGACAGATCAGGGACAAGGAAGTACGTGTTATCGGTGAAAACGGTGAGCAGCTGGGTGTTATGGACATCGCATCTGCGATGAGGCTGGCCGAAGAAGCGGGAGTCGATCTGGTCAAGATCGCACCGAACGCCAAGCCGCCCGTATGCAGGATCGTTGATTACGGCAAGTTCAGATACGAGCAGACCCGTAAGGAGAAGGAAGCCAAGAAGAAACAGAAGGTTGTTGAGATCAAAGAGATCCGCCTTTCTCCCAATATCGACACCAACGACTTGAACACCAAGACCGCCAACGCCCGCAAGTTCCTGGAAAAGGGTAACAGAGTCAAAGTTACGCTCAGGTTCCGCGGCCGCGAGATGGCTCACATGGCACAGTCCAAGCATATCCTTGACGATTTTGCCGAGGCTTTGGCTGACATATCCGTAGTAGACAAGGAACCCAAGGTCGAGGGACGTTCCATGACCATGTTCCTTGCGGAAAAGAAAAAGTGATAAAGAACCGAAAGGTCTTAGAATAACAGCATTTAGGAGGAAAAAGACATGCCCAAGATGAAAACAAGCAGAGCCGCAGCAAAGCGTTTCACAAAGACCGGCTCCGGCAAGCTTAAGAGAAACAAGGCTTACAGACGTCATATTCTGACCAAGAAGAGCACCAAGAACAAGAGACAGCTTCGTCATCCCGCTATGACGGACGAAACCAACGTAAAGAACATGAAGAAGATCCTGCCCTACGCATAAGCGGGTGTAAAGATCGAAACTTTAAGTGCTCGAGAATTTAGGAGGAATATAAAATGGCAAGAATCAAAGGCGGAATGAACGCCAAGAAAAAGCACAACAGGGTTCTTAAGCTCGCCAAGGGATACAGAGGAGCCCGTTCAAAACAGTATAGAGTAGCAAAGCAGTCGGTTATGAGAGGTCTCACCTCTGCATACGCAGGCCGCAAGGAGCGTAAGCGTCAGTTCAGACAGCTCTGGATCGCACGTATCAATGCTGCAGCCAGACTGAACGGCATTTCATACAGCAAGTTCATGTTCGGTTTAAAGAATGCCGGCGTAGACATGAACCGCAAGATGCTCGCAGAGATGGCAGTAAATGATGCAGAAGGTTTCGCATCACTTGCTGAACTCGCCAAGAACAACCAGCAGAGCGCATAAATAAGCATATTATGACCGTCGCACACGCAAATGTGCGGCGGTTTTTTATTCCGATCGCTTTTTGTCGCGGTTTACCTTGTTTAGTTCGGGAAGATTTAATATAATAAATATACTGTTACTTTTTGTTACATTGTTGTGAGAGACGGAGTTTCTAAGAGGGTTAATCTATGAAGAAGAAAACTATAAGTGTAAGATTTACCATTGCGGCTCTTGGCGTTGTAATGCTCATACTCGTGGTTTCGAGCATTTTGTATTTCAGCACCAAGTTAAGCAAGAACGCTAAAGGTGATGAAGAAGTATATTTTGAGAATCTGTATGAGATCAGCCAGCTTCTGATCAATGCGGACAGAGATTTCTACCAGGCCATGATGGGCGCTACCCAGTACTATGATATCAGGGCTAATCTCGATGCCATTCCACCTGAGGAAGCCGATATGGTCCTTCCTATCAAACTGGACATATATCACGAGAACTATGATCAGGTAGTGGAGAGAGCGACCGAAGCCATACAGATAGCCAGTCAGAATCCCGATCTTTATACAGGTACTACTCTCGATGGCAGTTCTGTTACCTTCAAGGAGAGTGCGGATAAGTTCATGAGTGAACTCAACGCATGGTATAATTCCTATGATATTACCAATGGAGATGAAGCCGGATGGACCACGTTCATCAATACTTTTGAAGAGACCAGAGGATCGATCTCCGATATGAGCGACATCGTCGAGAAATGGGCCGTTGCCGAGAAAGATGCCCGCATGGCTGAGCTTCAGAAGCAGGTAATGACATGCGTGATCATATTTATAGTCATCATCATTGTTGTCGCAGTTCTGTTTGTATTTGTTATCCGCAACATGCGTCTGAGCATACAGCAGATGGAGAAATCGGTTAAGACGATAGCTTCGGGAGACTTTGCCGAACCTGTTTTGGCGGAAAGTGCATTTACCGAATTCTATAATGTTGAGAGCAATATAGAGAATATGCGTCAGCAGCTCCAGGAAGCTCTGATCGAGGTTACCAGATGTGCTGATGATGTTGATTCCAAGGCTGAGAATACCAAGTCCAGCATCGGAGATTCACAGGAGACCACCAATAACATTTCAGCTGCATCCAACGATCTTGCACAGGGTGCCATGGTCATGGCAGAAGATGTTCAGACCACTTCCGGTATAACCGTTGGCCTGGGCGAGAGCATCGACCGTGTTCAGGAAGCAGCAGATATTAACCTGACCAGAGTCAAGGAACTCTATGATGAATCCGTTACCATACAGAGACAGCTCGATGACATCAAGCGCGCTGATGAAGCAACAGATGCAAAGGCAGGACAGGTTGCCGATTCTGTCGGCAAGACGGCTGCAGTTGTTGAAGAGATCAGCAAAGCTGCCGAAGGAATCATAGCTATAGCAAGCCAGACCAACCTGCTCGCTCTTAACGCATCCATCGAGGCTGCAAGAGCCGGCGAAGCAGGAATGGGATTTGCGGTAGTTGCAGATAATATCAAGAACCTTGCTGAAGAATCCAATCAGATGGCAGGCGAGATAACAAACATGCTGAATGTCATCACTCAGTATTCTGAAGAGAACAAGAATCTCACAGCCAGCATCAAGGCTGCAACAACATCCGAGTCTGAGGCTCTTGAAGAGATGACCACAAGATTCGATGATATGCTCGCCAAACTTGATGAGATGCGTGAAGGCAACGAGCAGATTTCCGCTCTCGTTGACAATATGTCACAGGGCAAGGATCAGATCGTTAATTCCGTTGAATCTCTCTCCAGTATCTCTGAGGAGAACGCAGCATCCACACAGGAGACCAGCGCTTCCATTCAGCAGCTCAACTCCAACATGGAGAGCGTTGTCAACGAGGCTACGGCACTTGGAGAGATCGCCGCACTGCTTAAGGCTAATGTGGCTAAGTTCAAGGTTTGATGAGTACGCGTTGATAGATGGAGAATAAACCTCGTATTTTAAAGAATAAGACATACCTGTATCTGACTGAATTTTTCGCAGGTATGAGTGTAATGGCAGTTGAACTCGGAGCCAGCAGATTGCTGGCTCCGTATTTCAGTTCTTCGCAGATCGTGTGGACCATAATCATCGGGACCATCATGATAGCGATGGCTCTCGGTAACATCTACGGAGGTCGAAGTGCGGATAAGCATCCGGATCCCGACAGACTCTATCGCCGTATAGTAGTTGCCGGGCTTTGGATCGCGCTGATCCCTGTGGCCGGGAAGTACATCATCATCGGTATAGCCGGTATCCTGATACTTGCCGTTAATACCAATTTCCTGATCATAGCCGCATTCTTCGCCTGCATGATCATCTTTGTGTATCCGCTCTTCCTGCTGGGTACGGTGACTCCTTCGCTGGTCAAGTATACGGTCGACAGTCTGGATGACAGCGGTAAGACCGTCGGTTACCTCGGTGCATTCAATACGATAGGAAGCATAATAGGTACCTTCGTTCCCACGTTCATCAGTATCCCCGCAGTGGGTACGAGCGTGACTTTTCTGATTTTCGCAGCTATCCTTCTCGTGCTCGCACTTATCTATTTCATCAGTGCCGGCATGGATAAAAAACGCACAGTTTCGGCTATTGTAACAGGTGTTATATTTGTTCTGTGCATAGTTTTCGGTCACAGTTCATCCTTTGCCTTCTGGGAAGATGACCTGACGGTAGAGGACGAGTCGATATATAACTACCTTCAGGTATACGAGACCGGAAATCGTGTCGTATTGTCCACCAATGTACTCTTCGGAGTTCAATCGGTGTATCTGCGCGACGAAGGCCTGACCGGCATGTATTACGATTATGCGATGGCTGCCCCGCTCATGGCGGACTGCATAGCCAAGGACAGCCCTACCCGGATGCTGATCCTCGGGATGGGTACGGGAACATACGCTACCCAGTGCACCAGATATTTCGGTGACATGGATATCACGGGCGTGGAGATCGATGAGAAGATCACGAAGCTGGCCAGAGAATATTTCGAACTTGATGAGTCCGTTCCCGTCGTGACGTATGACGGACGGGCTTATCTTAATGCGATAGATGAAACATTTGATGTCATCATGGTGGATGCATATCAGGATATCACGATCCCTTTCCAGATGTCGTCGGTCGAGTTTTTTACATCGGTGAAAGAACACTTAAATCCCGGCGGTGTCATGGTCGTGAACATGAACATGCGCGGACAGATGCCGGGAAGCATCAATGATTATCTTGCCGATACGATATCGTCGGTATTCAGTGAGGTTTATACCGTGGATGTGGCGGGAAGCACGAATCGGGAGCTTTTTGCCTCCGATAATCCGGCCATCCTCGAAACTTTTACCTCAAGTCGGACCGCGGATGAATCCCTGGATGCGATGATGGACTATGTGTATGATAATCTTGTCAGATATGAAGCCGGAGACCGCGTGATGACCGATGACAAGGCTCCCGTTGAGCTCCTCGGAATGCGCGTGATAGACGAGATCATTCATGCCGAGGTTGCGGCTTACAAGGAAATCTATCGCACACGGGGGCTTCAGGGATTGCTTGAAGTGCTTTGATGACCCTTTTTTACCTGCTTGGAGAAAACTATGACTAACTATGATGTGAAGGGCATGAGCTGCGCCGCCTGTCAGGCCAGAGTCGAGAAGGCGGTCAACAAAGTAGAAGGTGTGACCTCATGTGCGGTAAGCCTGCTTACCAACTCAATGAGCGTGGAAGGCGATGTCGCACCCGAGGTTATCATGGCTGCCGTCAAAGCGGCCGGATATAAGGCCAAGGTAAGTTCCGGGGAACTTAACTTTGATGATGATACCGCCCGGATCAGGAACAGACTCATAGTTTCCGCTGTAATTCTTATAGTTCTCATGTATTTTTCGATGGGTGTCATGATGTTCGGTTTTCCGGCACCCTCATTTGTTACCCGTTCGCACATAATGATCCCGATCGCGGAAGCGGTGCTCTCCGGAGTGATCCTCTGGTTGAACAGGATATTCTTTGAGCGTGGATTTACCGGTCTGATACACAGAAGCCCGAATATGGACACTCTGGTCGCGCTCGGCAGCGGAGTATCCTATCTTTGGAGCCTGTATATATTGATACGCATGATCGTGATGTATGGGCGCGGGGATACGGATGCGCTCCATGCTCTCGGAATGGATCTGTACTTTGAGTCGGCGGCGATGATACTTGTGCTCATCACGGTAGGCAAGCTGCTTGAGTCGATATCAAAGGGCAGGACTACGGATGCGATAAAGGGACTGATGGCGCTGGCGCCCGGTAATGCCACTGTGATCCGGGACGGCGCTGAAGTGACGGTACCGATAGAAGAAGTGTCTGTCGGGGATGAATATGTCGTAAAAGCAGGGGAATCCGTGCCTGTAGACGGGATCATACTTGATGGGTCCTGTGCGATGGATGAATCGGCGCTGACGGGTGAGTCGGTCCCGGTTGACAAGGAGGCAGGAGACCGGATCAGTGCAGCAACGATAAGCAGGTCCGGATATATCAGAGCGCGTGCCGAGAAAGTCGGACAGGATACGACTTTGGCACAGATCATCAAACTCGTTTCCGATGCTGCGCTTACCAAGGCACCGATCGCGAGAACTGCCGATAAAGTGGCAGGCGTGTTCGTGCCCGTAGTCATGGGGATAGCGGCTATCACTTTTATCATATGGATGCTTGTCGGTGCCGAACTTCCTTTTGCACTGGAGAGAGCCATATCCGTGCTGGTCATCAGCTGTCCGTGTGCACTGGGGCTTGCCACGCCCGTAGCCATCATGGTCGCAAACGGCAGGGGCGCAAGGATGGGCATACTCTTCAAGACTTCGGAAGCCATGGAGTTGACCGGCCGTACGCAAACCGTGGTACTGGATAAGACCGGGACTGTAACGAGCGGTGAGCCGGTCGTTACGGATGTGTACCCTGCAGACGGCGTTTCCGAAGACAGGCTTATCGAGTATGCGTATGCTCTTGAGTCGCACAGTGAGCATCCGCTTGCACGTGCCGTTACCGATGCGTATGGCGATGGTACGGTTCCGGATATGGGCGATTTCGAGGTCATAAGCGGAAGCGGAGTCCGCGGGACATATAAAGGTGAAACGCTTACCGGAGGAAGTGTTAAGTTTATCTCCGGGCTTACGGACATACCGGATGCGATCGCCGATAAGGCCGATGAATTATCCGGTGTAGGGCGGACACCCCTCCTTTTTGCATGTGAAGGAAAAGTGATGGGGCTGATCGCCGTAGCGGATAAGATCAAGGACGATTCAGCTGATGCGATACGCGAACTTAAGAACATGGGCATTAAAACCGTGATGCTTACCGGAGACAATGAGAAGGTTGCTTCTGCGATCGCAAAAAAGGCCGGTATTGACGAATTTATAGCAGGCGTTATGCCTGAAGAAAAGGCTGAGAAGATTAAAGAACTGAAGGCGGGCGGCTATACGGTCATGATAGGTGACGGCATAAATGATGCTCCTGCGCTGACGGTAGCTGACATTGGAATGGCGATAGGCGCGGGAACCGATATAGCTATCGATGCTGCCGATGTCGTGCTCATGAAGAGCTCGCTTCTTGATGCTGCAAAGGCTATCAAACTCAGTCGAAAGGGCCTCACGAATATACATGAGAACCTGTTCTGGGCGTTTTTCTATAATATGATAGGCATACCGCTCGCGGCCGGAGCGTTCATCCATGCATTCGGATGGACGTTGACACCGATGTTCGGAGCGGCGGCCATGAGTCTTTCGAGCTTTTGCGTGGTAATGAACGCTCTGAGGCTCAATATCGTCGGATTAAGAGAATCTTAAGAAATTAGAGCATTATTTTTCTTTATGTTTGCCGTAGTGCTATGTTAGTATCGATTTATGATACTGACTATACAATCATTACTCTACGCGGCGACGGTATTTCTGATCTTTTGTAATATAAGGCCCGCTTTCAGGATATACCTTCTCGCAGCTTCTTCTTTCGGATATATATTCCTTCTGAATTCCGATGCCGCATTCGTGGCATTGGGCGTTTCCGTTTATACTTATATTTGCGGGATCCTGACGGGCTTTCTTATCGGCAGGGAGCGGGACCGTACGGCAGGGATAGTCTGGAAATTGTCTGTGGCCTTATGCGTCATTGTGCTGCTGCTCCTCAAATATTCGGCCGTTTTGCATCTGCCGGACTCATTGATCATCCCTATAGGTTTTTCCTACTACATATTTCAGGTCATCAGCTATCTTTCGGATATCGGTTCCGGAAAGGTCCGGGCTGAGAAGAATCCGTTCAAGGTCGTCGTATATCTTATGTGGTTTCCCAAGTTCGTAAGCGGCCCCATAGAGCGCAAGGATTTCTTTGATGGGCAGATGAAGAAGGTAGCCGAAGTCAGGCTGAAGGACCCTGACAGATGGGTCAGAGCAGCGCATTTTATGCTGACAGGTTTTTTTTACAAGATCGTCATCGCCGACCGGATCGGCATCCTTGTGGATTCGATATATGCTCATTACGGTGAATTCGATGCCTTCTGGCTCCTTGCGGGGATGATCCTTTATACATTACAGATCTACTTTGATTTTGCGGGATATTCGTATGCGGCCATCGGTTTTTCTCTGGTGTTCGGCATAGAGCTTACCGAGAACTTCCGTATGCCGTACCTGAGCGCCAATATCACCGAATTCTGGCGCAGATGGCATATTTCCCTAAGCTCATGGCTGAAAGATTACATATATATCCCTCTTGGGGGAAACAGAAAAGGAAACCTGCGAAAGGTCATCAATACTCTTATCGTATTTACGCTGTGCGGAATGTGGCACGGAGAGAGTATAAGCTTCGTAGTGTGGGGATTGCTTCACGGACTGTATTCGGCGCTTGATTCGATGGCCGCGAAGAAAGGCCTGACGAAGATCCGGGACGGGATCACAGGCAGGATACTGACTTTTGTTTCAGTTGCTTTTGCCTGGATATTCTTCCGCGCACAGACTTTGGGAGAGGCGCTCGGGATTATCGCAGGCATGTTTACCCCGGGGCGCTGGTTTACGACCATACTCGAAGACCGGAGGACCATGGGACTTGAGATCCATGATGCGGTTTTGATCCTGATAACCGTAGCTGTAGCGCTCTTTGTTGAGATACAGGCATACAGACAGGAACTGTCCGTTCCCGGAGTCGTAATAAGCAGGAAATATCCCGTACGCTATATTGTTGTGTTTGTGACGGTCATAGCGATCATATTATTCGGAGTATACGGCCCCGACACATCTGATAGACTGATCTACATGCAGTTTTAGAATAAATGGAAGATAAGAAAAAGAAGCGTATAATTCAATATTTTGCTTTTTTGGTGCTGATCGCCGCACTTGTGGGCAGCTATCTGTTTTTGGATAAGGTTCTGACCGATAAGACCGGAAACGGGATACTTCAGGCTCGAGAGATGTATGCACAGCCGAGGAATACCGTTGATGTCGTATTTCTCGGATCGAGCCATATCCATTATGATGTCAATACCGCACTACTCTGGGAGGATTACGGCATAGCCTCTTACGATTACAGCGCTGCGGAACAGCCTTTATGGATCACGTATTACTATCTTAAGGAGTTCTGCAAGTATCAGGATCCGAAACTGGTCGTCCTCGACCTGTATTCACCCGCCAGATACAAAGAGGATCATCATTATGATTATCTGGCAGAAAACCTGGAAGGGGTTCGCTTTTCTGCCAACAAACTGGCGATGCTTTGGAACAGTTCCGAGCCGGATCGTTTCATGGACTTTTTCCCGTCGATGGGCGCATATCATACGAGATGGAGCGAACTTGACGAAAAAGACTGGGAATATGCCATGACATCCCGCAGCGAGAGAGCGGCATTTAAAGGATATACTCCGTATTTTTATCAGGAATCCCAGGAGGAGCCCGAATTAAACCAGGAACAGAGCGGCGGCATAACGCTGAAGTCGGAGATCTATCTTCAGAAGATCATTGATTACTGCAAGAAACATAAGATAGAACTGTTTCTGATCGTGGCACCGTATATCACGACGGATCAGGATGAACTGGTCTATAACAGGGTGCATGAGATAGCGGACATGAACGGGATACGGTTCAACAGTACCAACTATTACTACAACATAATGGAGATGGATTTTGATACGGATTTTGCCGATGTATCTCATCTGAATTACAGCGGAAGCTGCAAGTTTACCGAGTATCTCGGCGGAGAGATAAAGGATATGTTCGACATTCCCGACAGAAGAGGCCTTGAGCGCTGGGAATCCTGGGACAGGAATGTTGAGGAGATAAGTAAGACAGTGCAGGAAGCCGGAGGCTATACGCCGACACCGTAGGATATACACCTACACCGCAGTTTGTTGTGGAAAATTATGATCGGCTGTTAAGTTTACACGACGGGATTCCGATAAAATAGATAGAGTATAGTTTTATCCACGGATGGATCCATTTATAACAAGGAGGTTATGTATGAGCGGTATTTCTTTTAATCCCCGATCGGGGGCTTCGGGACGCGTGCAACCGGATGATGCTTCGCACGTATATCAGAAACAGCAAACCGAAAAAACTCAGAGCGGACAGTGGAGCAGTGAAGCGGGAAGTGTTTCCTTTTCACAGGACAGATACGCGCGTGCCGACGCATACGGCAAGCAGGGACAGACAGTTCAGACGGGCTCCGCATCCGGGATATATAAAAAAGGCTGGCAGAGCATCAGGCCTTCGATCATAGACAGCGAAGATTACGGCCAGGTCATCGGAGAACCGAAACTCTCGGAGAAAGCAGCCGATTATTATAAGCAGCTGAAGAGCAAATACGGCAATCTTGATTTCGTTCTGGTTGACAAGGCTTCGCTGCAGGCAGCCAAGAAGTTTGCTTCCAGTTACGGAAATGCAAACAAGATGGTCGTTCTGATCGACGAGGAGAAACTTGAGCGAATGGCTACCGATGAGAGCTTCCGCAAGAAATATGAAGCTATCATCGAGCAGGCCGCATCCGGCGGAAGCAGATTGAATGAACTCGCAAAATTAAATCCAAATATAAAAAAGATAGGCGTTCGGACTAACGCTGACGGGACGACTTCCTTCATAGCCGCTTGCGCCAAAGGCAATTCCGATATGGCTGAGAGAGTAGCAAGAAAGCGGGCCGAGAAGAAGGAAGCAGCCAAGGCGGCAGAGAAGAAAGCTCATAAGAAACATACTGAAGAAGAACGGCGCGAACATATCGAGGAGCGAAAAGAAAAAGCCAGAGAGCTTCGTGACGAGCTGCTTAACAGAGGCGTGATCGGAGATGATGATTTCTCCAAATATGAGAATGAAGACGAATATGAGATCATCACGGCGGATTCTCTTGAAGAACTGATCTCGAAACTCGAAGAATACAATGAAAGGACCGGATTCGCCGCACCTGTCGCAGAGACCGGCTCATACATGGACTATCAGGCATAAACGTACCGAATAT
>JAEEGL010711547.1_pt1 | contig 18908 bp, 16 predicted proteins | sample 9134231 | NCBI WGS metagenome assembly JAEEGL01 (sample SAMN16246548, study PRJNA631951) | gut metagenome | biome: gut microbiome; feature: rumen; material: fiber-attached | host: Bos | place: Iran: Karaj | collected 2018-10 | reverse complement strand
TATGAGTAAAGTGAGGGACTTTGTATGGAAGAAGTAAAACAGGAATCTACCCAACAATCTAAAAGAGAAATAAAGCAAATCAACCTGCTGGCTTTTAAAGATCCCAAGCGTCCGGTAGCGGAAGCATACCGTACCATCCGTACCAATCTGCAGTTCAGCGGGGTGGATAAGGAAATGAAAGTGGTGGAAGTAACAAGCGCGGTACCCAATGAAGGCAAAAGTACCGTACTTGGCAGCCTTGCCGTAGTACTGGCTCAAGCCCGGAAAAAAGTGCTGCTGCTGGACTGCGACTTCCGTAACCCCACCCAGCACAAGCTGTTTGGTCTGCATAACAGAGGGTTGACCAACTTTATGGCCAACGGAGATGATTACAGCGGCTTTATCCAGCATGTGGAACAGGAGAATCTGGATATTATTGTATCCGGACCGGTTGCTCCTAATCCCAGCGAAATGCTGATGAGCAACAAGATGCAGGATCTGCTGGATCGGGCACGAAGCGAATACGATTACGTATTAATTGATACGCCCCCCATTATGCCAGTTACAGACGCAGCAGTATTAGGCGCTAAAGTAGACGGAGTAATGATTGTCATTGCCAGCGGGGCCGATAAACCAGAGCTGGTGCGGGCAGCCAAAACCCGTCTGGAACAGGGCGGTGCTAATATCTTAGGCTGCATCCTGAACAAAGTACAGATAGGCGGGGGCCGTTACGGCTATGGTAACAAGACTTATGGATATGGATATGGATATGGATATGGATATGGATATGGATATGGATACTACTATGGGAGTAAAGAAGAAGAGAAAACACCTGAAGATAAAGCGGAGTAACGAAGATTCTATTAATGTCAGCGTAAAACATTGTTACAGTATATAAACACATGAGACAGTAATCTGTCGTTGGGGTTATCAAGTTAAAAATGAAAAAGCTTTTAATTATTGGCGCAGGAGGCCACGGACAGGTAGTAAAAGAAATTGCGAGCGCCTGTGATTATGAAATTATAGATTTTTTGGATGATAAAGCGCCGAAAGCAGTTGGAAGACTGAAAGAAGCACCTTATATAGCGCCAAATTACGAGGGCGTAATTGTTGGCATTGGCAACAATACCTTACGGCGGAATATTACAGAACAATTGGAAAAGGTGGAAGGAATCAACATTGTTACCCTAATCCATCCAACCGCGTTTGTTTCCAGTTCTGCAATCATCGGAAAAGGTACTGTTGTTGAGCCCAACGCTACGATCAACGCAAACAGTAAAATCGGTGAAGGCTGTATTATTTCGGTAGGCGTCATTGTGGATCACGACAGTAGTATTGGCTATTTTACCCATATTAATGCAGGCGCAATCTGTATGGCAGGCAGTAATGTTGAAGTGTTAACCAAAGTCAACGCCGGTGAAGTGATACACGGTTTCTAAAGCTGCAACATAAGGCGGCAGAGAGGAATAATCCGAATACCATTTCAGATAATTGGATTTTAAGAGGTTTGCATGTACGAGAATTTTTTGAAACGAATTATTGATATTATATTAAGCGCAATGGGTCTGCTGGTCCTTTCCGGCGTATTCTTGTTGATTGCTATTGCTGTGATAATAGACGATCCTGGTCCCGTTTTCTTTAAACAAAAACGAGTAGGTAAAGGCAAAACCTTTTTCCCACTTCATAAATTCCGTTCTATGAAAATGTCTACCCCCCATGACACGCCAACACACATGCTGAAAAATCCGGAACAGTACATTACCCGGGTGGGAAAATATTTACGGAAATCCAGTTTAGACGAATTACCACAGATTTGGGACATTTTTGTTGGACACATGAGCATTATCGGCCCGCGACCTGCGTTATGGAACCAGGATGACTTAATTGCAGAACGTGACAAATACGGCGCCAATGATATTATGCCCGGCTTGACCGGTTGGGCACAGATCAATGGGCGGGATGAACTGGAAATATCGGTGAAAGCCAAATTTGACGGAGACTATACAAAGATTTTACACGAAGGTGGCTTAAAAGCTTTTTTGTTTGATGCCCGCTGTTTTTTAGGAACTATCTTCTCGGTAGTCAGAGGCGATGGCGTGGTAGAAGGCGGAACTGGTGAATTGCACAAAAAGGAGCATATCGGTTAATGAAAATATGGCTTATAAATAATTACAATATGCTTCCCGAGCATGGTCAATTAACAAGGAACTTTTCTTTTGGCGTTCAACTGAAAAAGATGGGGCATGAGCCTGTCGCATTTGTGGGCAGTCATCCACATAATACTAAGCTACAATTGATAGAGGGTAATGAAAAATATAGAGTTTATCAGGAAGAACCATTTCCATGGGTTTTGATAAAAACTAGAAATTATGACGGCAGTAAAAAAAGTCAAGTTATTTCTATGTTTGAGTTTTACCGAAACATGAAAATTGCAGCAGAACATTTTGAGAAACCAGATGTAATTATAGGTTCATCAGCACACCCGTTGGCGGCATTGTTGGCTATTCAACTGGGGAAAAAATTCGGATGCAAAAAAATAGTTGAAATACGTGATTTATGGCCGGAAAGTATTGTTGCATATGGGATTCTTGGAAAAAATAATCCAATTATATTATTTATGAGACGATTTGAAAAATGGCTTTATACCCATGCTGATGCCCTTATTTTTACAATGGGCGGTGGTTATGATTATATTTTAAATCAAGGATGGGAAAAAGAAATCCCAGTTTCCAAGGTTACACATATTAACAATGGTATTGACTTAGAATTATTTGAGTATAATTTAAAACATTTTACTTTAGCGGATGCAGATTTAGATGATGAACAAACGTATAAGATAATATACACAGGATCGCTGAGGAAAGCAAACGAGCAGATTTTTGCTCTGTTTAAAGCAATAGAGTTAATGCAGGGCAAAGAATATAAAAATTTCAGATTCTTGATATATGGAAAAGGTGACTTATTAAAAACTTTGAAAAAGGAATGCGAGGAAAAACAATACAATAATGTACGATTGAAAGGATTTGTAGATAAAAAGTATATTCCATATATCCTTTCAAAGTGCAATGTTGCAATACTTAACTGTGAAGATAATGATATATTGAAATATGGCGGTAGTCAAAATAAACAATTTGATTATTTGGCAGCTGGAATACCCATTATCTCTGGTGAAACTAATAAATACTCAATTATAAGAAACAAGCATTGTGGTATTGCAAGAGAATTTAAGACGCCTATGGGTATTATTGAGGCAATAAAAGAAATTAAGGATTTGCCAGAGAATTATAGTTATTCACATATTCGTTCAGTTGCAGAAGACTACGATTTTAAACGACTAACTGAAAAGTTGTTAAAAGTCATTGAAAGTTGTTAATAATATTTTTAGGAGGTTATATCAATGGATACTGTTAGAATTCTAATGACTGGTGCAGGTGCTCCGGGGTGTCCGAGCATACTTAACTGCCTTCGTAACAATGGAGAACGTGAATTGTATATTGTTGGTGTTGACATGAATCCAATGGCAACATGTAGAACAAAGGTTGATAAATTCTATAAAGTGCCAGCTGCTGCTGATCCAACATTTATTGATACAGTGTTAGAAATTTGCAAAAAAGAAAAAATCCAAGCACTTATTTCTATTGTTACTCGTGAATTAGAATTGTTTGCTAAAGCGAAAGATAAGTTTGCAGCTATTGGCACCATTGTAACAACGATGGATTATGAACCGCTTCACATTGCTAATAATAAAGGATTGTTGCTTACAGCAATGAAGGAAGGCGGATTACCAACACCTGGGTTCCATGTTGTCCATACACCGAAAGAATTAGTAAATGCTGTTCATGAACTTGGTTATCCTAAACTTCCGGTAGTCGTAAAACCAACATTTGGTAATGGAAGCCGGGGTGTAAGAATTCTAGATGCGAATAAATCCAGATATGATCAATTTTTTAAGGAAAAACCAAACTCACAATATATGAGATTGGAAGAATTAATGGCAGTAATTAATGAACGAAATGAGATTCCGGAAATGGTAGTTATGGAATATCTTCCTAATGAAGATGTTTCCGTTGATATTCTTGCAGATCATGGAAAAACTTTATATTACTCTTGCAGGCAAGGTGTCGTTGTAAGCAGTATCATGGTAAGTAGTGTTGTTAAATTTAATATGGAAGCTATTGAACTTGCTAAAAATATTACTGAGCTACTTAAGCTTGACGGAAATATGGGATTTGATATGAAAATTGATTCAAAAGGAAAGCCACAAGTTATGGAAATTAATCCACGGCTTCCTGCAGGAGTGGTAAATACTGTAGTTTCAGGTCTTAATATGCCATATTTAAGGATTAAGCAAGTGCTTGGGGAAAAATTGCCAGACTGTCATGCTACTGAAGGTTTTATGATGCAATTAAGAAATGAAGAAGTGCTGTATAAACCGGATGGTACTTTGGCAGATTGGAAAGTACGGTAGATAGTGAAATAAACAAGAAAAATAATTGAAGGTTTATCTATAAGTTTTATAACGTTTAGAAGAAGTCGTAATTTATGAGAAAGGTTTAATAATGAAATATGCGCTTATCGGCTGTGGTCGTATCGCAGTAAATCATGTGAAAGCAGTTGTAAATAATAAACTGGATTTTGTTGCTGCGTGTGATATTGTACCTGAAAATATTGATATATTATTCGACAAGACAAATTATGAACATAGGGATAAAGTTGCCCGCTATGATGATTATAAACAAATGATTTCTGCACATCCGGAAATTGAACTGATTGCTATTGCTACGCCCAGTGGAGAACATGCAGAGATTGCGCTTTACTGTATTGATCATGGCATTAATCTGATTATTGAAAAGCCGATGGCGATGAAGATGAAAGATGCTGAAGAAATCATCCGAAGGGCCGAAGAAAAGGGTGTGAAAGTTAGTGCTTGCCATCAAAATCGCTTCAATGTAGCTGTACAAAAGACAAAAAAGGCTCTGGATGAGGGGCGCTTTGGAAAGTTGTCCCATGGCTCTATCCACGTTCGATGGAATCGTGACGAGAGTTATTACAAACAGGCTACATGGCGCGGAACCTGGACTGACGACGGGGGTTGCTTAATGAATCAGTGTATTCACGGAATTGATTTGTTGCGCTGGCTAATGGGTGGCGAAGTAAAAACCGTATATGGACAGACTCGGCAACAGGAACATCCATATCTGGAAGCAGAAGATGTTGGCATGGCAGTGGTAACATTTAAAAATGGTGCCATTGCAACTATTGAAGGTACTACTAATGTTTATCCAAAAAATTTGGAAGAAACATTATATTTATTTGGTGAAACAGGTACAGTTAAAATTGGCGGTACGTCAACCAATAATATTGACGTATGGGATTTTGCAGACGCGACGGAAGCGGATGAAGAGAATAAAGGGCTAAAAGAAGAGACCAGCAATGTGTATGGTAATGGCCATACCAGTCTGTATGCTGATGTAATTGACGCTATTAATAACAACCGAGCGCCTTATGTAGATGCTGTGGCTGGGCGAAATGCGTTAGAAATGATTTTAGCTATTTACAAAAGTATGAAAACAGGATTGCCTGTTCATCTCCCTTTAAAAGATTTTTCAAGTGCTGAAATGGTCGGTACATTTGAAAAATAAGAATTGAAAATTTTCTTTAACTTACTATTCTATAATGTTAATTTTTATATTTTTTTAGACGCTGCATAATATTACAATAAAGGTGCAAGGTATCTAAAACATTTGATTGGTGTATATTAATTATGGTGTTTATAACAGATTATCGTTTGGAAGATTATATTCTGAATACCACATGGGCAACACTGCCAACTGATGTTCAGGAACGTACAATTAGCTGTTCTATTGATCTTATGACGGCTTTAATTCTGGGTTCGCAAGGAAAGCAGTATAAGACTGGCGTAAAAGTTGCTAAACGTATTGGCTTAAAAGGTGATATTCCTGTTTTCGGGAGTCAAATCTCGTTTAATCTGTTAGGTGCGTCCATTGCTTTTTCTCATGCAGCTAATTCGTTTGATATTGACGACGGTTATAACATGGTCAAAGGTCACCCAGGCGCTTCTTTTGTGGGTGGTGTACTGGCAGCAGCGCTAGAGAAAAATTGCTCTTATGGGGAGTATCTTGTAGCTCTTGCCGTCTGTTATGAAACGGCTATTCGTTGGGGGCTAGCAGAGCAGGATTATTATAACTTTTTGCATAGTACAGGAACCTATGGTGCATTCGGAACAGCAGCTGGCGTTGGAAGGTTGCATGGCTTAAATAAAGAACAACTAAATAATGCACTTTCCATTGCGGACTACCATGCTCCGATGACACCAGTGATGCGAGCGGTAGAGTATCCTTCCATGAATAAAGATGGCGTGCCATTTGGTTCACTTATTGGTACTATGGCTGTAATCGAAACAGAAGAAGGGGAAACCGGAAAAACACATTTATTGGAGATGCCAGAATATAAAGATTACCTTGATTCACTTGGCAGTAAATTCTATATTAGAGATCTTTATTTTAAACCCTATACATGCTGTCGTTGGGCACACCAACCCATACTGGCTTGTCAGCAGTTAATGAAACATCATTGTTTCACATGGGAGCAGATTAGACATGTAACGGTAAATACTTTTGCTTCGGCTGCAAAGCTAAGCAAAATGATTCCTCATAATACAGACGAAGCACAATATAATATTGCGTTCCCGGTTGCCGCTTCACTTGTATATGGAGATGTTGGATTTGAACAGATAAAGGATGAAGCGGTAAATGATAAGAGGGTTCTTGCCATGATGAGGAAGCTTGAATTTAAAGTTGATTCGGAAATGGATAAGGTATTCCCGGAAAAACGTCTAGCCTGGGTGGATATTGAACTGGAGAATAGTATCCATTACGTTTCACCAGTGTATGCTGCACCAGGTGAACATACCGATCCAGAACTTAATGCGGAATGGATTGTAAAAAAGTTTAAACGTGTTACAGCGCCTGTCATCAGTACTGAAGGGCAGGAAAAAGTCTTGCAGCATCTGGGTGCCTATAGTGAAACGGCTATGCGTGATATTATAGCGACTATTAATTACTATTTACCGAAATAAGTTAGTAAATAATTAATTACAAGGGATAGTTTTGAATGTTGTTTGAAAAGAAAAGAGATAAAAACGGAAAGAAAGATATCGTAGAACTGGAAGATTTGGAAAAGGATAACAATAATCGTCTGGAAACCGTTGGAAGATTATCTGCAAGAATTATCGGTGTAATTGGAATTGCGTGGACTATCTTTCAGTTATATACCGGATTTTTCGGCTTATTGCCAGCTGTATTGCAGCGTTCTGCTACGTTGGGATTTGCGCTTATACTTTCATTTCTCGGTTTCAGTGGAAAGCGTGGCAATGGTAAAAAAAATGGGATTCCTTGGTATGATTGGTTGCTTTCTGCAGCATCTATTGCTATTGTCGGCTATCTTTTTGCCAATTATAAGTCATTAGTAATGCGCGGTGGTTCTCCAACACAAACGGATGTTGTGATGGGTTGTATTGCAATTTTTTTAGTGGTTGAAGCCGCCCGTAGAGTAGTTGGTTTGCCTCTTGTTATCGTATCCGTTAGCTTTTTGGTATATACATTCCTTGGCCCACATCTGCCAGGTATGCTTGGTCATCGGGGTTACAGTATAAATCGTGTGGCAACCCAAATGTATATTACACTGGAGGGTATACTTGGTACGCCGATGTCTGTTGCGACCACATTTGTTTTTGCGTTTATCGTGTTTGGGTGCTTTTTGGAAGCAACCGGTGGCGCTAAACAATTTATTGACCTAGCCTTTTCTTTAACTGGCAAATATGTAGGAGGTCCTGCAAAGACTGCGGTAGTGGCCAGTGGATTATTGGGTACGATTTCCGGCTCTTCTTTAGCCAATGTTGTAACAACAGGAACATTTACAATTCCTTTGATGAAAAAGACAGGTTATAAAGCTTCATTTGCTGGGGGGGTCGAGTCTTCATCCTCTTCAGCTGGGCAAATTATGCCGCCGGTTATGGGGGCTGCGGCGTTTATAATGGCGGAAACAACAGGTATTCCTTATCTGAAAATTTGTGTGGCAGCGGCTTTGCCGGCAGTTCTTTATTATCTGGCAGTTTTTCTTTCGGTTGACCTTGAGGCCAGGCGGACTGGATTAAAAAGCATTCCTGAAAACCAAATACCGGAGTTTTTACCTACATTGATTAAGAGCGCACCGCTTTTAATACCATTAATTACTATTGTTGTGCTAATGGTAATAGGATTTTCCCCTCTGAGGGCGGCGTTGGTATCTACTGCTGTCATGGTATTAGGATCCTGTTTTAGTAAACACACACGGCTTACCGGCAGTGTGTTTGTAGAAGCATTGAGAAAAAGCGCATTCAATGCTATTAGCGTTACGATTGCATGTGCAATTTGCGGCATTATTACGGGTGTGATTACATTAACGGGGCTGGGATTAAAGCTGTCAGATCTTATTTTGGCTGCGTCAGGTGGCACATTACTTCCTACCTTGTTTTTGACAATGATAGCATCCATTATATTGGGTATGGGCTTGCCGACAACGGCCAAATATATCGTCTTGGCTGCCATTGCAGCGCCAGCCATGACAAGATTGGGCGTTCCACTTGTAGGAGCGCACTTATTTATTCTTTATTTTGGCGTTATCGCTGAACTTACACCGCCAGTAGCACTAACATCCTATGCAGGTGCTGCAGTGGCAAAAGCGCCAGGTATTGAAACAGCTTTGCAGGGCTTAAAGATTTCCATTGCTGCTTTCTTTATTCCTTATATGTTTGTACTGTATCCATGCCTTTTATTTGAAAGCGTTACGGTTGAAAGCATGTTAACTGGCTTGCTCAGTTCTTTTATAGGTGTAACCTGTTTGGCTGCTGCTTCAATAGGTTATATGTTTGGACAGCTTCGTGTCTGGCAACGAGCTGTTTTGCTTGTTGGCGTGTTCCTGCTAGTCCATACGTCATTTCTGACTGACTTGGGCGGTATTGCAATTATTTTGTTTGTTATTGCTACCCAAGTGATGAGGAAGAAGAATACCGGTACAGTTTGATATTGTTTTCTATCTAACAGTTTTCAACATTGCATACTTATGTGTAATGTCTTGTAATAAACCAAAACGACAAATATTATTGGGGGGATATCAATGAAAAAAGTAGTAGCTTTGCTTACCGTTTTATTAGTTATGATGGCAACCATGCTTGCTGGTTGCGGTGATGGAACGAAACCAGCTGCAAAGCCGGAAGAAAAGAAGGCAGACACAGCTAAACCAGCCAGTGGTAATACTAAATATCTGTCCATTGGTACAGGGTCAGTTACCGGTGTGTATTATCCTTTAGGCGGTGCGTTATCCAGCATTGTATCCAATAAGATTCCTGGTTATTCCTGTGCGGCAGAATCGACTGGCGGTGCTGTTGAAAATGCTGCGTTGCTGATCGACGGCAAATTGGACATCGGATTTGTCGCTGCCAGTACATTATATGATGCTCAGCATGGTCTGAATTCTTTTAAAGGTAAAGATGGGACCAAGGTACAGGCTCTTTTCAGCTTTTTCCCGGAAGTAGTACAGATTCTTTCTGTTAAACAGGATATAAAAACGATTCCTGATCTAAAGGGAAAGAGAGTCGCTGTTGGTGCCGCCGGTTCCGGTACGGAAGTTATGGCAAGAGCAATACTACAGATTTATGGCATGACATATGATGATATAAAAGAAGATTTCTTAGGATTTGGTGATGCGGCTTCCGGCTTAAAGGACAATACGGTTGATGCGGCGTTTACCTGGGCAGGTATTCCTACGGCAAGTGTATTAGAATTGTCGGCCACGCATAATATTTCCATGATTAGTTTCAGTGATGAAGAACTTAAAAAGCTGATGAAGGTTTCTTCTTATTGTGTACCTGCAAAGATTACGAAGAAGACCTACCCGAAGTTATATCAGGACGCTCAGTCTTTCTCTATTCCGGCCATCATCTGTGCCAATGCAAATTTAGACGAGAAGTTTGTGTATGATTTTATGGTACAGGTGTTTGCAAATACAGAGGTATTGGCAAAGACCCATGAACGCGGGGCAGATTTGTCTCTAAAAACTGCGTTAGATGGTCTTGACGGTGCAACATTGCATCCAGGTGCGAAAAAGTTCTTTAAGGAAAAAGGATTGTTAAAGTGAAGTTTACTTATGACGGTTATCGTAATTTGATAAGTGAATTACGCCAACATGACTATAAAATATCCGATTATTATTGTTATAAAAACGTAAAAAAATCTTGTATTTTGCGTCATGATGTTGATCAATCTCTTTGGAAGGCACTCCAACTTGCAAAGATTGAGGCAAAGTTAAATGTTAATTCAACTTATTTCATATTGTTAACCAGTGACTTTTATAATGTTTTTTCTTCCCAAAATAAGAGGCTAATACATGAAATATCAGAATTAGGTCATACAATAGGTCTTCATTTTGATGAAGTTACATATTTTGATACCAAAATGAATTCTGATATGATAACTGATTTGAAAGAATATGAAGTAAAGTTGTGTTCTTTTATTCAGTCTGAAGCTGCAACATTATCTGAATTATTGAATATTCAAGTTGATATTGTTTCTATGCATCGCCCATCAAAATTTTGTTTGGAACGTGATTTGCGAATTCCAGGAATTATTAATAGTTATAGTCAGGAGTTTTTTCAAGGATTTAAGTATCTTTCTGATTCCCGACGTCGATGGAGAGAGGATGTTTTAAGCTATATTCGTGAAGAAAAGTTTGAACGTTTGCATATCCTTACTCATGCATTTTGGTATAATGATACGGAAATGAATTTGAAGGACACACTGACTGCTTATTTGAATCAGGCGCAAAGTGATCGTTATGAGATTCTGGATAGAAATTTTACCCATTTAGGTGACGCTTTGACTGGAAAGAACTAATTTAATTGAATTTGCGAGGGCTCAGTAAATGACTAAAACCAAAGCTTACTTCATTCACGAAACCAGTTTTGTAGATGATAACGTAGAAATTGGTGAAGGAACGAAAATCTGGCATTTTTGTCATATCCAGTCTGGTGCACGGATTGGAAAGAACTGTTCTTTTGGGCAGAATGTAAATGTATCTAACAATGTGATTGTTGGTAACTGTGTTAAGGTACAAAACAACGTATCTCTTTATGAAGGAGTAGTACTGGAAGATTATGTTTTCTGTGGGCCTTCCTGTGTTTTCACCAACGATTTAACACCTCGGTCCAAATACCCAAAAGGACACGTTGGTTATAAAAAAACGATAGTGGAAGAGGGTGCATCTATTGGCGCTAATGCAACTGTTGTTTGCGGACATACTATTGGCAGGTGGGCATTAATTGGCGCAGGCGCAGTGGTAACGACTAACGTTCCGTCACACGCACTGATGCTGGGTGTGCCGGCACAACGAAAAGGGTGGGTCTGTGAATGCGGCGAATTACTCGTTGACAAGCTGAGTTGCGAAAAATGTGGAAGAGAATATAGAGAAACTGAAAGTGGTTTGGAGGATGTCAAATAATGCAATTTAGAGATTTAAGCGCACAATATAAGGCACTGAAATCTGAAATTGATTCAGCGATTCAGGAAGTGATTAATAGTTCTGCCTTCATTTTAGGCAAACCAGTAACGGAATTGGAAGAGAAACTGGCTACATATGTGAGCAGAAAATACTGTGTTACTTGTGCCAACGGCACGGAAGCGTTGCAGTTAGCTTTGATGGCTTGGGATATCGGACCCGGAGATGCTGTGTTTACGTCCGATTTTACGTACTTTGCTTCTGCCGGCTGCGCTTCGATTATTGGTGCAACACCGGTGTTGGTAGATATTGACCTTGCAACCTTCAACATCTCTCCAGAAGCGTTGGAAAATGAAATCAAACGTATCATTGCGGAAGGCAAATTGAAACCAAAAGCAATCATTCCTGTGGACTTGTTTGGCTTGCCTGCTGATTACAATAAGATTCTTCCCATTGCTGAAAAATATGGTTTGAGAGTTCTGGAAGATGCAGCGCAAGGTTTTGGTGGACGTATCAATGGAAAAATTGCCTGCTCCTTTGGTGATGCTTCTGCTACATCTTTCTTTCCGGCCAAACCTTTAGGCTGTTATGGTGACGGGGGTGCAATCTTTACCGATGATGTTGCTATGGATGCGCGGTTGCGTTCCTTACGGGCAGGAGGAAAATCGCCTACTGACAAGTATGATAACCGCGAAATTGGTATGAATTCCCGGTTGGATACATTGCAGGCAGCCATTTTGTTGCCAAAGTTTAAATCCTTCGTTGATTACGAATTAGATGCGGTGAATAGAGTCGCTAAATGGTATGATGAACGGTTGAAGTACAAATTTGTGATTCCCACGATTCCGGAAGGGTACTTATCAAGCTGGGCACAGTATACGATTTTGCTTGGCAACAGGAGAGAGCGTGATGCGATGCAGAAGTATCTGAAAGAAAAAGGAATTCCATCCATGGTTTACTATCCAAGAGGCTTACACCAGCAGGCAGCCTATGCCTGGATGAAACTTGCAGATGATTTGTATCCAAATGCGATTGAGGCAACCAATCGCGTGTTGAGTTTGCCGATGCATCCGTATATGAAAGAAGAAACCGTGGATGAAATTACTAAAGCACTGTTGGCAAGGTAATACTGATTTATTTCGTCCACGTTATCAACTGTAACATGTGATTTTATATTATTTTAAAGAAAGGTTTTAATAAAAATGCAATTTAATGATATTTACACAGGATTAATTTCCGGAAAAGAAAAACTGGCGTTAGTTGGACTTGGTTATGTTGGCATGCCCATTGCGGTAGAATTTGCGAAGCATGTTAAAGTTATCGGTTTTGACATTAACGAAAAACGCATCAATGAATATAAGAACGGAATTGACTCCACAAATGAAGTGGGACCGGCTATTAAAAATTCTACAGTAGATTTTACAGCGGACGCTACATGTTTAAAAGAAGCGCGTTTTATTATTGTGGCAGTGCCTACACCGGTTAAAGAAGATAACAGTCCTGACTTGCGCCCGGTGGAAGGCGCATCCAAAACGGTTGGGCAGAATCTGACTCCCGGTTCTATTGTAGTATTTGAATCCACAGTTTATCCCGGGGTTACCGAAGATATCTGTGTGCCTATTATTGAAAAGGAATCCGGCTTGAAGTGTGGAGTGGATTGGAAGATTGGGTACAGTCCAGAACGTATCAACCCGGCTGACAAAATTCATACTCTGACCAAAATTCGCAAAATTGTATCCGGTATGGATGAGGAATCAGTTCAGGAAATAAAGAAAGTATATGATATTGTGATTGCAGCAGGGACCTATCCCGTATCCAATATCAAGACGGCGGAAGCGGTCAAGGTGGTGGAAAACAGTCAGCGGGATATTAATATTGCGTTTATGAATGAAGTGGCAATTATTTGTGATAAGCTAAAAATTGACACGTATGAAGTGATTGCTGGTATGAACACGAAATGGAATGCTTTAGGTTTTACACCTGGTTTGGTTGGCGGACATTGCATTGGCGTAGATCCTTATTACCTGACGAATGCCGCTGAGATGCTGGGTTATCACAGCCAGATTATTCTGAATGGGCGTAAAGTAAATGACAGCATGGGTGCATTTGTTGCTGATGCTGCAATTAAAGAGATGATTGAAGCAGGTATGGCTCCTAAAAAAGCAACAGTTGTAATTTTGGGTCTAACTTTTAAAGGAAACTGTCCTGATACTAGAAACAGTAAAGTTGTAGATATTATCAATCGCCTGAAAGAATATGAGATTTTCCCTGTTGTATATGATGCGTGGGCAGATCCAGTTGTTGCCAAACAGGAATATGACGTGGATTTAATTACTCAAATTGAGCAATTGCCAAAAGCAGATTGTGTCATTGTTGCTGTAGACCACAACGAATATCGTTCCTTGCCAGTGATGAAATTGAAAGAAATGTTTAAACCGGAGTTACTAGATGAAGAAAAAGTAATAATTGACGTGAAAAGCATCTATCGGATGGATGAATTAAAAGCTAGCGGAATGAGGTTTTGGAGGTTGTAAGTTGCCGTATTTGTTGCTTGTTAAATTGGAGAACTTGAATGGATAATATTCTGGTTTTGTTAACAAAAACGTTTCCCTATGACAGTGGTGAAGAATTTATAGAAAATGAAATTAGCTCACTGTCTAAATCATTTTCGAAAGTAATCATCTTTGCAACGGCTGTTGGCGGACAAGGTAAACAGACGCGGTTTCTTCCTCAAAATGTAAAAAGTTTTGCGATTAAAGGCATAGATAGTAAATGGGTTAGGTATTTCTTTAATATTATTGGTGGCATTAGATATATTAGTAATATAGAAACAAAAAAGGAAATTCAAAAAGCTAATCAGATTACTGCTAAATTGGCAACTGTTTATTTTGCTAATAGATGTCGTGGCTTGTACAAGAAAATTAGTACGTTAGTTGATCAAAACAAGTTAATTAAATACAACGATAATATTTTTTTATACTCATATTGGTTTTCGGATTTACCGTACGTAGGAGTATTGTTAAAAAGAAAATATAATAATCGCATAATTAAATTGGTTTCTCGTGCACATGGATATGATTTATATGAAGAAAGAAATATAGCACGAACAATTCCTTTTCGGGGAGTTGTATTAAATTACATAGATAAGGTATTTACTTGCTCGCAAGATGGAGAGAAATATCTTAAAAACAAATATCCAGTGTTTGCAGACAAAATTGAAACATCGTATCTTGGAACTGTAGATTGTGGATTAGCAAAAATAAGAAATAATAAATTATATCATATAGTTTCTTGCTCGTCGATTATTCCTCTTAAAAGGATAAGTATTATAGTTGATGCTGTTAAAATTTTAGAAAACAAATCTTATCCTGTTCTTTGGACCTGTATTGGAGATGGTCCGTTATTGGAAGAAATAAAAAACGAAGTAGCTAAAAAAATCAAAAAATCAACGGTTAACTTTACTGGACGCTTAAATAATAGCGAGGTTTTATCAATTTATAAATCTAAAGGTGTAGATTTGTTTGTTAATGTGTCGGAAAACGAAGGTCTTCCTGTTTCGATTATGGAGGCTATTTCGTTTGGTATACCTGTTGTGGCGACTAATGTAGGTGGAACTAGCGAAATTGTAAAGAATGATGTAACAGGCATTCTGATGAATAAAGATTTATCGCCGAAACAACTTGCAGATTATATTGATATAGCACTGTTAAAAGATTGGGATACCAGATTAATTCGAAAATTTTGGGAGACTAATTTCGATGCAAAAAAGAATTATTTAAGTTTTATTAAAAAAGTTTTGGAATAATTAATTCCATGGAGGATTGGCATGGGAAAAAAAGTTAAAGTTTGGGAAGTTATTCCAACTTTAGGCGGTGGGGGAGCAGAGAAATTAGTACTTGATTTAGCAAAAAACTTAAGAGATTATGATTATGATATAACAGTTATTTCTCTTTATGGACCTGAATTTGCTGCAAATAACAGAATTGAGTATTCTAATCAGAATAAAATTAAAGTTCTTTACTTATACAAAAAACGTGGATTTGATGTAAGATTATTAATTAAGATTATTAGATTGATTAAAAAGGAAAAACCGGCTATAATTCATACTCATATTGAGTCTTTTCAATATTTTGCTATACTTGGTTTTGTTCAGAATTTTAACCATATACATACAATGCATTCAGTAGTTGGCCGCGAGTCAAAGATTTATCAGTCTCTTTTAAAAATCGTCAGTTTGAAAAAAAGTACATTTTTTGTTGTCTTGTCTAATTCTATAAAGGATGACATGATTGCAATATATGGTACAAGTGTTGATAGAATTAAATGTATACCAAATGGGATAGATAGTGAGTATTATAAATTTAAACAACGAATAGTTGAGACAAGTAATGTGACATTTATAACAGTAGGAAGTTTAATTCCGGTAAAGAATCAAACAATGCTTATTAATTCGTTTTATAAAATAAATAATGTTAGAAAGAAGAGAGATAAGTTATATATACTTGGTGATGGTTTTCTAAAAGAAGAATTAAAGATAAAGATCAGGAACTTGAACTTAGAACAACAAGTAAAATTAATAGGTAATGTACCAAATGTCAGAGATTATCTTTATGAAGCTGATATTTTTGTTATGACTTCTCATTATGAAGGCGTGTCTTTGGCATTATTAGAAGCTGCAAGTACGGGCTTGCCAATTATTGTAACAAACACTGGAAATACTTTTAATGTGGTAGAAGATGATGCATTGTTAATTAAAGATAATGATGAAAATGGGCTAGTAAAAGCTATGTTGGAGCTCGCAAACAATTCAGATTTAAGAAAAAAATATATTAATAAATCAAAAAACATTTCTTATAGATTTGATGGGAAAAAAATGATATCTTGTTATGCTAAACTATATTCTGAATTATTGACTAGAAAAAGGTGATATTATGTGGCTAGTGTCTAAAACTAATTTAAGTGGAAAGTCTTGTTTTGGATTTAATATTGAAATTTTGTTTTCTGACAGATTTGTAGATGATAAATTTTTTGTGTCTGATCAAAATTCTTTTATGATTCAAGATGGAATAACATTAAATAAAAAGGAATTACTTGGTGAAAATGATATATCTTTTTCTGATTTTCTTTTGTTATTACAAAAAAAAGATAGGATTTATTTTTCGAATTTAAAAGGTCCATTTACCGGTTGTTACTATAATGATAATGATTCAATGTTAATAGCATTTGGAAATCAAACAGGTGATGCTGCAATCTATTACTATTTTGATGATAATTCATTTGCTGTATCTTCGGATTTTAACATGGTATATAAGTGGTGCCAAAAGAATCATAAAACATTAACTTTTAATCAAGTAGCGGCAAATCATATACTATCATTGGGGTTTATTACTGAAGGAAATACGATAGCAAATGAGATAAAAAAACAGAATCCTGGTGAATATATTATTTACCAAAATGGAAAGGTAAGTGTTTTTACTTATCATAGGTTTGAATTTGGTAGATATCAAATAGATAATATGCATGATGCTATTGTTGAAGTTGATAGTGCGTTTAAAATTGCTGTAAGGAGATGTTTTGACAAGGATATTGAATATGGCTATGAAAATCATTTATCAGATATTAGTGGTGGGCTTGATTCTCGCATGACTAATTGGGTTGCAAAGAAAATAGGTTATGCTAACATTTTAAATACTTGTTATGCCCAAAATGGTAGTAGGGATCATGAATTTGCGGAAATGGTTGCTAAAGCCTTAGGGAATGAGTTTTATTTTGAGGCTTTGGACTCTGCAGATTTTCTTTTTGACATAGAGAAGCTTGTGAGAATGAACTATGGACAAGCAGTTTATTCCGGTATTACTGGTGGAGAGAGGTTATTATCGCATATTGATTTTTCAAAATTTGGTTTGGAACACACAGGTCAATTGGGAGATGTCGTTGTTGGTTATAAAGAAGGTGTACTTGATTTAAAAGGGAATATAAATCCAGCTGCTATTTCATATACCAATCTTGTTTCACCAATATTAAAAGATGTAAATAATTTCATAAATGACGAAGAGTTTGCATTTTATTACAGATTTTTTCATGGAACACTATCAACACACTATATAAGACGAAAATATACTGAGGCAGTATCACCGTTTATAGATATTGATTTTTTACAATTATGTTTTCATATAAGTCCTGATTTGCGAAAAAATCACAATTTATATTGGAAATGGATTAAAACTTATTATCCTGAGGCGGCACAAATACCATCAACACGTAATCAAGGGAACTTTAGAATGAATGTTTATCATAGACTACCTGCTTCAGTGGGTAGATTTATAATAAAAGCATGCAAGTCGTTAGGGTTTACTTCTGCAATATCTGATAAACGTGGAATGAATCCTTTTGACCTTTGGTATGCTAATAATGTAAAGCTTAGAACTTTTATTGAAAATTATTTTAATGATCATATTGTTGATTTAGAAAAATATAGTGTGATTTATCAAGATTTAAATAAAGTTTTTTATGGAGAGCTTGTTGGTGATAAAATGCTTGCTTTAACGGTGTTAGGTATTTATCAAGTTTACTTCAAGGGGTTACATGAATGAACATAAAGCATACATCTGAAAATAATTGCATTTCAGTTATGTGTATTTCCCTTTGCTTCTATTTTTTTCTACTTCCACTTGATTTTGTTACTATAGGCGATATTGGTTCTGTTACAAGAATTGTGGCATTATTCCCTATTTTGTGTGCTCTTTTGAAATTTAGAAATATTATAAATATTAAGTGGAATTCCATAGTTAAATGGTTAGTAATCTTATCTTTTTTTGTTTTATTTTCTTATTTTATATCAGTAATGCCGTTTTTAAGTGAAGCGACTATTGGTACATTTATTTTAAATGTTGCAATGATTATTATTGTTGGTGCTTGTCAGTCATATACACAAAAGGAATTTGAATTATTAGAAACTAGTTTAATTTTTGGAAGCTGGTTAGCAGTTACTCTTATTTTTTTCTATGGCCTCAGTACATATGGAAGAATGACGCTTTCAATAGACGGTCTGCAACAGGACGAAAATTACCTTTGTGGCTATATGATTTTTGCATTTATATATCATTTTTATAATTTTTTGGATAAAAAGAGTTTAATTCATTTTATTTTTGCAGTTTCAATTATTATAGTTGTTTTATTGACTGGTTCGAGAGGTGCTTTAGTAGCTTTTGTTGTTTCTTCTATAGCTTGCACAATTCTCCTAAATAAAATCAACAAATCGAAAATAAAGACATTTTTAGCAACAGGTGTTGGCATAATAATTGCTTTTTCGGTTATTTATTATTTTGTTTTACCACAGTTTGATGAGTCTTTATATATGAGGTATACATTAGACT
>JAEEGL015567293.1_pt1 | contig 18909 bp, 13 predicted proteins | sample 9134231 | NCBI WGS metagenome assembly JAEEGL01 (sample SAMN16246548, study PRJNA631951) | gut metagenome | biome: gut microbiome; feature: rumen; material: fiber-attached | host: Bos | place: Iran: Karaj | collected 2018-10 | reverse complement strand
GATCGACGGAGCGCTGTTGGATCTGGGAGTGAGTTCTTTTCAGCTGGACAATCCTGAAAGGGGCTTTAGCTATATGCAGGATGCTCCTCTGGACATGAGAATGAACAGAGACGACGAGCTCACCGCATATGATGTAATAAACAATTATGATAAGAATGATATCAGGGATATCATTAAGAACTACGGCGAGGAACGCTGGGCTTCAAGAATAGCGGATTTCGTAGAAAGGGAGCGCGCTGTAAAGCCCATTGAAACCACATCACAACTCGTCGAAGTGATAAAGAAAGCCATTCCCGCCAAGGCAAGGCGCGAAGGACCGCATCCGGCCAAGAGAACTTTCCAGGCCATCAGAATTGAGGTCAATGATGAACTGGGAAGACTCGAGAAAGCGCTGGATGATTTCCTGGACGTGCTTAAGCCGGGAGGAAGACTGGCAGTGATCACTTTCCACAGTCTGGAGGACAGGATAGTCAAAGAAACCTTCAGAAGAAGGTACGATCCGTGCACTTGTCCGCCGGGGCTTCCTATGTGCGTCTGCGGTAAGGTAGGGGACATAGAAAGACCGGGAAAGCCGATCATCCCCACAAAAGAAGAAGTTGAATCCAATCCGAGATCCAGAAGCGCCAAGCTGAGGATCGCGGTGAAGAAATAAGTTTTAAGGCAATTTTAGTTTAAGGTACAGCAAAAGGTTATTTGGTAAAATGGCACCCAGCACATATGCATCAGACTATATTGAATATTTGAGCAAGCAGGGCAAGTTCATCGCTACTGAAGGATCGGAAGCTCTTAAGGTAGAAGTGGCAGAACCGGCACGCAAGCCTATGGTTCCCAGCCGCACCACCGTAAGAAAGACGGAGAGGACATTAAGAGAAGCCCTGGTCGTGCAGCCAAAGCAGAACAAGATCATTACCACCTCGGTTCTTATGAGGAGCAGCGTTCTTCTGCTTATTATTGCTGTGCTTTTAATCACCTCTGTGTGGATGGGGGCCAAGGCAACGGCCATCAAGTACAGCATCAACACCCTCACCAAGGAGAATGTGAAACTGCAGGACGAGATCACGATGCTCGGCATACAGATTGAAGGGGCCGTAAGCTTCGAGTCAATCGAAGAATACGCGACAGACAATCTCAACATGGTATATCCTAAAAAGGATCAGTGCTTCTACATTGATGAGGATCAGAAGGTCAGTAAGAACCTTGTGAAGACCATCAGAAAAAAGGCATACAAAGGATAGGGGTAATTATATCAATACAGAAGCCGAACGCAAGTTCGGCTCATTTTACTAAAGGAATAGTTTCGACAGCGCAAAAAATGCCCGCTCGGAACCAACAACTAAAGGAATAATTTCGATAAAATGAAAAACACTAAATCGAAACAAATAAACAGAGGAAGGATCACCCTTGGATTCGTGCTGATCTGCCTGCTTTTCGCAGCGCTCAGCTTCAGGCTTGCCAAGATCATGATCATCGACAGCGACGAACTGACTCAGAGGGCCGTTTCTCAGCAGACGAGGGACACAACCATCGACGCCAGAAGAGGCGTGATCTATGACAGAAACGGCAAAGAACTGGCGACTTCAAGTATTTGCTATACTCTTTACGCTTTCCCGCAGTCCTTTAAGGGCGAGAAGACTGACGACGAACTCAAAGCAGACATCAAATCAGTCCAGAAGGCCCTCGGAATCAAGGATAAAAAGAAGAAAAAAGAGATTTCCAAGAAACTGAAAAGCAAGGACGCTTTAGTCACCCTTGCTAAGCATCTCACCAAGAAGAAGGCAGAGAAGATCCGTAAGCTCAAGCTAAGTGGTCTGGAACTCACCGAGAGCACGCAGAGGTATTATCCTTTGGGCAACTTTGCATCTCAGGTGCTTGGCTCCGTCAATGACGATAACGAGGGAAGAACGGGTCTGGAATATCAGTATAACGATTATCTTTCAGGCATTAGCGGCAGATGGGTGACCAATACGGACCTCTCTGGTAACGAGCTGGTTGAGGGTACCGAGAAGCACTACGAGGCACAGGACGGTTACAACCTGGTGACCACCATCGACGAGGCTGTTCAGTACTACTGCGAAGAAGCAGCTGAGAAGACGTACAAAGAATGGAGCGCAAAAAAAGTCGAGGTACTTGCTATGGACCCGAAGACGGGAGAAATCCTCGCCTCAGTAGTATACCCAGGATATGATCCTAACGATCCCATGAAGCCTCAGGGACTCACAACCGAGGAACTCAAGGCCTTTGATGATATGACAGACGGTGAGAAGACCGAATACCTGTCAAAGATGTGGAGAAATCCCATCGTGTCCGATACCTATGAGCCCGGTTCGACCTTCAAGCTCATCACGGCGGCATCGGCCCTTGAAGATAAGGCCATCGACCTGAACAGCACCTTCTACTGCGCTCACTCTTTCCAGGTTGCTGAGTACACCTTGAACTGCTGGGGTACTGCAGCTCATGGAACGCAGACCATAAAGGAAGCGATCGCCAATTCCTGCAACCCATCCCTTGCGGAAGTAGCAAGACGCCTCGGAGCGACAAAGTTCAAACAGTATATAAACCTCTTCGGTTTCGGTAATATAACGGGAGTTGACTATCCCGGTGAAGCCACGGCCATCATCCAGCAGTATGTAGGTCCCGTTGAACTGGCAACCATGGGATTCGGCCAGGGAATTTCAATTACTCCGCTTCAGCTGGTATCGGCCATAAGCGCCATAGGAAACGGCGGAGATCTAGTTCAGCCGCACTATGTAAGGGCACTCACGGATTCAGACGGCAAAGTCGTCAAGTCCTTTGATACCAAAGTCACCAGAAAGGTGCTTTCCAGGAAGACTGCCAGCGAGATGCGCGACATCATGGAGTATGAGGTAGAAAAGGGAGGCGGAAGCAACGGCAAGATTGAAGGCTATAGGATCGGCGGAAAGACCGGAACCGCTGAGAAAGCCATGAACGGTGGATACTCCAAGACCGATTACTACTGTTCCTTCGTTTGTCTCGCTCCCATGGAAGATCCTCAGATAACTCTTCTTGTGGTAGTCGATACACCCCATAAGCCGGGCGTGGAAGTTTTCGGTAACACCGTAGCCGCACCTTGCGCCAGAATGATCTTAAAGGACTTCTTCAGATACAGAGCCATAAGCGCTTCATCGGAAGTTTCCGAAAAAGAAGAAAACTCTGAGATGGTCACCGTTCCCAAGGTAAAGGGAATGACCTTTAAGGAAGCCAAGGCTGCCTTGAAGGAAGCGGGACTCAAGGTTTCAAGACCGGACAGCGCTAAGAAGACTGACAAGTGGAAAGTCGTCGACCAGTTCCCGAAGGCGGGCACCAAGGTCAAGAAGGGCAGCACCGTTTACGTATATAAGGAATAGAGAGATGAGAAAGATCAGCATTGAAGAGCTCAGGACCGCGACATGCGGCAAAGTGCTTTTCGGACAGGAAAAAAACATAATAGAGAGAGTCGTGACAGATTCGAGGGAGACCAAAGCGGGCGATGTGTTTTTTGCGCTTAAAGGCGAGAGAAACGACGGACACGATTACCTCGCTCAGGTCTTAAAGAGCGGTTGCAGAGTCCTGGCGGTATCTGACCCCATAAAAACCGAGGATGCTCTGAAGGACTTCGAAGAGAGGGATCTTATAGATGTGGTCTTGATGGACGATACGAAGAGAGGCATGCAGCTTCTTTCCAAATGGTATCTCACTACGCTTCCTCTTAAGGCAAATATCGGAGTGACGGGTTCTGTGGGAAAGACTTCGACGAGAGACTTCCTCTACTACGTTCTTTCCGAGAAATATAAGACGGCGAGGTCCATAAAGAACTTCAACAATTCCTTCGGGCTTCCCCTTTCGATTCTTTCCTTCCCTGAAGATACAGAGGCGGCGGTAATCGAACTCGGCATGGACGGCAAGGGTTCCATCGATCTTCTGGCTGAGCTGGTGAGACCTGAGACTGCAGTGATCACCAACGTGGGCATATCCCATCTTGAAAACTTCCCGAGAGAGGGAAGAAACGGTATCTTAAACACCAAACTTGAGATAACTAATTATTTTGATGAAAAATCGACCTTGATTATTAACGCTTCTAATGATATGCTAACAGGGTTCGATATGAATAAAAGAGGGATCAAGGGTTCACTCGTAAGAGTGGGCGACCTGGATTCCGATGATGACCTGGATTTAAGGGTAGGAAAGGTCGAGGATAAGGGTACCCAAGGCATAAGCTTTGAGTTATACTATGAAGGGAAGACCTATCAGGTTGAACTCGGCGTTCCCGGTGCTCATAACGCCATTAACGCTTCCCTTGCCATTGCCTGCGGTCTGAGATATGGCATTAGTGTAGAAGATGCCATCAGGGGACTTCAGAAGGTCGAACTCACGGAGAAGAGGCTGACCTTAAAGGAAAGAAACGGCATCAGGGTGATCGACGATACATATAACGCGGCACCCGAATCCGTTAAGAGCGCCATCAATACTCTTATGGCGACGGAAGTTCCCGAAGGCGGCAGAAGAATTCTCATGACAGGCGATATGGGCGAACTGGGTGAGAAGGCTGAAGAGGGCCACCGCTCAGTCGGTGCCTGCGCTTTTGAGAAGGGAATCGACGTTACGATCGCCATCGGAGAGCTTTCGAGATATACCTTTGAAGGCTGGAGAGACGCAGCAGAAGCAGCGGGACACGACCCTAAGAAGGTTAACGACAGACCTCTTATCATAATGGACAGCGTGACAGGACAGGGCGTTGAACATTTCGACGATGCCGAGATGGTCATAGCCGGCGTGCTGGATCACGTTCACGCAGGGGATTGCATCCTCGTTAAAGCTTCCAGATATATGCATCTGGAAAGAATAGTAAAAAAGATCATAGAAGATTGATTGGGAGAAGATATTCATGAAATTATACTTTTCTGTGGCGGCGGCCGTAGTTCTTGGCTTCGTCCTTGCTGTAATTTTTACGGGAAAGCTCATTCCTTTCCTTAAGAAGCATCAGTTCAAGCAGTTTGTAAGAGAGGTTGGCCCTCAGGCTCACCTTTCAAAGACGGGCACCCCGTCCATGGGCGGTCTGGCCATTGCCTCATCCGTAGTGCTTACGTCAGTTATAGTTGCGGCTTGTTTCGGCGTGCTTTCACCCGGAATCGGTGCATCGGCTGTGACAATGATTCTTTTCGGTATCATCGGCTTCATCGACGACTACGAAAAGGCCATCAAGAAAAACAACAACGGAATCAGCCCGAAGCAGAAGATAGTCCTTCAGTTCCTGTTCTCCCTTGCTTTTGCGATCTTCGCATACAAGATGAGCGGAGCTCCCGGCGTGTCACCCTCATCCATATGGATACCCATCTGGGATCATAACCTGGAGCTGGGGATTTTTTACATACCATGGGTAATGTTCGTAATGATCGCCTTCTCAAACTCCGTAAATCTTACGGACGGTCTTGACGGACTTGCTTCATCTGTAACGGCCGTTGTTGCAGCCATGATGGCTTGCACGGCCCACTATTTCAACTTTGAGGATTATCCCATATTCTATGCGGCCATCGTCGGAGGCTGCCTCGGATTCCTGGTATACAACCACTTCCCGGCTAAGATCTTCATGGGAGATACGGGTTCCATGGCTCTTGGCGGAGCGTTGGCAGCAGCTGCCATAATGATGAAACTTGAAATAATCGTAGCCCTTGCGGGACTCATCTACGTAATGGAAGCCTTGAGCGTCATTATCCAGGTAACATATTTCAAAAAAACCGGAGGAAAGCGCATCTTCAGAATGGCGCCCCTCCATCATCACTTCGAACTGGGAGGCATGCATGAGACAAAGGTCGTAAGACTTTTCGTAAGTCTGACTCTTGTATTTTGCATCATTTCCTTCCTCATTTCGCTGATATAACGGAGAGAATATGAAAGCCATAATTATTGGAATGGGAAAGAGCGGCAAGTGTGCCATGTACGCTCTTAACGATCTCGGATATGAGTTAAGCATTCAGGATTCAAAGAGTATCGAGAAGGCTGAACCCGAGATCAGATCATTTTGCAAAGAAAACAATATCGAGGAGTTCTACGGCACCATGCCTGATGACTTCAGCGGTTATGATATGATGGTCTTAAGCCCCGGCGTGGACCCCGAGAAGGATTTCGTAGTAAGCGCAAAAAATGCCGGCTGCGAGATCGTCGGTGAACTGGAACTGGCCTTCAGGCTGGCAAAGGGCACCTTTATCGGAATCACCGGAACCAATGGCAAGACCACGACTACGACCCTTGTAGGAGAGATTTTCAAGGAGTCCGGCAGGAAGACCAACGTGGTAGGAAACATCGGACTTCCGGTCATAAGCGTGGCTCAGAATTCCACGGAGGAAGACTGGATGGTAACCGAGGTTTCCAGCTTCCAGCTTCAGACCGTATCTAAGTTCAGGCCTAAAGTAAGTGCCATACTGAACCTTACTCCTGACCACCTGAACAGGCATCACACCATGGAGCTTTACGGAGAGGCGAAGGCTGCCATCTGGCAGAACCAGGGAGAAGGGGACTACCTTATCCTGAACGCTGACGATCCGGTTCTGATGAAGCTCTGCCTTAATGACGTGGATAGAGAACTCAAGGCGACCCTCGTTCTTTTCAGCAGAAAGAAGGAACTCGACCTTGGAGCATATCTTTCAGGAACCAAGCTCGTCCTTAAGGATGAAGAGGGGACTGTACACGAGATAGTCGACAGAAGCGAGCTTAAGATAATCGGCGACCACAACGTTGAGAATGCTCTCGCAGCAGCAGCCATCTGCTTCTTCAGCGGCATCGACATGGAAACCATCAGAAAAGTCTTAAGATCCTTTGGGGGAGTTGAACACAGACTCGAATACGTGGATGAAATCGACGGAGTCAAGTACTATAACGATTCCAAGGGAACCAATACAGACGCAGCATCCATCGCCATAAAAGCCCTCGAGAAGGACATCATCCTTATCGCAGGAGGAGACGCTAAAGAGCAGGACTTCACGGATTTCGCGAAGGAATTAGATGGAAAAGTCAAGACGGTCATTCTTTTCGGAAGGGACCGCAACCTCATCAAAGAGGCCATGGATAAGGCCGGATACACCAGTTATCTGGAATTGAACGACCTCGAAGAATGCGTAAATAAGGCGCACGAACTGGCAGTGCCCGGCGACAAAGTTCTCCTTTCACCGGCATGCGCTTCCTGGGATATGTATCCCAACTTTGAAGTAAGAGGAAAACACTTCAAAGACTGTGTAAAACAAATCGTAAAATAATGAAAGCAAAGGACAAAAACACTGAAAAAATAAAAAGAAGCTCAAGCGGTGACCTGGGTATGATCATCCTCGTGCTGGTGCTTTGCCTGATCGGTATAATAATGGTGTTTTCCGCCAGTTATTACGTATCCATCAGCGAAGACGGCAACCCTTACGCTTACCTCAAGAGGCAGCTCATGTGGTTCGCAATGGGACTTGTGACCATGATCATTTTTTCCAGAATTGATTACCACCTGTGGGGAAGACTGTGGCTCCTGTTCTATATCATCGGCCTCGGACTGCTCCTGATGGTACTGGTTCCCGGAATAGGCATCAATATCAACGGAGCTACCAGGTGGATAGGGCTCGGTCCCATCACCATCATGCCCGGTGAGATAGCCAAGATCACCCTGATTTTCTACGTCTCAGGTCTTCTGGCCAAGTCACCGGATCTGATCAAAAGCTTCTGGGGAGTTCTGGGAATTGTAGGAGTGACCGGCATCTATGCAGCGCTGATCCTTAAGCAGCCCAACATGTCCACGGCCGCGACCGTCGTGTTCATCGCAGGAGGAATGCTCCTCGTAGCGGGAACCAAGATCTGGCAGCTTCTGTTGCTGGGAGGTTTAGGAGTTGGAGCAGGTGTCGCCCTGATTTTCTCATCGGAATACAGGCACGACCGATTCCTGAGTTTCATGGATCCCTTCGCGGATTCTCTCGGAAACGGATTCCAGGCAGCTCAGTCGCTTCTGGCCCTTGGAACGGGCGGCTTCACCGGCCTTGGACTGGGAAAGAGCGTACAGAAATACCTCTATCTCCCTGAACCCCAGAACGACTTCATCACAGCAATCATCGGAGAGGAACTGGGCTTCATCGGACTGATGTTTATAATGGTGCTCTATGTGCTCCTTCTCTGGAGAGGCTGCAAGGCTGCCATGAACGCCAAGGACTATTACGGCATGATGCTGGCTTCGGGAATCACGATCATGATAGGAGTTCAGGTCGCCATCAATATAGCCGTAGTTACTTCATCGATGCCTCCTACGGGAGTTATCCTTCCATTTATCAGTTACGGCGGAAACGCACTGATGCTTCTCATGGGACTCATGGGAATAATGTGGAATATAACGAGACAGGCCGAAAAGGACGAGATCCGCGTTATGGAAGAGCAAAGGCGGCTTGCCCTTGAAGAAGAAAGAAACAGAATCATCAAAAGAACTGTAAGGCAGAACAAGATATGAAGATCGTGATTACAGGCGGAGGCTCGGGCGGACATGTATACCCAGCCATAGCCATAGCTGACAAATTCAAAGAAAAGGATCCCACAAACGACATTCTTTACATAGGATATATGTATGGGTTTGAAAAAGACGTAGTTCCGAAGGCCGGATACAGGCTGGAAGAAATCGATACGGACTGGGTCGACAGATCGAATCCCATCAGGATGCTCCATACTTTGCGCTACGTCGCAAAGGGTATCAGCCAGTCCAGAAAGATTCTCAAAAAATTCAAGCCCGACGTGGTCATCGGAACGGGCGGATTTGTATGTTTTCCTGTAATATTTGCGGCAAGCAAGCTGGGAATCCCTTGCTTTATCCATGAGCAGAATGCCTTCCCCGGTCTCGCTAACAGAAGACTCGAGAAGTACGTAAGAAAGATTTTCTTAGGCTTTGAAGAAGGCGGAAAATACTTTAACGATAAGGGTAAACTGGTAACCACCGGGAACCCCGTAAGAAAGAATTTCTACGAATTTAAAAAAGAAGACTCCAGAAAAAAACTGGGAATTCCTGAGGATGACTTTATGATCCTTTCTTTCGGCGGATCCCTCGGGGCAGAAGCCATAAACGAACTGGCCATGGGAATCATGGAGGACGTGAACGGCAAAGACGGACAGAGGCTCGTCTTCGGCACCGGCAAGCGCTACTACGACAGCGTTATGAGCGCGATAGAGAAGAAGGGTATAAAGGTCAAGGACAACGTCAAGATCCTCAACTATATCGACGATATGGATAACTATATCGCATCCTGCGACCTGGTCGTTTCAAGGGCAGGGGCCCTGTCGGTAGCGGAGACTCTGGTATCCGGCAAGCCGGCCATCCTGGTACCGTCACCGAACGTTACGGGAAATCACCAGTACTATAACGCGAAAGCGGCGACAGACTGCGGAGCCGCCATCCTCATAGAAGAAAAAGACGTAGAGGGGGACGCCATAAGAGAGATGATCAGAAATCTCATTTCGAATCCCTCGAAGCTGGAGGAGATGGGCAGAAAAGCCAAGGAAAGTCTGGCCGGCGTCGCAACAGAGATCATTTATGATGAAGTTTTGAAAGAACTTCACAAGTGATAGGAAATTTTAAATGGCAAAAAAACAAAGGACATCAAAAAGACATCTGAGAAGAGTCAGATTCATAGTCATATTGTCCATGCTGGCAGTCATCGGATTCCTGATCATTTTCGGACTGAAAGCGCCCATGTTCAACGTAACAGAGGTTGAAGTAGAGGGCAACCACTACTATTCAGACGGAGAGATCGTAGCCATGGCCAACTGCAGCGAGGAGGTCAACATTTTCACGGGCGTGAACTGCAAAGAGATCCGGACCCGACTCATGAAAGACCCCTACATGGAGCAGGTAACCGTAAATCGCAAACTCCCCTCGACCATCAAAATCGAGATAAAGGAGAGAGAGCAGGTTGCCGGCATCGTCTATGGAAGCAGCTACGTAGTGATAGACATGGACAGAATCGTTTTGCGCAAAACCTCCCTAGACCCTAAGGTGACCGTGCTTAGAGGGATGACCATCTCGAAGCTTACCCTCGGAGAACCCGTAGAGGTAGAAGAAGAAGTTCTCCTAAGACAGTGCATGGATATAGTGGAAGCGATGAACGAGCACAACATGTACTTCAAGTCCATCACCATAGGAGACGGTTTCGTGAACGCCTATGTGCTGGACGGCCTAAAGGTTGAAGGCATGGCAGACAACATAGTGAACGCCCTCAAAAACGACGAGATCCAGCTGGTAGTCCAGCAGCTCTTCAAGCAAAAAATCGAAAGAGGCACCATAAAGGTGACTGGAGATAATTACGTATCTTTCACACCGAAGATAGATTAAGATATTTGTACGACCCCTTGGCGCGCTGGCCGAGGGGTTGTTTTTTTATGGGGTTGTAGTGCGGACGGGGATTTTTGCGCAGGTTGTAAGGCGCGGGCGGGGATCCTTTGCGCGGCTTGTAAGGCGCGGGCGGGGATTTTTTGCGCAGCTGGGGTATGACTCATACATAAACCTCGGAAACAGCCTTCCATGTATGATTCAACTCATACATAAACCTCGAAAACAGGCCTCCATGTATGATACGACTCATACATAAACCCGGAAATAAGCCCTCCATGTATGATACGACTCATACATAAACCTCGAAAACAGCCCTCCATGTATGATACGACTCATACATGAACCTGGAAAGAAGCCCTCTATGTATGACTGCCCCACAAAAAATCCCCGCGCAACAATCCCTTCGCGTCCCCACAAGGAATCCCCGCGCACACCTAGCAATCCGCGCCGCCCGTTTTTTGCAAAAAACAAAAAAATATAGTGCAAATTCCTGCAACTTATGGTATTATTATCGTAAGTATGTTTTACTAGCATTGAGGAGGTATAATTCATGCTACAATTTGATACCATTGATACTAAAGGGGCAGTAATTAAAGTAGTCGGTATCGGCGGAGGCGGATGTAACGCAGTCAACCAGATGGTTGAAGCCGAATTGAGAGGAATCGACTATATCGCAGTAAATACTGATAATCAGGCACTTGTAAAGTGCAGTGCAGATACAAAAGTCCAGATCGGTGAGAAACTTACAAGGGGACTCGGAGCAGGTGCAAATCCTGAAATCGGCATGATGGCCGCAGAAGAGTCCATCGAGGAAATCGTTGCTCACCTTGAGGACGCTAATATGGCCTTCATAACCGCCGGCATGGGCGGCGGCACGGGCACAGGTGCAGCTCCTGTTATTGCCAAGGCTTCCAAAGCCATGGGCATCCTGACTGTAGGAGTTGTTACCAAGCCTTTCTCCTTCGAAGGACCGAAGAGAAGAAAACAGGCTGAGCTCGGAATCGAATACCTTAAGGAATACGTAGACGCTCTCGTAGTCATCCCTAACGATAAGCTCATCGAGAACAGTTCCAAGAACACTTCAATGCTCGAAGCTTTCAAGATGTCCGATGACGTACTTCGTCAGGGCGTTCAGGGTATATCCGATCTCATCAGAGACGATGCTCTCATCAACGTAGACTTCGCTGACGTTCGTTCAGTCATGACTGACAGGGGAATCGCTCACATGGGCGTAGGTCATGGATTTGGCGAATCAAGAGCTCACGATGCAGTTAAGGGCGCAGTAGAGAGCCCGCTGCTTGAGACCACTATCGACGGAGCTAAGGCTATCCTGCTTTACGTAGTTGGCGGATATGACATGACCATGATGGAGATCAACGAGATCGCTACCGAAGTCCAGACCAGAGCTAATGAAGATTGTATCTTAATCTTCGGAGCTGCAATCGATGATAGCATGAAGGACGAGATCAAGGTAACCGTCATCGCTACAGGATTTGATGAAGAGGAAGAATTTGAAGAAGAAGAGGAACCGGTAGTTCAGGAACCTGTTAAGCCGGAACCGCAGCACACTGGTTTGGGAAGAGATGACGATGAGCTTCAGATCCCTACACCGACGAATTCACATTCAGATGTAATTGGTGTAGTCGAGGGAGTTCAGGGAACTGAAACCACACTCCAGGAGCTTCTGGAGAGACAGAAAGAAGACGACGACGACAAATCAGACTTCGTAATTCCCAGTTTCTTATAAAAAATCCAAGCCGGCACCTGCCGGCTTTTGGTGTTATTAAAGAGCAGGACAGTTGAAAGAAATTTCATCTAAAGATAATAAAATTTTCAGGCACGCACTCAGCCTGAAGAAGAAAAAATACCGTGACATAAACGGTGAATATCTGATAGAAGGTCCCAACCTCATCAAGGAAGCCCTCAAGGAGGGCATACAGATAGAGGGTGTATTTGTGAGGCCTGATTTTGATGAGAACGGACCGGACGGCAGCATTTTAGGCGAGGAAAAGATAGGGGATAAGAGCTTCATGCTTTCCGCAAATCTTTTCGACAACCTGTCGGATACCGAAACTCCTCAGGGTCTGATAGCAGTGGTCAGAAAGCCCGACGGCACCTCTGCCCCCGTGCCCGAAGACGGAAACATCATCGTTCTCGACAGGCTGCAGGATCCGGGAAATATCGGAACCATTCTGAGGACGGCGGACGCAGCAGGTTTCAGCCTTGCCATCTTCGTGAAAGGGACGGCGGATCCTTTTAGCCCCAAGGTCATAAGGTCAGCTACGGGATCGCTTTTCAGGGTACCGATCGTTTTTGCGGATAGTGCCGATGAGGTATTGCAGCTCGTCCATTCCTATGGATTTAAGCTGGTCACCACTTCCATGGACGCAGAGAAGTCGTGCTACAAATGCGATCTCTCAAGGGGTGTGGCCATCGTTATCGGAAATGAAGGAAACGGCGTTTCCGACGAGCTGTTTGAGAGTGCAGATTTGAAAATAGGGATCCCCATGGAGGGAAGGACCGAGAGCCTCAACGCCTCGGTCGCCGCAGGGATCTTAATGTATGAAAGGATCAGAAGACAGTATGAAAGAATCGTTACAGCAAATTCTTGAAGAAGCCAAAAAAAGACTTCAGGAAGTTACGAGCATTCAGGAGGCCGAAGAGGTAAGAGTAAAGGTACTCGGCAAAAAAGGTCAGCTCACAAGTATCTTAAAGTCCATGGGAAGCCTTTCTCCCGAGGAAAGAAAAGAACTGGGCATGGAGGCCAACAAGACCAAGTCCGAGATCGAAGCCATGCTCAACAGAACTTTTCAGCAGCTTAAGGAAAAGGCCCAGGAGGCCAAGTTCAAGGCTGAAAAGATCGACGTTACCGAGCCGGGAAAAGAATTCAAACTCGGCACCAAGCATCCTGTAACCATTACCATCGAAGAGATTTCAAAGGTATTCAAGTCCATGGGATTTACCCTGGTTGAAGGACCCGAGGTCGAGACCGTATATAACAACTTCGACGCTCTTAACGCAGGTCCCAACCATCCCGCAAGAGACTGGACCGATACTTTCTATATAAACGATGAAGTCCTCTTAAGAACACAGACTTCACCGGTACAGGTAAGGACTCTTAAGGCTAACAAGCCGCCAATCAGAGTCTTTGCTCCCGGAAGATGCTTCAGATGCGATACACCTGACGCAACCCATTCACCCATGTTCCACCAGGTGGAGGGCCTCGTTGTAGACGAGGGCATCACTATGGCGGACCTCAAGGGAGTTCTGGACAGCTTCGCCAAGCAGATGTTCGGAGAAGAGACCAAGACCAAGTTCAGACCTCACCACTTCCCGTTTACCGAACCTTCCGCAGAGATGGACGTATCCTGCTTCAAGTGCGGAGGCAAGGGCTGCAGAGTCTGCAAGGGATCCGGCTGGATCGAGATCCTCGGCTGCGGCATGGTACATCCTTCCGTTCTTAAGGTAGGAAATGTAGACACCGAGAAGTACACAGGCTTTGCTTTCGGCATGGGTGTAGAGCGTGTAGCCATGCTCAAATATGGAATCGATGATATCAGACTTCTTTATGAAAATGATATGCGTTTCATAGAACAGTTCAAATAATAAAGGAGACGAAATTAAATGATAGTTTCATTAGAGTGGCTGAAGGATTATACAGACGTAAACGTATCGCCTGAAACCTTTTGTGACCGCATGATAATGTCCGGCTCGAACCTGGAGACCATGGAGCTTGCCGGAGAAGATATAACAAACGTCGTAGTCGGAAGAATCGAAAAGATCGAAAATCATCCCGACGCAGACAAGCTCGTTATCTGCCGTATAAACGTCGGCGATAAAGAGACTGAAGGAAAAGATGAGGAGACCGGTCTTCTTCAGATAGTGACCGGCGCAAAAAATGTCTTTGAGGGAGCTTACGTACCCGTAGCTCTCAATAACTCCCACCTGCCGGGTCCTCTTCACGGACAGCCGAAGCAGGAGGGCGGAGTGACCATCACCTCCGGTAAACTGAGAGGAGTTACATCCTACGGAATGCTCTGCTCCTTCGGTGAACTGGGCTTCGATGACAAGGTCGTTCCCGTAAATCAGAGAGACGGCATCTGGATCCTTAACCTTAATGGCAAGAACAACGGCGAACTCGCAGCCAAACTGGGCATGGAGATCGTTGATGCCATGGAATTAAGGGATGCAGTTATCGATTTCGAGATAACACCCAACCGCCCGGACTGCCTTTCCATGATAGGAATGGCCAGAGAGGCCGCGGCAACTTTCGGAACCAAGCTCAACTATCCTGAGACAAAGTGCTCCGAAGAAATCGAAGACGTTAAGGACTACATTTCTGTAGAAGTAAGAAACGACGCATGCAAGAGATATATCGGCCGCGTCATTAAGGACGTCAAGATCGAGGATTCACCCTGGTGGCTCCAGAGAAGACTGATCCACGCAGGTATGCGCCCTATAAACAACATCGTAGATATTACCAACTTCGTAATGCTGGAATACGGTCAGCCGATGCACGCTTTCGACATCAATACCGTAGCTGGCAGAAAGATCATCGTCGATGTAGCTAAGGAAGGCGAGAAGTTCACCACCCTCGATGGAGTGGAAAGAACTTTAGACGACAGGATGCTCATGATCAACGATTCTGAGAAACCCATCGGTATCGCAGGCGTTATGGGCGGACTCGATTCTGAAATCAAGGAAGACACCAACACGGTAATCCTTGAGAGCGCCAACTTCTATTCCAATTCCGTAAGAACAACTTCCAAGAGACTCACCTTAAGGACAGAGGCTTCCGGAAGATATGAGAAGGGCATCGATCCCAACCTCACAGAACAGGCTGCCGACAGATTCTGCTATCTGGTAGAGCTCATCGGAGCAGGTAAGGTAGTAGCAGGCAAGATCGATATTTATCCCAATCCTGAAACCGCTAAGCCCGTTCATGCCAGAGTATCCCGTATCAACAAGGTGCTCGGCATAGAGCTTACAAGGGAGCAGATGGTATCTTACCTCGAATCCCTTGAGATGAAGGTAGAGGGTGAGGGAGACGATATGTACGTAACGGCTCCCACTGTAAGACAGGATATCGAAATCGAAGAAGATATCGTAGAAGAAGTCGCAAGACTTTATGGATATGATGAACTTCCCGTTACCATCCCTAAGGGCAACAACGAAGCTTCCCAGAGCTATTCAAGAGACATCAGGGACAGCGCGAGAGACACCCTTTGCGCTATGGGACTTAACGAGATCCAGACATATTCCTTCGTAAGCCCTAAGAGCGTGGACAACGTAAGGATCGATGAGGATTCCTGGGAGAGAGGTTTCGTTAAGATCCTCAATCCTTTAGGAGAGGACACATCCGTGATGCGTACCATCCTTACTCCTCAGATGCTTGAAGTCATGGGCAGAAACTACTCGAGAAACCTTCCCGGAATGAAGGCCTTTGAGATAGGAAACACCTTCATGGCCAATTACGTTGATCCCATGGGACTTCCTTTCGAGAGCTTCAATCTTTCCATCGGAATGTACGGTGAGGGAGTTGATTTCTTCGAGCTTAAGGGAGTGATCATGGAGCTCTTAAGCAAGCACGGCATCAAGGACGTGAAGTTCGTCGCTGAAACCGAGTATGGAATCTATCATCCCGGAAGATGCGCCAGAATAGTTGCTTCCCATATGGCAGAACTCGAAAACGGTCCTGTACCTGAGGAAGTTGAGCTGGGCATCATGGGTGAAGTTCATCCCAAGGTAACAGAGAAATATGGCATAGGAACCAAGGCATACTGCGCAGAGCTCATGCTGGATACGGTAATCGAGCTTGCCGACATGACCAAGGTATTCAAGCCTCTCGCCAAGTATCCTTCAATTTCCAGAGACATCGCTCTTCTGGTAGACGAGAAGGTAACGGTGGGAGAGATAGAAGAAGTTATCAAGTCTTCCGCAACGGAGATCTTAAGAGACGTCAAACTCTTTGACATCTACAGGGGAGTGCCTATCCCTCCCGGTAAGAAGAGCTTAGCTTTCAGCCTTACCTACAGGAGAGACGACAGAACCCTTACGGATGATGACATCATGCCCGTACACAATAAGGTCTTAGAGGAACTTGAAAGCAATTTAAACGCAGTTTTAAGAGAAATGTAAGTTAACGAGCAGGATAGAATCCATTTATATCGGAGGAGACAAAAATGGAAGACAGTAAGGTAACAGTAAGGATTTACGGACAGGAATACACCATCAGCGGTGAGAGAGATCCCGAAACGATCCAGGAGATTGCGGCTTATGTAGATGAGAAGATGAGAGAGATCTCGAAGTTTACCGCTGCCAGCAGACCCGGCGCGCTGGCTACTTTAGCCTGTGTCAACATCACTGATGAAGTGTTCAGCCTTAAGGAAGAGGCTGCCAAGCTTGCTCAGGAGAAGGAGCAGCTTGAAAACGACGCTCAGCACTACATGAAGCTCTGGGATGAAGCCAAGCAGAATTTCATCCAGTACAAGGAGGGAGCTTCCAAGGCTGACGAAAACAAAAAAGAAATAGAAGAATATGCTGCCAAACTTGAAAACAAAGTAAAGGAATTTGAGTCTGCATATTTTGACCTTCAGATGGAAAACATCCAGCTCAAGGATGAGTTAAGCAAACTGAAACGCTGATGTTTTTCTAAAAACTAGGAGCCATGAACAAGAGAGCGCTTGAAATACTGGAATACAACAAAATAATCGAAATGCTTTCCAATGAAGCGGCCTCTAAAATGGCTAAGGAGCGCATCGCAAGGTTCTCGCCGAGAGGAGATATCCTGCTTATCAGGGATCTCCTCCGTGAGACCACGGAAGCCACAGAAGTCATAGTGGCCAAGGGAACTCTTCCCGTAGGAGACCTCTATGACACCGAAGCCTTGCTATATAGGGCGAGGAAGGGCGGAAGCCTTACGATGAAGCAGCTTCTGATGATCCTATATAACATGAAAGTAACGGAGAATGTGGTAAGTTTCCTCAAAAAGGATCTGCCACATTTATCTGTAATTCACGGAAAAGCAGAGGTCCTTGTAACCTTCCCTAAACTGAGGGACAGGATCGACAGATGCATCTTATCAGAGGATGAGATGGCTGACTCTGCTTCTCCTGAGCTCGCCCGTATCAGAAGGGAGATAGGAAGAGAGAATGAAGCCGTAAGAGCCAAGTTAAACAGCATCATCAGCTCCCAGACCAACAGAACCTATCTCCAGGATGCCATCGTCACCATGAGAGACGGCAGATACGTGGTTCCCGTAAAGCAGGAACACCGTCAGAAAATCGCAGGTATCGTCCACGATCAGTCCGGTTCCGGATCAACCCTTTTCATCGAGCCCCAGGCCATAGTGGAAGCCAATAACCGCTTGAGAGAACTGGAACTCATGGAGATGGCGGAGATAGAGCGCATCCTTCAGGAGCTGACCGAAAGCGTAGCGGAGCATTTCCACGAGCTTTTAAACAACCAGCACATCCTGATTGATTTAGATGTGATCTTCGCCAAGGGACGGCTCTCAGTCAAGATGAAAGCAGAAGAACCCGTGATGGAAGAGGGCTACTATCTCGAATTAAAGGAAGCAAGGCATCCTTTGATCGACCAGAAGAAGGTAGTTCCCATAAACGTCCGTCTTGGAAATGAGTTCAGGACCCTCGTAATAACCGGTCCGAACACGGGCGGCAAGACCGTGACCCTCAAGACCATCGGACTCCTTTCGATGATGGCCATGACAGGCCTTCACATACCGGCATCATCCTTAAGCAGGGTGCCCGTGTATAGGGAGATTTTTTGCGACATAGGCGACGAGCAGTCCATAGAGCAGAGCCTTTCGACCTTCAGTTCTCACATGAAAAACACCGTGGAGTTCATCGAAAAGGCCGGCTTCGGTTCCCTGGTCCTTCTGGACGAGCTGGGTGCGGGTACGGACCCGACGGAGGGTGCGGCCCTTGCGATCTCCATCCTTGAGACCCTTGGAAGGAACAAGGCCAACGTGGTGGCCACCACCCACTATAACGAGCTCAAAAAATTTGCCATTGAAAGAGAAGGCGTTCAGAACGCTTCCATGGAATTCGACGTGGAAACTCTGAGCCCTACCTATAGATTGAATATCGGTATCCCCGGCAAGTCCAATGCCTTTGAGATTTCCAGGAAACTGGGACTCGCTCCATATATAATCGATCGCGCCAACGAGCTTATCGAGCGGGGCGACATGGAGTTTGAAGAGGTCATCAGTTCCATCGAGAACGAGAGGAAACAGGCTGAAGCCGAGAAGATGGAGGCCGACAGCATCCTAGAGGAGATGAAGAAGCGGGAGGCAGAACTCGACCGCAGGATGAAGCTTCTCACGAAGCACGAAAAGGATGTCCTCGATAAGGCCAAGGAAGAAGCAAGAGACATCTTAAAAGATGCAAAAAATACCGCTCAGGAAGTTCAGCAGGAATTAAAGGAACTGGCTAAACTGGACAGTCTGGGCGAGAGGACAAAGGGCCTTGAAAAGAACAAGAGAAGGCTCAAGGAAGCCCAGGACAAGTACTCGCAGGGACTCATAAAAGAGATCAACGACAACCCCGTGGCGGCCG
>JAEEGL013611217.1_pt1 | contig 18909 bp, 15 predicted proteins | sample 9134231 | NCBI WGS metagenome assembly JAEEGL01 (sample SAMN16246548, study PRJNA631951) | gut metagenome | biome: gut microbiome; feature: rumen; material: fiber-attached | host: Bos | place: Iran: Karaj | collected 2018-10 | reverse complement strand
TGGATGAGGATGCAATAAATAAAGTTATTTCATCTAGTGCAATTAAGAATTCTAAGCTTTTCTATAATAGTAAAGAAATTAGAACCTTATATGATTATGCAATGGATATAAAGCTTGAAAAGCAAATGCTTCTTACAGGTAAGGTTATTTTAAGCTTTATAGAAAATAGGGTCTATGAAACTCCTGAAGAATTAAGATTTAAGTCTTCCCTAGAAGAAATTGTTGAGCATTTTGAAAATCATCTATTTACAAAAATTACAAATGAGAAATCTAGATGGGCTAAAGATGATGATGTAGCACCTTTAGTTAGTGAAGTAAAAATAGATGAGGTTACTATAGCGCCAAATATTGAAAGTGTTAAAGTAGAAGAACCTAAAGATGATACTATAGTTATAGAATCTAAAGAAGAAATTAAGATAGAAGAACCTAAAGTAATATTTAAAGAAGAGCCAAAGGAAGAATCAAAGGAAAAGTCTTTAAATATGGATGATTATTATAGGTCAAAAAGAGAATCATTTACGTCTAATTATGACTATTTGAATGCGGATAAGAAAAAGGTAGTATTACCTAAAAATCAAAAAAAGACAGTGGTTATGCCACCGAATAGAACATTCTTTGGACTTCTCTTCCCATTTGTATTTGTAGGATTTTGGGTATTTATTGTAATATTCATTATTAACTCAAATAAAAATGGAAATCCAGTAGCTGCAACTGTATTTCTAATTGCTTATTCGATAATTGGAGTATTCTCTTTATTCTTTGCAAGAAAAAAGATTTTAAAGGGTCTTGCTGCAATTTATATGTCTATAGAAGTAGTAATTCTTGCTTTAGGTATTATATTCTCCCAAGTAAATCAAAAAGGCTATGGTTATTCAAGTAATCCATATAATCAAAACGGATCCTATTCTGTAGTATCTCATAATCCTAAGGCATTCCCAAGTATTACTTGTAAGACATCATCTTCTCGTATATATCCTGGTGGAGATAGTCATATAGTAATTTTGAGATTCTCCTTAGATTCTGCATATGAAGATACTTTTATTGAGCAAATTAAGGGAGAATTTACCATATCCGATAGTAATGGAAGGGTAACAAAGTATATAGTTTACATTTCAACTGACTCAGTTTATATGCTATCTGTATCTTGCTCTGCTATGCAATTTAAAGAGACTAAATTTGTTGTAACTTCAATTGTATATGAGGATTTTTCTACTATAGATGGACTAGATATAGAAGGAAATATAAATATAATTTATAACTCTAGTTCTTATTAGTTTATGCTAAAAGCCGATTCATCGGCTTTTTCTTTGCCATAAAATTTAACTATGATATAATATTTATTAGATTTAAGAAACAGGTGTAATAATGAAATTCTTTAATAAAGACAAAAAAGTAGAAGAGAATAAAATAAAAACCTATAACGAAGATGGCTATGACAGTGAAGGCTATGATATAAGTGGATATGATATCTTTGGTTATGATAGGCTAGGCTGGAATAAGGAAGGCTATAACAAAGAAGGCTATGACCATGATGGCTATAACAAAAATGGTTATAACAGGGATGGCTTTGATAGAGATGGCTTAGATATGTATGGAATGAATATCGATGGTTATGATAAGCTAGGCTATGATAGATTTGGTTATAACAAGGAAGGATATAATAAGAATGGCTATGATAAATATGGCTATAATAAAGAAGGATATAATTCACAAGGCTATGACAAGGAAGGGTTTAATAAAGATGGTCTTAATAAAGATGGATTAAGACGCGAGGATATAAAAATTAAAGCTTATGATGAATTTGGTTATGACCAGGATGGGTATGATAAATATGGCTATAACAAAGAAGGCTATAATAAGCGTGGCTTTAACAAGGAAGGCTATGATAAAGAGGGGTATAACTTTTTAGGCTTTAATAAGGATAATATTCACAAGAATGGTACATTATATGATGAGGAAGGTTATAACAAGGAAGGCTTTAATAAAAATGGCTATAACCGCTTGGGCTATGATAAGAATGGAATCCATGAATCTTTAGCCCCAAGGATTAAAGAATTTAAGCTAGAAGCGAAAAAAAGCTTAGGAAAATTAATTTACCATGAAAAATATGGTGAAGGAAAAATTACCTCTATTACACCTAAATCCGATTTTAAAAGTGGTTATGCAAAGGTTGAATTTGCTCACGGAATAAAAAAGGAATTCATTTGGCCAGATGCTATTGGTAATTTCTTAACCTTAGATAGTCTTATTAAAAAGGATGATTCTTTATTAACTTATAGTGAAAAAGAATTTAAAAAAGAAAAAAAATACTTATCAAAGGTATTAGATTATTGTAATTCAAATCAAGAAAAAGAATATAAAGCTCCAATATTAGTTAGAGATAATTCTTGGAATAATCCATATGATGATGATTATGATTTCCAAGATACAGAAAACCATTTTTATAATATTTCTATGAAGGATTATTGGAATAAGGTATCCTTATCTCCATTCTTTGGAAGCTTTATCGATAAGAATGGCTTAAAATATATTGGAAAAGAAGAAATACCAGGGCTTGTATATGACTGGAGAAGTAAGGATGCATCTACATATTATGTATATAGATCCTTATTAAATTCTGATTTAGAAATATCTTTAGTTAGAAATCATACCATTGAATATAAAAGATATAAATCCTTCATTGATCTATTTAATAAAGAATATCCAAATAGTATTACTTTAGCTACAGAGGATGAGTATTTATCTAGAATCTTAATAGATTCAAGATTAACAAAGGAAACTCATGATATTATCAATTCTATTCAAAATAAGCAATTTGAAATTATTTCTAATTTAAATAATGAAAATATCTTAGTAAATGGCTGTGCTGGTTCTGGTAAAACTATGGTTTTATTCCATAAGATTGCCTATATGGCTTTTAATCTAGAAAAGTTTAATCCTAGCGAAGTATTAGTAATATCTTCTAATATTTTACTTAAAAGAGAAGGAGATTTACTTGCTAAAGAATTAAAGCTAGATAAGATTAGAAATTATAGCCTAGAGGAATTTTATGATTCTTGTATAGATTCTATAATAAAACCTAAAAATATCACTATAGATTATTCCTTTAAGCCAAAGTGCGAGAAGGCTATAAATCTTTATAATGATAAAGCCTTAAAGCCTATTATTTTGGCATTTAAAGAGTTTTTAAATGATTGGGGTAATGTTACCCAAGAATATCAAAATTCTTTAAAAAGAAAAGAAGAAATATTTAAGGATTCTAATTATTTAGATGAGGTATTAAATCTATTTAAAGATATTCCTTTCATGAATTTATTAACGGAATTTAATACCTTAGAAATCAAAAGAATAAAGGATTTATTTAAGGATTCTATAGAATATAATGATAATGGTTCTATAAAAAAGAAATATAAGAATTCTATAGAATTTAAGGAATTATTAGAGAAAGATTCTACTATATTAAATAAAGCCTATGCATATATGAATTATAAGAATGAAATTAAGAATTATAATTTATATAAAGAAGGAAAGTTAAATGAATTTATAGTTCCTTTAGCTTCTTATTTCTTAAATAAAGAAATTAAATATAGCTATAATCCACTAGATTATAAATTCTTAATTCTTTATTTAATTAAAGATTATATTAAGGATTATCCATTCACAAATAGAATATTTATTGATGAATATCAAAATTATTCTTTAGTTGAATTTAATTTATTAAAAGAATTATATCCATATGCCACATTTAATTTCTTTGGTGATATCAAACAAAGAATTGATGCATCAGGCATTAAATCTAGCTTAGAATTACCATTTATTTGTAAATCTTATGAGCTTAATGTAAATTATAGATCTGCAAAAGAGATATGCTGGTATTTAAATAAGAATTATGATACCAATATGGTACCTATTGGTATAAGTGGTATTGCAGAAGAAAGGGACTTATCTGAAAAATTATATATTGATGAAGAAAATGATAGATGTGCATTAATTGTTAAAAGCTTAGAATATACAAAGGAATTAAAGGCTAAGGATAAATGTAAATTCATCAATATATTAAATAAAGATAAGATGGATAAGAAATTTATTAACATTTTATTAGTAGATGATGTAAAAGGTCTTGAATTTGAAAAGGTTTATGTTTATCCTAAAGGTATGAGCAAAGAAGAAGAGTACCTAGCTTCCTCTCGTGCTTTAAGGCATTTAGTAATGTTAAAGGGGTGATATCTTGGCTGCCCATATTGAAAGATATGAAGATTTAGAAGAAATTTATAAATCCAATGACTGTGATTTATATAAGCTTGGAAAAGAATATCCAAATCTAGATGATGATATAAGAAATTTAAATGTGTCCGATAACACATTTAAAAGATGGAATGAAGAATATGTATCTAAGCATATTGAATTATTTAATCCTAAAAATGAAAAAGCAATTGCTTATTTAAAAAGAGATATCTTCTTAAATGTGGATTATTCCTATACCATTTTACTTTTTGATTGCTTTAAAAAAATTTTAGATATAGAAACTATAGAAGCTTCTGAAAAGCTTGAATATTTATTAGATATTCATTTTAGTCTATATCCTGGTAAGCAAGAGCCATTTACTGGCTTTATGGGTATTGCAGTATATAATAAGGATTATGATAGATTAAATGAAATGAGAGATATCTATATCGACTTATTATTAAAAGCAAAGCCAAAGGATGGTATAGATTCTTATAAGATATTCATTATATTCTCTTTAGCATATGATTTAGATTATCATCTTGATGATGTAAATAAAAAATATGCCTTAAGAGCTTCTAAGGCATTTGAGGAGGATTTAGATGATGGAGAATCCTTGTGGCCTATGGTATGCTATTTAACTGGTATAGCAGTAGAAGAAAACTTTAAAAATGCGTATAGAGCATTAAAGCTTACTTACGATAAATACCATGAAATCAGCGATGATTTCTTAAATTATTTAGCATTTATTAACTATATAGCAAAAAGAAATTATACCGTAGATGATGTATTAAAGCTAGAATCATTATCTAAGGCAGAACCAATGCCAGAATTAGCTGAAAAAATTGGCTTATATCCAGGTGAAATGTAAAAAGGCTCTCAATTTGAGAGCTTTTACTTTTATATATTATTTATATTTATCAATTATGTAGCTTGCAGAATGAGCTAAGTCTGGTAGCATTGTAGAATCATTAATGCCTACATTCGCAAGTTCTTTAAAGATACCAGCTTTATTTTTAATAATGATACGAGGTAAACCTTTTAATGTTCTTGAAGAGAAAATAGGATCATATAAATCTCTTTCGTTATTTAAATAATTACTATCTAATCCAAAAAGAATAAATCCACCAGACTGCATACGAACTCTATCATTAATGAATCCAACCTTAACAATTCGAGGTATCATTAGGTTTGAAAAATAGAAGCTATTATAATTATTTTTTTCAGCAGAAACTAAACTAATTAATCGTGCGCAGGATTCTATTTCTGATTCTTTTATTGAGCTAAAAGGGAATCGTTGATTTAAAGTTTTATAAGTTTTATTAATTCCCATTCTATATTCTAAAGGACTTATATTGGGTATTATTTCCTTGTTAAATGTATCTTCAATGTTTTCTGCTTTAATTTTATTTAGAACACTAATAATTCCATTCTTATCTTCATTTCTTATTTTGGCTAGATTAGCTAAATAAGATACACTAACCATATCACTATCGTATATACAATTTTTGTGTGAGAAATAAACTATTATTTCTCCATACTCTTTTTGTTGATTATCCCCAGTATATATTTTATTTGTAGCCATATATAGGGCTACCAAAGGATTAGTAGTTATATCAAGTAATCTTGTTTTTAATTCAAAATGCTGCATATCGGTTAATTGTTCAATTGCAGAGTGTCCATTAAAATGATTTGGATGTCTTTGAATCATTTCCTTAACCATTTTATCTTCATTTTCACCATTTTTAATTCTAAAAACTGCAGCTTGTTCAGGATATATTGGTGTACTTACCCCACGGAAGAAGACGTCTGTAGGATTATTCTCATAAGACTCGATGATACTTAAATATTTGTCTTTTCTTTTGTCGCCAGACTCATTTATAATAGTTTTAATTTCAGTGATTGCCTTTTGATATTTTGAATCCCCAGATAGTATCTTTTTTCTATACTCTATAGATTCCAAATTCTTAAGTGTATCGCTGAATTTATCTTGTATTAATTTGTATATTTCGAATGTTAAAGTAAGATCTACATACATTAATTTTATAAAGGTATCTAAGTATCTATAAAAATTTGTGACATTAATATATTGTGATAAGTTTGATACTTCGAATGTTAGACTTTGTACAGGACCATCATCTGTTATATCTATAAATTCAGCACATTTTAAGAATTCATCTCGTTTTACCTCTTTAACGAATATTTTTTCATTGTTAAATCTTACAGAACCATCTTTAAGAAAGGATAGCTCTTTGTATGAATAATGTTTATTTTCAAATTCTGGTTTAAGTTCAAAATCTGTTATTTCAGCTTCTTTGTTGCTGCTATTAGTGTAATAAAACCCCATATTTAATTTCCCCCAATTCATTCAATCATTATAATTATAGTCTTTTAATTAAAAAACAAAAAGAATTTAAAACATATTTTTGGGAAAAGTTTTATTTCATATATTTGTATTTAAGTTTTAATGTTGAATATATTCTAGATTTTGTGGTATTATATATGCGGTTTCTTAAATATGGGAGGGGTTAATATGAAAAAGAAATTATTTGGTATTTTTGCATTATCTGGAGTTTTAGCTTTAGCAAGCTGTGGAAGTAAGGCTAGCGATAGAGATACTTTTGTAGCTGTATGTGAAAAAGTAGTAGATACAATGCAAATTAAAGAAACTAAGCTTACAAGCTTAGAAACTTCATTAGATGAATTTAAAGTGTTAGATGATTATCAAGAATTAACAATCGCAAAGACAATGATTTATTTTGTTGAATTGTTATATAAGAATGAAAGCTATCCTGTAACAGATAAACCTGTATATATAACTAGTAATTATGTTAAGGAAGGTAAAACATTACAGTATAACGAAGAATATATCAAATCTAGCTTTAATAAAGAAAAGAATAATGTTGAAATTGAATTTTTAGGATTTTCATCATATACAGATGCAAACTTTGAAAATACACAACCAGCATATTTCCGTTTATCTGTAGATTATGATTTTGAAAAGAATGATGTTAATACATATAGCTTATATCTAGGTCAAGTAAAAGCAGAGGAAGCATTAGAGTTAATGATTTATGAAGTATATAATGGAACAGATATTTATAGCTTAAAGGATTATAGCACTATAAAAGGTGAAATTACATCAAATTATATGGATGGTTTTAAAACTTTAGGTCAAGAAACTATTGGTATAGAATTATCTGGAGATTATTCAGCTGAATACATTAAAGCTACTAACGATATGTTAGGCGATAATTATTTTGAAATTTAGTAAATTGGGAATGGGCGTGATTCATATATGAATTCACGCCTCATTTTATATAAGAAAAAAGGAACTGCATAGAACAGTTCCTTTCTCGTCATTATTCAGCCTTCCAAAGCCCATGTAGGTTACAATATGCGTATACAGCCTCAACCTCATCGCCATCACAAATAGAGAAGCAAACAAAAGGTTCGTCTCCTGGCTTTAAGGCTTTTCTTTGGTTACCATACTTTGTTTTTAGGCTTACCCACTCAATATAGTGTTCAGGAATCATTGGGTGATCAATTGAACCAATTCTTACCTTAACCTTACCATCTTTAACTTCAAAGGATGGTACATGCTTTTCAAGTGAAGCATCAACAGAACCTGGGATAATTTCTTCCATAGCTTCACCACAACACATCACTGGGACACCAGTCTTTTTAACGATTGCGACAATTTGTCCACAATGCTTACAACGATAAAATTTCATTTCCATAGTAATAGCCTCCTGTAAATTTATTATAACATTATTATTTTAAAAAAGTCTATTATATAATTAAACTGGATAGATAAAAAATCGAACAAATGACTTTATTATAGTATGAAAATTAAATATTATGGAAGAATAACAACTAAGTCTTATATTAATAGTGAAATTGTTAAAAAAATTTTAAGAAAGTGTTATCTTACTCTTTTCTTTTTGAAAGACTTAAACTATAATACTTTGGAAGAATCCTTCAATTCATTACTCTCTCTCCCATTAGAATTGAAGGATTTTTTCTTTTTAGGGGGAATTTTGTTATGGAAATGGCTAATCTTTTATTACAAAATATAGATAAAATACATACAACAACAATGGGTATAGATAGAATTAAAAAGAATCTAAATTTAGATGCGTTGGATGTTGTAGAGTATATAAAAAATATAATATTGGATAAGGATTGTATTATCTATAAGAAGGGAAAGAATTATTATTGTGAAATAAATAATATACGTGTAACAATTAATTCTTATAGTTATACAATTATTACAGCACATAAGATGTGAGTTTTTAATATAGGCTGAATTTACTTAATTGTCTAAAAAAGTAATTTAGGTACATATGTTTAAAAAAATGTGTTATACTATTAGTAACAAAAACGCTGATATATGTACCTTGCTTCTCCCATGTGAAAAATGCTATGGGGGGGGTAACTCTTTATACTGTTATATCTAATGGATCTAGGTAAGTTAATTTCTAGGTCCATTTTTTTCATAATAAATTGCTATTTTTTCATTAAAAACTCAACGCAACAAAACATTGAGTAATTCAACAAACTGTTAATCCACATTTTGTTGAATGATTATTATAATAGGAGTTGTTGGAGGTATACAAAAATGACATTAGGAACGAATATTAGAAAATTTAGAAATGGAAAGGATATGACTCAAAAGGATTTGGCAGACAAGCTTCATGTCACTCCCCAAGCTGTATCAAGATGGGAAGCAGATGAAGTTGAACCATCCATTGATACATTAAAACAAATGGCAAGCTTGTTTGGATGTAGTATGGATGATTTATTTGGGCTAGAAGTGAAAAAAGAACCTACACCAATTCCAGAACCAGAAGTAATTGAAAAGGTAGTTTATACCGAGGCTAAGCCAGCACTTGGCGTATGTGATGATTGTAAAAAGATTATTAAAGATCCATTAGATTATTTTAAAGTGGAAAAACGCCATCGTGTTGGTAGAGGTACTACTACATCAACTCATATTCTATGCGCAAATTGTAATAAGAAATATGAAGAAGAACAACAGGCTATAAAGGATAGACAAGAAAGTGAAAGAAAAAAAGAAATTTATCACAGAAGAGTGCATTCTTTTGTTTGGCCAACATTACTTGCAATTATTTTAATTGTTATCGGTATTGTTTCATTTGTAAATGGTAAAACATCAGATGGTGTATTTTTTATAATTGGTGCAGTATTTGGTTATTTACTTTCTGCAACCTTAATATTAGATAACACATTTGTATCAGAGGTATTTGAATCTATTGCTGGATTGGGAATAGTAAGAATGCCAGGAGTTATATTTTCTTTAAGCCTTGATGGAATATTATTCTTAATATTTGTTAAGGTTGTATTATGTATTATAAGTTTCTTAATCGGTTTATTATTTGCGGTATTCGCAGTTGTATTATGTTCTATTTTAAGCTTAATTGGATATCCATTAGCTTTATCTAGAAGCTTTAGATATTCTGATTAATATATAAGAAAGAAAAAGGAGAATAATAAGAATGAAGAAGAAGTTTTTGGCAATTCCATTATTAGGATTAGCTTTAACGTTTGGCTTAACATCTTGTGGTGATGAAGCTAAACCAAGTAACAATCCTAACACGTCTGTTGTAGAACCAACTGAAACAACAACACAGGGAGGAGATACAACAACTACAAATGAAGAAGCAACTAAATTAGCTTCATATAAAAAGGCTGCGTTAGACAAATTAGATGAATTAGTAAATCCATTTATTCAAAAGATTACTAATGACGATTTAAAAGCTGCAGTGCAGGCATATTATGATGCAGAAAAGTTATACATTAATGGCATTAATGATTTAGATACAGCTAAAGCAGCAGCTCAAAAGGTGGTTGCTGATACAGGTAAACTTGTTAAAGATACTTTAAAACCTCTTGCCATTGAAAAGTTAAATGGAATTATTAATCCATTAATTGCAGAGATTCCGGATGAGGATTTACAGGCTTCAGTTCAAGAATTCTATGATACTGAAATGGCTAAAGTTAATGCTATTGAATCATTAGATGATGTAGCATCGACTTATAAGGAAATCCTAGAAGACACTAAGGAATTTATTAAGGCTGAAACCTCTAGAATTGTAGTTGCTTTAAAAAATGAAGCACTTGAAAAATTGGATCCATATGTTACTGCATTAATTGAAAAGATTCCTTTTGATACATTGAAAACCGACACTCAAGCATTCTACACTGAAGAAAAGAAGAAACTAGAGGCTGTGGAAACTATCGGGGAAGTTGAGCCTTGTTTTGAGGAAATCAAAGCAGATTTAGAAGAATATGTATTAACAGAAGCAAAGAAAATTGCGCTTGCTAAATTACAAGAATTAGTAGATGAAGGTCTAGATAAATTACCTAATCAAACATTAAAGGCAGATTTAACGGAGTTCTCTAAAACAGAAATAGGTAAGCTTAATGCAATAACTAAATTAGAGGATGTGTCTTCAACTTTAACTACTGTACTAACTGAAACTGCAGCCCACATCAAAGAGTTATTAGTAAGCACAGTAAAAGACTATTTAACTAGATTAACTCAAATTGAAACTGCAACAGCTTATGATTATTTGCCAGCCGCTATGGCACCAAGTTATCAAGCAAATGTTGTTACATCTTCAAGCATTGCTTATGATTTTACATCATTTACAAATGTATCTGATATTCATCAGGCTGGTTATGGTGAACAATGGCAAATGGTTGTGGAAAATGTTAACCAAAGTGTAGTTATGGCAAAAGTATTTAATGTGGCACAAACAGCATTAAATGCTGCAGGACAAGCAGTTAATATTTATATTGAAAATTCTTATGATGATGAAATATCATATACATTTAGTGGAAATGATTATAATGGATTATTTGAATTTAAGGATGGCAAGTTAGTATTTAATATTAGTATCACTAAAGATACTACAGTTCCACTAATAGGAACAGTAAAGCCAGTTATTAAAATGGAATATGATTTGGTAAACGAAGCTAAAGGAATGTATATTTCTTTAGGTGATGCATATAAGATTAAATATGTAGTATCCGATAATTCATATGAAATGGCTACAACATATGGATTGACTGCATTAGGTCATAGTGGTTCTAGATCTTCATACTTATCAATAACTAAGGCTAATAATAAGACAACAGGTCATATTTATGAATACACAACATTAGATGGTTCAGATAAGATTTCTGCATGTGCTGATTTCTATGTTGAAAATGGATATGTATCTGTAGTTGGTAATAAAGCTTCAGGTATGATTGGTTTTGCTGGTTATGTAAATGAATTATACAAGGCTGATGAAGGTAGACTTTTAGGCTATGAAGTAAGAGAAGAAAAGACAATCGCTGGTATTACAGGTACCTATAATACTTTATGGTTCAATCTATGGGATATCTCTGGAATTACTAATGTAAAGGTTACTGATAAAACTGATGCTAATGAATCATCAAGAAGCACAGTTGATGTATATTTGAATAATTCAACTACATTATTATCTCCTACATATAATAAAAAGATTATTAAAACTAGTAGAAAATATGATGTTGAATTACGTTCTAGATTCTACTATACATATGATTCAGAGAATCAAAAATATGTAGCTAATGAAGTAAAGGTTCCAATGATGTTTATTCAAGAAGGAGATAACTTCAATTCATTCTCAACAGATATTAAGAACGATAATAATATAACTGCATCTGTTGTTATGGACCGAAATGATTTAAATAAGGTATTAGCAGATTATGATACATTAATTGACATTTTTATTGAAAATAAAGGCGATATGTCATCTGAAAGAATTATTGCATACTTAGAGCAATATGAATAATAAAAATAAACAGCCAAAGCGTTATGCTAAGGCTGTTTTTCTATTTGTTTAATGGTATAATTATTTATGATAATTAATTACGATTAATAAGGAGTTTCTAAGATGAAAAAAGTTAAATTTGCTGTAAAAGATCAAAGAACATTAGAATTACAAGAAGATGCATCTAAGGGTGATATTATTGATTTAACAGATGAAATATCTATTGATACATCTAGTATAGAAGTTAAAATTAAAAATGAAATAGATGCATTAAAGGATAATGAATATAATAATAGATTAAAAAAGGAAAGAGAAGATTTAGCTATAAAAGCTAAATTAGAAATGGAGAATTCCTTACAAAAACAAAAGAGTGAATATGAACAAAGAATTGCTAAACTAGAAGAAAGTATTCATAAGGCTGAATTAGATAAGGATTTAGCTTTAAAGGAAAAGGAAATAAAAGAAAAAGAAGCAATGTCTTTAAAAAATGAAGAAATTGGTAGATTGGATTCTAAGCTTAAGGAAGCTGAAAATGAAAAGAAGCTTGCTGTAGCAGAAGCTTTAAATAAAAAGGAATTAGAAATTAAACAACAGGAAGCTAAAATCTTAGGCTTAGAAGCTGATATAAAACTAAAAGAACAACAAGCAGAGCTTGAAAAGAAGAGTATTGAAGATAAATATAAAGAAAGATTAGAGATGAAAAATGCTGAAGTAGAATATTATAAGGATTTAAAAAAGAAGCTATCTACAAAGATGGTTGGTGAAACCTTAGAACAGCATTGCTTAATTGAATTTAATAGAGTTAGATCTTATGCATTCCCTAATGCTTATTTTGAAAAGGATAATGATGTAGTAGACGGTACAAAGGGAGACTTTGTCTATAGAGAAGATTTAGATGGAGTTGAATTATTATCCATTATGTTTGAAATGAAAAATGAAATGGATACTACTCAAACAAAGCATAAGAATGAAGACTTCTTAGATAAGCTAGATAAGGATAGAAAAAAGAAGCATTGTGAATATGCTGTATTAGTTACATTGCTTGAAGCTGATAATGAATTATATGACAATATTGTAGATGTATCTTATAAATATCCAAAGATGTATATTATACGTCCTCAGTTTTTCTTATCTTTAATTGGATTACTTAGAAATTCTGCACTTAATTCTATTAAGTATAAAAAAGAATTAGAATTAGTAAAGAATCAAGATATTGATGTATCTGATTTTGAAGCTAAGATGTTAGATTTCCAAGATAAGTTTGGAAGAAATTATCGTATTGCATCTGAAAAATTCCAAACAGCAATTGATGAAATAGATAAATCTATTGCTCATTTAAATAAGATTAAGGATGCTTTAATTTCTTCAGAGAATAATTTAAGACTTGCAAATGATAAGGCACAGGATTTATCTATTAAGAAATTAACTAGAGGAAATCCGACAATGCAAAAGAAATTTGAAGATGTAAAAAAGGATATTGAAGAATAAATAAAAATGATATAATACGTTTAAAAGTGGAGGTTATATTATGGGACAGGTATTAACAAAAACAATTAAATTTGAAGGAAAAATCAACTTTGTTGAATTAATGGACAAGGTAGTGAATATGCCAAATGTATTTGATATTAGAAGAAAAGAGTATTTAGAAAAGAATAAGTTTGTACTTAATTTTGCATATAAGGATATGGTAGTAGAAAATACTGGCTTATTCCGTACTACATCTTTTGCAAGATTTCAAACAGTATTCACTCAAGTTGAACCTAATTTAGTTCAGCTTGCAACAGAATATGGTTTTATTGGTAGTGCGTCCAATATGGCTTTAGCTGATAAAATCAATGACATTATTGCAAAGTATTTAAATGCATCTAGAAGTAACGTAGTAGATGCAGAATATAATGATGTACCTACACCAGATAGTGATTTCATTTCATCTGCAGATAAGCTTTTAAAGGCTAAGGAATTATATGATAGGGGAGCAATATCTTTTGATGAATATGAAAGATTAAAGAATAAATTTATGGAAGATGCTTTAAGGTAATTGTTATGCAAAATATACCAGGAGCTACATTTAATGCATATTTTTACAATTTAATCAGTAAGCTATTCATGATGGGACAAATTCCAGATAATATTATGGATAATGATGATACTGCTAAGGTATTTATTGAAAGAACAATAGATGCTATTGGCTTTGTATCTAAAATGTCTACTCCAGAAGGATATAAGAATTTATTCATTAAGAGCTATAAGGATGAAAAAGGATCCTTCTTATATATTGAATTACCTGATGCAGCTAAGGATACGGATTCAAAAGTATTATTATTAATGAATGTATTAGGCACTAAGAAGTTTTATACTGTAGAAAAGTTTGGAGATAAGTTCTTTACTTGTGAGTATACTAACTCATCTAAATCAACTTCATCTTTTATGATTAGTGAATATAATGATGCAATGGAGCTATATTTTTCATTAACGGGAACTGTTAGTGAATTTATTAGTTAAAGGAGATTTATTATGAAGGTATTAGGAAATATTCTTTGGATCATCTTTGGTGGATTATTCTGGGCAATTAGCTCATTTATCGCTGGAGCACTATGGTGTGTTACAATCATTGGTATTCCTGTTGGACTACAATTATTTAAGGTGGGTAAATTTGTAATATGGCCATTTGGTAAGACAGTTACACCACAAAAGGTTACGGGCTTTAAGATTTTCTTAAACATCCTATGGATAATATTTGGTGGTATTGAAAGTGCAATTGGTTATTTCTTAACAGGAGTTTTATTCTGTATTACCATTATCGGTATTCCATTTGGTAAGCAATATTTCAAGATGGCAAGATTCGTTCTTACTCCACTTGGATATGGATTTGAATAGCATTAAGGCTAGCTACATTGTGGCTGGCTTTTTTAATCACTGTAAAATATATAGAAAAACTTATAATAATTGTGTTATAATTATTCTAATGATTACTATGGAGGATTCTTATGGATAATGTATTTATTAGAATAATTGAGGGCTCTAACCTAACAGATAAGGAAGCTTGTGAGCTATTTAAATGCAATGAGAGTGAGCTTAAGCAAATAAAAAAAGGCACACAAAAGCCAACAACAGAAGGCATTTATGCCATCACTAAGCGCTTTGGGTGCTCTATGGATTATGTTATGACAGGCAAGCCTACTCAAATTGCAGATAGAAGATTAGAATTCTTATATGAAAAGAAAAAGGCAAAGGATAATCAAGAGATTGCCTTAATTGAATATGAGGAATACTTACTTGAAAATGATATTAGACCAACAAAGGCTATGATTAATGCCTTTGATAAGGGGAAAAAGGTTTTAAATACATATCAGGTATTAGCAATTAATAATTTCAATTATATTGAAGTATTATCAAAATCAAGCTATATGCCACTTGGTGGATATAAGGCATCTCCTTTTAAAGAGGCCAATGAAAATTTAATTACTAATTGGGATAATTTAAAAAAGGCTTGTGGAAAGCTTTATGTCAATGATATCTTAACAGATGATGGTTTTGCAGAATATGCATTACTTGAAGATGCACCTGTAAATGCGAGAAAGATATTATCAGAAATATCTAATGGTAGTAGAAAGTGGAATCCAGAATTAATTTTAAAATTAATTGCGAAAGGTGCTTGTGTACAAAAGGCAGCCAGAATTGATTCTAATAATAATCTTGTTTTCCAAGACGACTTTGTATCCACAAAGCTACTTGAAAAGCTTTGTAAGGAAGAAGTAGAAAATCAAAAGAAGAAGAAATAACAAATAAGGTGGAGCTTTTGACTCCACCTTTATTACGCTAGTATGATTTCTTTTTTTGGCTTTGTTACAAAAATATAGAAGATTATTGCAAGAAGCATGGATAATCCCCAACCAATTGGCCAACTAATCCATATACCATTAGAGCCCATATGGAATGCATATGGGAATAGGAATGCTAAACCTACTCTTAATCCTAAATCTAAGAAGGTATCAATCATAAATAATCCCATTTTTGCATATCCTCTTATTACACCATCTGCAATTAATTTCGTAGCAACCAAGAAATAGAATGGCGCAATAATATGTAAGAAATTATTCGCAACAAAAATGGCTTCTTCTGATGTATTCTTCTCTAAGAAGATTTGTACTATATATCCTCCTAAGAAGAAATATAGAATGGAAAAAGGAATAATTAATATTAATGTCAATTTAAATCCGGCTAGGAATCCTGGTCGGATTCTTTCTTTTTTACCAGCTCCAAGGTTTTGGGCTGTGTAATTTGATATACCATTACTTAGGGTAGTTAAGCCAGTAATTACTAGGTTTTGTAGTTTAATTACAGCAGAGTAACCTGCCATAGTGGCTTCCCCGAAGGAATTAATTACGCTTTGTATTGCAATATTACCTATAGAAACAAAGGATTGCTGCAAAATAGAGGGTATTGCAATAACAAGCATTACCTTAAGCATTCTAAAATCATATGGCTTAACCTTATCTATATCATTATCGAAAGGCTTAAGCCTTTTTAGTCTTATGATAACTATAATAAAGGATAGTGTTGCAGATACTCCTTGGCAAATAAATGTTGCCCAAGCAACTCCTTCAATACCCATATGAAATGCTTTAACAAATAATATATCCATTCCTACATTACATATAGAAGATATAGCTAAGAAGATAAATGGTGTTTTAGAATCACCAAATGCGGCAAATATACCTGTACATAGGTTATATATAAATACAAATAATAAACCATAGGTATATATATCTAGATATAACTTAGAATCTTGGATTAAGCTTTCAGGAGTTTTTATTAATCTTAATATAGCCTCACCTAAGGTTAATCCTATAATCATTAATATTAAGCAGGTTATTGTTGTAGTAATTAAAGCAGTATAAATAGAGGTTTTCGCTTTATTAATTGCTTTTTGTCCAAAGAATCTAGATACAATGACAGAACAGCCCATATTACATCCGAATGCGAATGCTAAATAGACTAGGGTAATCTCATAAGAGTTTCCAATGGCAGCTAGTGCAGACTCTCCATCCTCTAACATTCTTCCTGCAACTAAGGAATCTGCAATGCTATATAATTGTTGAAATATTACAGAAGCAAATAAGGGAAGACAAAACATCCATATAACCTTACTTGGCTTTCCTAAAGTTAAATCCTTTGTCACAATTATCACCTAAAATGAGTATAACACGCTTTTTTATAATCTGTAATTTATTATAGAAAACAAAACGTTTTCTTTTTGTTACATTTATATTTCATATTGTTTTTGTTCTAAAATATAGATGTGATATAATTCTTATATATTATATAAAATGTGTTTTTTGGAGGTTTCTATGAGAGAAGTATCTATAAGAGAAAAAAAGATTACAGAAACAGGTATTATTGGAATACTTGCGAATGTATTACTTGCAGTAGGTAAAGCAATTGTTGGTTTAATTGCTGGTGCAGTATCTGTAATCTTTGATGCAATTAATAATTTAAGTGATGCTATATCTTCAATTATTACAATTATTGGAGTGAAGCTATCCAAGAAAAAACCAACAAAGAAGCACCCTTATGGCTTTGGTAGAATTGAATACTTTTCTACCATTATTATTGCAGCGATTATTTTAGCTACAGGAGCAACTGCCTGCTATGAGGCAATCCAAAAGATTATTCACCCAGAGGATATTGAATTTACATGGGTTACTGCAGTAGTTGTAGGATCTGCAATTATAGTTAAAATAGCATTAGGATTATTTACACGCGCTCGTGGTAAAAAATATAATTCAGAATCCTTAGTTGCATCCGGTACAGATGCATTAATGGATTCTATTATTTCTGTTGCAACTCTAGTTTCTATTGGAGTATTCCTTATTTGGAATGTCAATATTGATGGTTGGATTGGTGTATTAATTTCTATCTTTATTATTAAAGCTGGCCTTGAAGCACTATTTGAAGGAATTTCTCATGTTATGGGAAAAAGACCAGATGCAGCTATTACTGTAGCAATTAAAAAGAGTGTAAATGAGATTCCTGGTGTATTAGGAACTTATGATTTATTATTACATAATTACGGCCCAGAAAATGCAATTGGTTCTTTGCATGTTGAAATTGATTCTAATTTAACTGCAGAAGAAATCCATAAGCTAACGATGCAAATTCAAATGAAATTGATGGAAGAATTCCATATTATGATGACTGTAGGTATTTATGCAGTAAATAAAAAGGATAAAGAAAAATATGAAAAGATAAGAGAAATTATTAAATCCTATCCTGGTACATTAGGATTCCATGGATTATTTGCTGATGATGACATGAAAAATATGTCCTTTGATATATTAGTGGATTTTACAATTAAAGATAAGAAATCTTTTATAGATGAAGTAACAAGTAAGGTTAAAGAGGAATATCCAGATTATAATGTTTATATTAATTTGGATATGAATTATAGTGATTAGGAGTATTTATGAAAATACGTAAGGGAGATATTAAATATATATCAGATTATTTAGATATTTATGATTCTGCAATGAAGTTCATGGTGGAATCTGGGAATAAAAATCAGTGGACTATCGATCACCATCCAACAAAAGAGATGATATTAAATCATATATCTAATGGTAATTTTTATGATATATGGGATAATGATTTAAATAGTGTTGTTGCATGCTTCGCTTTAATTTTTGGTATTGATGATACCTATAATGAAATTGAAGGTGCATGGTTAAATGATGAAGATTATGTAACTATTCATATGGTTGCAAAGAAGAAATCCGCTAAAGGTATATTCCATGCAATATCTAATTTTGCAAAGGCAAGATGCAAAAATGTAAGAATAGATACCCATAAGGATAATATC
>JAEEGL012919797.1_pt1 | contig 18909 bp, 23 predicted proteins | sample 9134231 | NCBI WGS metagenome assembly JAEEGL01 (sample SAMN16246548, study PRJNA631951) | gut metagenome | biome: gut microbiome; feature: rumen; material: fiber-attached | host: Bos | place: Iran: Karaj | collected 2018-10 | reverse complement strand
TGTCGAAGCCGTACAAACGACCCACAACGCCGTTGGCAAGGTCTGCCGACTGCTGGAATGCTGCCATCTGGTTAGCTGAGAGCGAGTCGATAAGCTGCTTGTACTGCGCAGACTCAAGACAAGCATAGCGTCCTTCCTTCGGAACGTTGGCATGGTTCATAAGGTACTGAGCCTTGGCAAGGTCGGCTGCGGTGAACGCCTTTCGGGTTGCAGTAACGCCGTCGGCAATAGCCATCGCCTCTTCAGCACCAGTTGTGTAGATGATGTTTGACGAAGGAATGGCATCTGCCTGAAGAGCGCCGTTCGCATCCTTCTTCAAACCTTTAAGCCAAAGATAGAATGCATTGTCGCCTACAGCCTCGACAAGTGTTGCCACATGGTCGTTCATTACGCTGTCTATCTTGTCGTAGCTTGCCTCGTTCTCCTCGTCCCATGCAATGTGGGTAGGTGTTGAGGTGTACACATCGAGCGCGTATGTCACGCTGGTATCGCCACGGCGAACGGCTGTTGCCGGATAGGTGTCGCGGTTCTTTACTACGGTAGGGCTTGCGCCAGCCTGCGGAATGTGCACTACGCTGCCGCCGAGGATGTATCGGCTTTCGTCTGATGCGTGCTGCAAGTGCGGATTAGATCTGCGGAGCTTCTCGACAATGTACTCAGAGAAGATCTCTACTGGAATATTAGTCTTTCCTGTTGCCATCTTTATTTGCTGTTTTTAAGGGTTTCGTAATAATCAGGGTAAAGTTTTTTCACCTCTGCAAGTTCGCCACTCACGAAGAGGTCGTGGAAACTCTTGCCTGCATACTTCTCGGGAACTTCGCCGCTTGTCTTGCGGTCGGTAAGGAGCGTCTGCTTCGGCATTGCGTCTACAAGCGCCTTCAAGCCGTCGGCGTTGTCCTTGTAGTCGGCTTTGAGGCGCTCAGCCATCTGCTTTGTCAGTTTATGGTCGGCAAGTCCCTGTTCAAGAATGCCGTCAATCTTCTCTTCCGTGTGCTTGGCAATGATGCCGTCGTACTCGGCTTTCAGATCGTCGTACTTGTTTGCCTTGTCAGTAAGGCTCTGAATGTGTGTGCGGATGTCCTCGATGCTTGCGTCTGCCTTCAGATTAGGCAGTCCGAGTTCCGACACCTTGAATGTTGCTTCGTTCGCGTTCATATTCTTTTTGTTGAAATCGGTTAAGTCCTGAAGTTCGTTTCCGCTCTCGTCGTACAGGCGAGCCAGTGCCGAATAGTTTCCGGGGATGTCGCAGATGCTGCACTCACGGAAGAACCACTTCGTGATTGTCGGTCCGGTCTGACCTTCAATCTTCACCGTGTCGTCAACTTCGAGCGGAACAATGTGCCCGACAGATGCACCCTGATAGAAGCCTTCCTCTATCTGCTGCGCAAGGTCGGGAAAGAGTTTTTCGTTAACCACCGGCTTTGCATACAGCGCGCCGTTCTCAAGGCGGTGGTCTTCCCACTTTACGGCAACACCTTTCTCGCGGTCGTGCATCAGGAAGCCGATGAAGGGCTTGCATCGCTCCAGTTGCAGTCCGGCGGTAATCAGGCGGTAGCCGTAACAGTTTACCGAATCGTCGGTAAGCAGAAATTCTTTGTCAATCTTAATCATCTTGTTTGCGCTTGAATACTGTGCAAAAGTATTGTCGCGGCATACGATATGCAAAAAGTAGTGCCAAAGTGACACTACTTTTTTTATTTGGGGCGTTTTCGACCTTATTTTGCCGTCAGAAAAATTTGTCTGTTTCAAATAAAAATTGTATGGCAGTAAAGAGCAACAATCACGAGGCGGCGAAGCTACTCTTCCTTAAAGGGTATGCGCAGAAAGACATTGCGCGTATGCTCGGAGTGTCGGAAGTAAGCATTAGCCGATGGCAGAAGAAGGAGAAGTGGAGCGAGGTGAAGGACTCGCTCATCAATTCAAAGTACGAGCGTCTGAACGAACTGTACGAGGAACTGAAGGAGTTCAACCGCATGATTAAGGAGAAGGAGGACTACAAGGTTGCCGACAGCAAGGAAGCCGACGCACGCCGCAAGCTAATCGCGGACATAAAGGACCTTGAAACAAAGTACAATATAGGCGAGGTAGTAACCATGTCGAAGGACTTCCTCGACTTTGTGCGCGAGGTGGACGAAGACTTCGCACGCAGCGCGATAGACTACTTCGACGCATTCATCAACGACATTCTTGAGAAGAACAAATGGCAGCAGTAAGTACACGCAAGGCAAACGATGCCGACTATTTCAGGCTGTGGCAGCAGTATTGCGACGAGTTCCGCAAGGCTGCACCGGTAGACCATAGCGAGACAAAGGCGCAGCAGCTTGTGAGAATCCGCCGTCTTGAAGACGATGCCGAGGCGTGGTTCAAGTTCTATTTTCCGAACTACTGCACCGCCGAGCCTGCCAAGTTCCACAAGGCAGCGACAAAGAGGCTTCTGGCACACGCCGAATGGTACGAGGTGCGCGCATGGAGTCGAGAGCTGGCGAAGTCGGCACGCTCCATGATGGAGATGTGCTACCTTGCCATGACGGGCAAGATTCACAACGTGCTGCTCGTGAGCAACAGTTCCGACAATGCCGAGCGTCTGCTTCTGCCGTTCAAGGCTTTCTTCGAGAACAACCAGAGGCTCATCCACGACTACGGCATACAGACAAGCATCGGCAACTGGAAGGCTTCGGAGTTTACAATCCGCAAGGGCTGTTCGTTCCGTGCGCTCGGCTGGGGACAGTCGCCGCGAGGAACGCGAAAGGACAATGTGCGTCCTGACTTCATTCTGATAGATGATATCGACACCGACGAGGAGTGCCGAAATGAGGAGATAATGAAGAACAAGGTCAACTGGATAGAACAGGCTCTGATCGCAACACGTTCCATCAGTTGCCCTACGCGCGTGCTGGTGAATGGCAACATCATTCACGACAACTGTGCCGTGAACTCTCTCGGCAAGAAAGCCGACAAGTTCAGCATTGTAAACGTGCGCGACGAGAACGGCAAGTCCACTTGGCCCGAAAAGAACTCCGAGGAGGACATCGACCGCGTCCTCTCCATCATCAGTTACGAATCGGTACAGAAGGAATACTTCAACAACCCGATGGACGGAAGCGACACGTTCCGCGACCTTACCGACGGCAAGGTTCCGCCGCTGCGCGAATGTCTGTGCGAGGTCTATGCCGACCCTGCAACATCAAACAAGGATGTTTCGAGCGGCTCAATGAAGGCAATCGGCATCATTGCCAAGAAAGGGCTGAACTACTACATCGTGAAGGTGCGCCTCGACACCATGAGCAACGACCGCTTCGTGCAGTACCTGTTCGACCTGTACGACTACTGCATACAGCACAAGGCAAAGGACGTGCGCGTGCATATCGAGAACAACACGCTGCAAGATCCATTCTTTCAGCAGGTGATAATGCCGGCGATATACGAGCGGTGCAACGCCACCAAGACGGAACTGCCAGTTCTGGGCGACGGACGCAACAAGGGCGACAAGTACACCAGAATTGAAGGTACGCTCGAACCGATTAACCGCCAAGGACGGCTCATCTTTAACGAGACAGAGAAGGAAGAACCGAACATGCAGCGTCTGAAGGCGCAGTTCCGCAACTTCTCGCGAAAGCAGAAGCGCATGGACGGTCCGGATATGGTAGAAGGCGGAGTGTTCCTTCTGCGCGAGCGCGAAGCAGTCAACGCCATCGGCTCGATAGATTTCATCAAACGTTCAAACAACAGACGATATGATAGTTAGTACAGACGACTTGAAGAAGACTGAACTCTATCCGGAGATAGTCAGTCAGATAATACGCAATGACAGCGAGACCGCCGAGCTTCAGATTCAGGCAGCCGAGGACATCGTTGCAACATACCTGTTTAAATACGATTTAAATGCCATTTTAGGCACGTCCGAAGAGCCTCCGACCTTCGATTCTCCGATGGTGAAGAAGATGGTGAAGATTATAGCCACATGGTTCTTGCTGAAGATGGCGAACCCGAACGTAGACATCGAGCTGTGGAAGGAGGAATACGACCAAGTGATTAAGATGCTCGAAGAGATTCGCGACGGAAAGATGGTTCCGCGACTTCCTTACGCACCCGACAACGAAGAAACGCCCGAAGACGAGAGCGGTTCGGACGTGTACTTTTCATCGAACATTAAACGCATTCAACACTTCTGATTATGACAAGATACAAGAAAAAGGCTGCCAGTCAGCAGCCGACAATTATAGTCAACGACATCACGCAGGTTTCACCCGACCGAAACCGCAAGGACATCGGACACCTCAAGAACGCCATCCAGCGAGCCGAAAGTATCTATGTGCCTAACCGAACACGCCTGTACGACCTCTACCACGACATCGTAACGCTCGACGGACATCTGTCTGGACTGATAGAGAAGCGCACCAACGCGGTACTGAACAAGAAGCTCCAGTTCTTCGACAAGGACAAGCAGCACGTCACCGAGATGGACGCGCTCATCTCGTCGGCTCGTTTCCGCGACTTCGTGGAACTGGTAATGAACAGCAAGTTCTACGGCATCAGCGGTGCCGAGTTCATTGTTGGCAGCGTGTTCGACTTCGTAGAGATTCCGCGCAAGCACATCCGCCCCGAAGTGCAGGAGATTACAAAGTCGCAGTACGACTGCCACGGCACTCCGTATGCCGACATGCCGTTCGTTTACGTCATTGGCAAGCCAGACGACCTCGGCAAGTTGCTCAGATGCTCAATGTATGCTCTTTACAAGCGCAGCGGATTCGGCGACTTCTCGCAGTACGTCGAGATATTCGGTCAGCCTGTGCGCATTATCTATTACGATGCATACGATACGCGCACAAAGGAGCAGCTAAAGCAGATTCTGAACGATAGCGGTTCATCGCTCGCAATGATGATTCCGCAGCAGGCAAAGTTCGAGATGATGGACGGCAAGACATCCAACGGCAACGGCGACCTCCATCTTGCGCTCATAAGGGCGTGCAACGAAGAGATGAGCATCGCTATACTTGGCAACACCGAGACAACATCATCGTCATCGAGCAGCGGATATGCACAGGCAGAGATACATCAGGACCAGCAGATGGAGATAACCAAGAGCGACATGAAGGATGTGCTCTCATATCTCAATAGCGACAAGTTCCTCGGCATCCTTGCGTCATACGGATATCCTGTAGAAGGCGGTTCGTTCACATTCGAGAAGGAGACCGACTTCTCGCAACTGGCGGCACGTCTCAGCATCGACATGCAGGTATCTGCCAAAGTGCCTATCAGCGACGAATACTGGTACGACACCTACGGCATACCAATGCCCGACAACTACGACGAACTGAAGAAGAAGCAGGAAGAACGCGCCGACGCTGCATACAAGGCATTGCAGAAGGCTTCGGAAGAAACCGACCCCGACGAGAAGAAACGCAAGCTCATGGACGCGCTCGACGATTTTTTCGGCTCAGCCCCAAGGCAGAGGAAGAACGGGGCTTTAAAGTTTTGATGGACGAACTGTACTACGAGGACGGGCAAGTTCCCGACCTCGCTTCCTCTGGCTTCACGTTCTCCGACGAAGTCATTGCCAAGGCTCTTGTAGGCATATACAAGGGTGAGGTAGACATCGACAAGGGCGTTGAGCAGAATCTGTACAAGGAAACATTGCGTATTCTTAACAAGGCAACGGCAAAGGGCATATCCGATGCCATAGATTCGGGTGCTCCGGCTCCGAAGAAGGACTTCCTCTACCAGTTGCGCCACAGCAACGAGGTGTTCTCGGCATTCAAGACTCACACGCAGCAGAACCATCTTGCCGACCTTCTGACAGACAGTAAGGGCAAGTTGAAGCCTTTCGGACAGTTCGCCAAGGATTCCGAGGCGGTGATAGGCAAGTACAACCGCCAGTGGCTTAGAACGGAGTACGACACGGCGGTAATACGCGCGCATCAGGCTGCAAACTGGCAGAAGTTCGAGGAAGAGAAGGACGTTCTGCCTAACCTCGAATGGATTCCGAGCACATCGCCGAACCCTTCGGAAGACCACATGGTGTTCTGGGGAACGATTCTGCCTGTTGATGACGGCTTTTGGGACGCGCACCGCCCCGGCGACCGCTGGAACTGCAAGTGCGACCTGCGCAGCACCGACAAGGCAGCCACACACGCGCCCGATGCCGACATCATATCAAAACATGATGAGCCGGCAAAGGGTCTCGACAACAATCCGGGCAAGGATGGCAAGATATTCAACCAGTCGCACCCATACTTTCCGAAGAGTTGCGCCGCATGTCCGTTCAGCAGCAACGGCAAGCCGTCACCTTTGGCGGACAATATCATAGGAGATTGCTGTAAGTGTGGCAATGTGCCTTCTGGTAATAAATATAGCAAAGATGCCATCCAAGAGTCTTGGAGAAAATACAACACTTATGATTTAAAATATTGGGAAAGAAAATGTTTCAACGAAGAAACAGGAGGTTTCAATGTATATCACAAGAAACATCAATTTACAGAAACGTCAGGAGGAGCAAAAGCCGAAAGGATTGTAGGGGAAATTCTGGCTGATTTAGGGAAACAAGTCGAATTCTTGGCTGAAAATGGAGCAAGTTCCAAAAAGCCCGATATACGATTTGATGGACAGACGTGGGATATAAAAAGTATCATAAAAGCCAATGAAGATACAATTCGACAGTATATAAAAGATGCTCGCAAGGCTCAGAATGTTATTTTTTATTCTGGCGATTTTGTGAAGACTGATCAGATTAAGTCGGCAATAGAGAGAGAAATCGGCAGATACAAGAGTATGAATAGAGATATCTCCATTCTTCCAAATATCTATATGATAAATAAAGAGCGAGAACTCATCCTTATAAAAAACACCAAAGGGGAATAAAAAATTCCCCTTTGTAGTGCGTATTCGGATTACCCCCCCTCGCCAGGCTGGTGTCGACTCATAACAGCCTTTCGACCTCTCGACATGGCAAATATAGCCACAAAACCGTCCAAATCCAAATTATTAACAGAAAAAGTGCGATTATTTAACAAAATTGACTCATTTTTCACAAAAGAAAGGAGATTTTCAACATGAAATAGCATGTTAGAACAAAAAAAACACCACCCGAAACCATGCGGCAACAGGTGGCGATTCGGTGGGATTTCCTACGCTTTTAATCCAAACAATCTCACCCCACAAAGATACACAAATCCTTTTAAACCAACAACAATGACACCCGAAGAATTTCTGAAATTCGTAGAGTCGCACGCCGACGACATTGCCCGGCTCGTAAACCGCACGCTCCCCGTCAAGGTGGGCAACGAGGCAAAGGCACACTTTCAGGACAACTTCCGCAAGGAAGGCTTCGTAAACGGAGGTCTGCACAAGTGGCAGCCGGCAAAGCGAAAGACGGTTACGGCACGCTACCGCAAGGGCAAGAACGGCAAGCGCGTAAAGGTGGCAGCACGAGCCGCCAACCGCTACAACACGCTCATGTCGTCGCGCAACCATCTGTACAGCAGCACCGAGTACGAGGCAAAGCCGGGCGAGGCTATCATCAAGAACGAAGTTGAATACGCAGCCGTTCACAACGAGGGCTTGATGGCAGGGCGCAAAGGTCACCAGTTTAGGATGCCCAAACGCCAGTTCATTGGCGAGAGTAAGGAACTGAACGACAAGGTAGAGAATATCATTACAACAGAAATAACCAAGCTATTCAAGTAATATGGCAGAAGATTTAGAAGACATTACAGGTGCGGTTCAGGAAGAACCAGCCGCAGAACCAGCAGAACAGGCAACGCCAGTTCTCAGCGACACCAACACGCTCGAAATTCCGCTCTACGAGGCGATGGCTGCGCGCATAAAGGCACTTGTGCCCGAAGTGCGGTGGATTGAGATGGATTACGGACAACTGCAATACGAGCAGCCGCCAGTAGACTTTCCGGCGGTGCTGATTGACTTCACGGCTACGCAGTATGCCGACATTATGGCATCGGCACAGACAGGCGATGTTTCCATCCGTGTGTCGGTGGTGATGGCTACGTTCAGCCAGTCGTATGCAGCCGCGCCGAGCGATGTGCGCGCCAAGGCTCTGGAGTGTTTCAACCTTGAACGCAAGGTGGCGGCAGCCTTGCACGGATGGTGCCCCGATTCGGGCATCTGCACACCGCTGGCGCGCCGTTCGGTTCAGACCGCCAACCATCCCGAGATTGGCGTGCGTGTGCGCGACATCACGTTCGCCACATCGTTCGAGGAATATCTTGTTCCCGACTAAACACAAAGCACCCCGAAGGATTATCGCGTCCTCCGGGGTGCTTCGTCTTTGTGTCAGCTCCATCCTGCAATCTTCAAGTATCGGTAATAAGACCTTCGGGAAATCCCGAATCTTCTCTTCACATAGTGCAGGTATATCCACTCAAGCGAGCGGTCCTGCCGTCCTTTCTCGTAAAAGGACTGAACAACCTCGAGAATCTCGGAGGCTCTTTTTCTTGTACTTTCAAATTGCTTCATCTACGGTGCTTATATAATCTGTTGGTCGGGTGCTTTGTTGGTCGGGTGCTCCCGAAAACCTTTCATCAGTACAGCGGAGTCAGTTTAACCGTTATCTCCTTTTCTTTTCTGAGCATGCCTGTGCCTTCGCATATCTGGCATGTATGTTTCTCGGTTTCGCCCTTTCTTACATACCAGCCTTTGCCTTTGCACGCGCGGCACGTCTCAACGCTTATGATGCTGTATTTCTTGTCTTCTTTCATCTCAGCAGTCTGTTACGTTTAGCGGAATGTTCTGCCACTTGCCGTTCTCGTCTTTCACCTCGGCACGAATGAATGTGCAGCTCTCGGTTGGCTGATAGGCTTCCTCGATAATCTTAACGCCTTCAATGAACTCTTCATTGCCGCTCTCCTCAGCCATGCGGCGCAACTGGATGACGCGAGATGCTTTCAGAGTGCCTTTCTGGTCTTTGGCAAGCAGTTTCATCACGGCAGATACAAGAATCTTGCTTTCCTCGTCCTTGGCAAGGCTGTTTATGAAGTTCGTTACCTTGGCAATGCCGTCTTCGGCTGTATCGCGGTAGGCATCTATGCAGTAGTGTCCGAGGGCGATGCGATACTGCGATTCGGTATCGGTGAAGGTGTGACTCTTCTGGTTGTCGCTCTTGGCAAGTCCGAGAACTTCGGTCTTCAGTCTCAGAATTTCGGCAAACCTGCCGTACACGTTGCCTTTCACCTTGCGAATCTGCTCCGACAGTTCTTTCAGTTCCTCTATGCACACGGCAAGCGTTTCATCTACCATCTGCGAGTATGCCTCGCGGTCGGCCTTGCGCTGTTCTGCCTCTGCCTTTTTCTGTTTCTCTGCTCTGAGGGCTTGCAGTTCGGCAAGCTCCTCGGCTGTTACTGTAATCTGTTTCTGTTCCTGTTCCATACTAATGTTATTTGAATGTTGTTTAAATTGTGTTCTAATACTCTTCATCGATGCCAGTGTCGGGCTCTTCGTCAATCTGCGCCATGTCGCGCTGCGCCTCGCACCAGCCGCGCATCTGTTCCATGAGTTCGGCATACTCTGCATTGCCAAGGTCAGAAGCCGTCTCCTTGATGTATTGCTGAATCTGTTGCGCATAGCGGTCTACCATTCTTTTTGCTCCCATACCATTGCCTCCCATTTGCGACGGCGAACAAGACCGTCGAGTTGTTTCTTTCCTGCGTATGTCCATCTGCCAAACTCGTCCTTTATCGTAGGGTCGAGGCGGTTGGCGCGTATCTTCTTGCACAGCGTGCTGCCTTCGAACGATGTTACGCCAAGGTTAAAGATGAAGTCTGTCAGCGCGTCGAACTGTCCTTGCGTAAGCCCTGCAAACTTGGCGTTGAGGTAGCGGCGTATCGGCTTCAGGTCTTCGTCCAGAAGGCTGTCGGCTTGCGCCACCGTTATTACCTGTCCTTCTCTCACACCCTTGGTGTGTCCGTAGCCTATTGTCAGCACTCCGGCTGGGCATCGGTAGGCGTGCAGTCTCATGCCCTCGCATGCTTTGATGTGTGCCCGGCATGCAATACTCTCGGTTGTTACGTTTGTCATACTTATTCGTTTTTTACGGTTAATAATGCTTTCTGTTGCTGCATTGTGCGGCAGGTTGTGTAAGGTCTGCTGCATGTGCGGTAGCACTTGGCTACCATTGCGCAGTCGCGGCAGAGGTCTATCATGTGCCTGTAATGCTCTATCTTCTTCTTTTTTGTCATATCTGTTGTTTCTTTACAAGGCACTGTGTGCTGCTCACTATGTCGCGTATAAATCTTATTGTCTCGAACTCCGACGGCTTCACGTCTATCTGTACGCAGAAGAATCCCTGTTCCTTGGCTCGGCGGATGTTTACCTCGCAGCAGTAGTTGTATGTCTGCCATGCGTGCATCATCTGTGTTACCTGCCGTCCTTCGAGTCTGAGCGAATATCTGTCCATGGCTCTTACTGTCGTGGTGTAAACTGTATTACGTTGGCGTGCGGTGTGTCTTGTCTGTTCCAGCCGCTCTTCTGTATGGCTCGCAGTTGTCTCACAAGTTTCATCAGGTCGTCTTGCGTGAGTTGTCTGAACTTCTTCCCGGCTATCTTGGGCTGTGAGCAGAAGGAGTCTACCACTTGCCAGTCTGATGTGTCGAGTCCGAGCTTCTGCATCAAGTGCAGCGCGCTGCTTCGCCATCTCTTCATCTCGATCTGTGCAATCTCGCGTTTCTTGTCCTCGCCGAGGCTGTGTTCAAGGCTCTTGCACAGGTTGTCGTACTCTTGCGGTGTCATCTCGCGGAGCGATTCGGTGCGGTTCTGGGTGAACTGTCGCACGAGCGAAGGCTTCATGTCTTCGCGGAAGCCTATCTTCCAGTATAGCTTCCAGAATCTTGCGTAACTCTCCATAGGTCAGTCGGCTAATGAACTTACTACTTCTATCAGTCCGTCGGTGTCGCCTACGATGACGTGCAGTCCGGCTGACGATGCCACATCGAGTTCCAGTTTGCAGCCCTTGCTCTTCTCCCAGCCGTGCATCATGTATATGATGTCGCAGTTCAGCAGCATCTTCAGGTCTGCCTTCATGTGCTCCTGCCATGGCTTTGACTGCGGCACTCCGTTGCAGAAGGGGTTTATAACAAGTGCCTCGAAGCCTGCGTTGCGCAGGTGTGTCTCTATCGCGTCCTGCATCTGCGCGAAGGTGCTTATGCGCTCGTCGAGGTCGTAGTGCGCTATCGGACCGCTAATGTAGATTCTTGTTGTCTTCATACTTCTTTCTCTTTATGTCGTAATAGATTCGTATTATTATCTCGAACACTCCGATGGCAAGTGCCGTGGCGAGTGCTGTGGCGGTGAACGCTCCGGCTATCCAGCACACCGCCCTTGAAATTTCGATTATGGTCTGTATCATGATGTTTGGTTTTAAAGATCTTGTCTGCTATCGATGCCAGTTCGTAGAGTATCGCCAGCGGTGTGGCGAGCAGCATGACCACAAGGTAGTCAGTCAGAAGTGTCTTCAGTATCGTCATTATCTCGTGTGTCATTGTCTTCGTCGGCTTTCAGTTTGTTCCAGTATCGGCTTGCGCCGTCTTTCCATATCTCGAAGTAGGCATCCGTTCCGTTTATGAATCGTCCCTCGCAGAAGGCTCGGTAGCCCATCGTCCTTACTTTTACACCGGCTTCGTATTTCAGTTTCAGCGCGGTGCTGCCCATCGGCTTGCCGCCGTCTTCCTGCGATATGATGATGAAACTCTTCCGCGGGAACTTGTCTATCAGCCGCACCGTCTGGCTGTACTTCCAGCCGGTCTTCTGAATGGAGTCTATAATGATGAACTTTGCGCTCTTGCGTTTCTCCAGTCTTCCTTGCAGCTCCTCGATGGTGTCGTCAACCACTATTCTGAAGTTTCCTGCCACCTCGCTCATGCGATACCGTTCCAGTCTCTTGCGGAAGCTCAGGCTCGTGCCTTCTTCCTTGCTCACATACAGCACGCTGCCGTAGTGTGCCATCTGCTTGGCAAGTTGCATCACAAACGAACTCTTTCCGCTTGCCGACGGACCGGTAATGAACCACATCTCGTTCTGTGCCGGCTGTCCGAAGGCCTGTTCCCATTCGTCGCCCCAGTCTATGGGGTTGATGGGGCGCATCTTCTTGATGTCGCTGATACTGTAGGCTCGTTTCATCGTCTCTTCAGTTTTTCGATTTCGGTATAGATTCGTCTCAGTCCGCCGTTTGCCTTGCGCGCCAGAGCCTTGCAGTCTGTTCCTTCGGGTGCGTTGGCGGTTGCTACGGTGTAGGCCTGTGCCATGAAGAACTTCTGTCGTTCCTTGCCGTCGTCGGGCGTTACCTTGCTGAACTTCTCTCCGTATCGGCTGAACATCTCGGTAAATCCTACGGTCTTGCACTCGATGCTGCGTTCTATGCGTGCCTTCAGTCCGTCGGCTCCCATCATGTACCATCCGCAGCAGCGTTCGGTGGCGTTCCACAGGGCTTTCAGTTCGAGGAAGGCTTCGTTGGCAAGGTCTCCGGCCTCGTCGAGTATTATCAGAGGGTTCTCGATGCTGCGCAGGTAGTATTTCAGGTCTTCGTACACTTCGTGGTAAGAACCGCGGGCGTTTACACCGAACTCGCGCGCAATGTGGCGGATGAGCAGCCGCTTGGTCTTAACCTGAGAGCAGTCAACATACACGGCGTTGCGGTGGTTCTTTACATACAGGCGAGCGGTGAATGTCTTGCCGATGTTAGGCTCGTCGCACAGGATAACGCTCAGGGCTGAGTCTTGGCAGGCTTCGAGCTGTGTGGTTATAAACTCGAATGTGGCAGTCTTGGCAGCGTGCCATTCCATTGTGTTGCGTATGTTCACGCCCAGTCGGCGCGCCACGCTGATGTAGTTTGCCTCCGACAGGGTCTTGTCGGTCTGTCCCTTCATCAGCAGGCTGTAAACTGAACTGCTCATGCCTAATGCCTTGGCATGCTTTGCGTCGCTCGGGTAGAGTTCGCGGTTCTCCTTGATGGCTGCGATTATGCGAGCCTTAATGTCTTCTGTAATCATAGTTTTTGAGTTGTTTTGAATTGTTATTTAAATACTGTTTAAATGCTATCTATCGCGTCGCGGCTGGCGGTGTACTGTGTGAAGTCGTCCTCGTCTTCGTCGGCTGGTGCGATGACATCGGCGTGGAGCGTGGTGTCTATTATCTCCACTTCGTCGGGTTCCTCGATGGCTGCCTTCTTCATTACGCCTACCTTGGCAATGCCTTCTTCCTTCACCATCTTGTCAAACTGCGTGATGTACTTCATCTGCTCCGCTCTTATCTCGTCGTCCTTGTCTGTGCGCTCGGCTGCGGCTTCGTTGAATCGTCCCTTGTTCACCAGCTTGTCAACATACTGGTCGTTCTGCCAGATGTAAGTGTCGGTTATGTTGCCGTCCTTGTCTGTAAGGTAGTAGGCTGTAACCTTGTAGTCGTTCGGTGCGAGTTTTGCCAGAATCTGAGGCGATGACAGCCACCAGTCTTCGTACATCACGCGGCAGTAGCTGTTGCGTCGGATGCTTGTCTCCACCTTCTCGCCAATGTAGCGCGCCAGCATTGCCTTGTTGTATGGCTTCAGCGTAGGGTTCATGCACTGTGTCAGAACGTCCCATCGTGTCATGCCCTTGTACTTCTTCTGGTTCGGATGCAGACTGTGGTTATACTCGTACACGTCGGCTTGGTCTTCGGCTATCAGTTGCTCCCAGTCGTAATACTGCTTGTCCTCGTATGTGTCGTTCTCGGCATCGAATACTTTCTGGCTCTCCACGCGGTAGCGCTTCAACTTGGCGTAGAATCTACCGATGTTGGCGTGATTCTTATGCTCTATGGTCAGTTTCTTCGAGCGGTTAAAGTGCTCGGCGCGCTTCTCCTGAGAGTTTGTCGGGGCGCAGAAGTGAACGAACGGGAACATCACTCCGGCTTGCAGGAAACTGTCTTTCCACTGTTCCATCAGGTGGTGTTCAACTTCTATCTCGGCAGGACAGTTCCAGCCCATCTGATCCATCAGCCTGAACATGTCGCGGAAGCAGTCAACCACAAGGTCGGTGGTCTTCTTCTTATTGTAGGCAAAGCCCACAACGGCACCGCTTGCAACGTCGTATGCGTAGTATGCCTTCGGGCGGTTCTTGCTCTTGTCCTTGCGCACAAGGTCGCGGTCGTCGAGCGATATCTTCGAGAAGCTGAACTCTGGTGACATTCGGTGAACGTGCGGTCGGCTCTCGTGCATGAAGGTTGTCCAGCTGTCTGTCTTGGCGGCTATCAGAACCTGATTCTTCGGCTGGTTCAGATAGTTGGCAATGGTTGCCTCGCTCAGCATCAAGGGGTCGCCGTTCTTGTCGGTAAAGTCGTCGGGGTTGAGCAGCTCTCCAGTCTCGGGGTCGAAAACATCGAGTTCGCCGAGAACAAACATCTGGTACATCTCGTGTACGTTGGTGTTAAAGGGCTTGTTTGGCAGCACCGCCAGCGCAACAATCAGGCGCTCGGTCTTGAAGTCTACCTTCCTTGCGTTCTGCGTGCCGTACTTCTTACTTACCAGTGCAGCATATCCGTCGCGGCGGTACTCGTTCACTTTCTTGTGCAGTCGGCTCTGACTGTCGGGCAGCGTGTGGTGCTTCGTCTCCTTGTAGTAGGATATGGCATCGGTCATGTCCGACCACTTTACGCGGCGGTATCCGCTGGCTATGCGCAGGGCGTTGGTATCCTTCATTATGGCAAGGATGGCGTTCAGAACGCTGGCGTTTACCACATATTCCTGCTGCGTCTCCTTGGGCAGGTACTTGTCTATGCCGTAGGTGTAGCCTGCGTAGTAGGCTGCTGCCTGCTGGTCTACGGTGTAGAACTTGTCGAACCTTGCCGACAGTATCATCTTGTCGCGGTCGGGGTACATCTCTTTCAGTTTTGCCTTTATCCTCTCCGGAAGACTCTCTACAACTACCAAGGCGTAGTTGCCTGCGCCGTGAGCTGTACGGGCTACCTTCACACACTTGCGATGCTTCATCAACTTCAGATTCGCCGGTGTAATAAGGTCGCAGCCTATCAGTTCGCGGTCTGAGATACACAGATTGCCTTCATAATACTCCATGGTTCTTCCGTTATAATAGGTTTACAGGTTGCACTCGGCTACCTCTATATAGTCGTTTGTTACGGTGCAGAAGTCTTGGTTCTGCGCGCAGTTGGCGCAGATGCGCTCTTTCAGCGTCTGCCATGTTGCCTCGTCGTAGTCGCGGCGGTATAGTGTTACTGTATTCATCTTTTCGTGTGGATTAAATGGTTAGCAGATTGTCGCGCGTAGGTGTTGTGCGCTCATAGTAGCAGTTTGGCTCTTTCTCAACGGCGGCTATGCGTATGCTCTTTGCCAGTCCGCTGTTTGTCGAGAAGTTAAGTGCGTAATACACGCAGCTCCTCGTTACATTGAATTGCTTGCTCAGAGCCTCGATGGTCTCCTTGCTTGCCAGTATCACCTTTCCTTTTTTCTCCATAGCTCTTATTTTTTCAGTATTACTTTGTTGTCTTCTACTTCTACCTTCCATGCCTCCTCAAGAATGTTGTTCTCGTCGGCCTTAGCCAGCACCAGAGGTCTGTCGTATGCCTTTATCGCATCTATCTCCATATTCATACTCTCTATTGCATCCGACATGTTGTCCCAACAGCCAACAGCGCAGACGCCAACAAGTGTATAGTGTATCTTTTTCTCCATTGTCTTTCATGTTTATGTGGGGCGCAAAGCCCCACTTGGTTATTAAACTGCTTTACCATTCTCATCTGTTATCGCGGTGGCTCTGTAATCGCCCCACACGTAATCGTTAAGGATGCGGTTCTCGCCGCTGTGCAGCCATTCCATATAGTCTTCCTCGTCTACGTTAGCCAAGAAGGTGGCAAACGTAATTGCGATACCACAGTAATAGTAAACATTACTTAGTGCTCCTCTTTTCATGATTTTATGCTTTTTTATTTGGTTGATATTCACATTATTATTATCTGTCTTAGCATTGTGAGCGAAAATTATGTCGGGAGCAAATTTGGCAGTCGGTCAAACTTTGCTATATTTGCAGTCGGTTATATTTTCAACCGCTTTAAATTTTCATTCACGTTGCAAATATATACGCAAAATGCGAACTTAACAATTTTTACCTGTTAAAATTTCGCAAATTGAGTAATTTTGATAAAATAGTATTATATTTATGTTAAAAAAGGATATATTAAATGCAATTATAGAACATTATGCCGATGGAAAGAATACTCTTTTCGCAAAAAAGATAGGTGTTGCTCCTCAGACGGTCAGCACTTGGCTGGCGCGTAATACATTCGATTTTGACATAATATACGCAAAATGCGAAGGTATTAACGCTGATTTCCTATTTACCGGCGAGGGCGAGATACTGAAGGGCGACACTCAGACTGCATGTTCCGTACCGTCTGGCATTCGTGCCGGCATTCCGCTCATTCCGTTCAATGCAATGGCTGGAGCACTCCGGGGCGAACAGAGCGCAATGGACTACGAGTGCGAACACTACGTTGTGCCCGATTTTCGCAATGCCGACTTCATGATGCACATCAGCGGCGACAGCATGGTGCCCACATTCCAGTCGGGCGACATAGTGGCATGCCAGCGCGTGCCTATGTCGGGACTCTTCTTCCAGTGGAACAGACCTTATATATTAGATACGGATCAGGGCGCAATAATCAAGCGCGTAAAACCGGGCAGCGACAGCAGCCATGTGCTCATTGTGTCCGACAATCGCGAATACGATGCCTTCGAACTCGAATATTCACAAATCCACGCCGTGGCTCTTGTACTTGGCATCATCCGTCTCGAATAGGCGCAAAAAAAAGAGACGACTCACACAAGCCGCCTCGAAAAACCATGAAGTCCCAGAAGATTATCTTCTTACAGAATGAAAAGATGTACTAAAATCTCCACAAAAATACATTTTTTGTTCCACTTTTACAAACAAATAGCTGATTTTCTTTAAGTTAACTATCTTATAAACTGCATTTATAGGGGTATTATACCCCCACTTACCGCCCCAAAATTGGGGTTTACTTGCAAAAAAATGGGTGTTCCGTATATGGTTAACATATACACTTTACCCCGATTTTGTAACCCCAAATGTAACCCCAAATGTAACCCCAAGCCATTTTTTTGGCAAAAAAAACGGCACACAGCCATAGTGCCATGTGCCTTGTTTTTATGCCTCTTTTCCTGCTCCAATCAGGCAGCCTTGCTTTATTATTGCCTTGCTGTTTGCTATCACCGCGCCTTGGCTCAGACCGCAATGTGCAAGCCAGTTTTCCGTCACTCCTATATCGTCCTTCGTCAGGTGTTTAAACACCGCTTTTACGCTGCTAAAATACAGGTCTTTCCGTCGCCCAATCAGGTGTACATGTATTACCTTTGCCATACTTCATTGTTTTTATCAGTCATCAAACACAAAAATATGCAAAACCTTCCATATAAGCACTATATAGACGGTTTATTTTTCCCATGTTGGCATATTTCAGCCACGTTTTTGCACCGTTTTTATGCCGTTTTTACTCCATTTTTGCGCCGTTTTCAGCATCGCCGGGGCAGCACAGGCAACACCGCCGTCTCGTCCTCTTTGCAGCCCCTTTTTGCGTCCTGTGCAGTCCTCACGCCCCATTGTTAACCGCGCCCCAAAATCGCCCCAAAAATGGCACAAAAAAAGGGGCATCCAAGCCCCCGGCATCAGGTATTAAACTGCGCGCCCTTCCGCCGCCGTTTCAATTAACCCAAAATTAAACCAAATTAACAGTTTTGGCCGTTTCGTTTTTTTCGCCCCTTTCGTGTCAAACCTCTCGCATCGCCCACTATCACTGGCTTTCCCGTCGGTCTCCCTTCATATTGTATTTAGCCCTTTCATTTTATGCCCTATAAAAGTAAAGGAGGTGCTAAAGTCTGAGCCTTCTAAGTATGGTAAGTTATACGACATATTTACTACCGTCATTCCTGCTATATGTCGTGATACCCTTGGCACTCCTGTCCCATTCTCGTATGCTTACGACCTGACAGATGATGGTATCATGCCATTCTTCTCAGAGTTGAAGCGTCAGAAACTATTGGAATGTTTCTTCCATGTGGCTATGAAAAATGCCAAGGTGCAGTATAAATCTAATACTGAATGGCTTACAGCCCATAAGAGTGAGGAGGAACGCTTGTGGAATACTATCGGTAAGCTTGAGGTGTTCAAGAAAGATTTGAAATATGGATATGTTCCTGACCCTGTGGAGTTCAAGACTGCAGAGGCTGCACATCAACATAATATTGACGCTATGGCTGCCTGCAAGTTCTATATGACACATACATTAGAGTCTAAAGGTATGCCTAATGTAAAGAAATATATCGTTACATGGTCTGCGGCTTCACCTGATGTGAATATCGTTATAGGAAAGCAGGCTATGGATTTGACCATGACTTATTCCGATTATCTTTTAGCTTATATAGCAGGTTGTTCTTACTATGCCCTGACTTCACATCAAAAGAAATGGAATAAAGAAACTTTTTCAAGCGGAATAACCGAAGTGGTAAAATTGTATGCAGCAAACAAAGATATCCTCGGCAAAAACAAGAATCTTGACAAACTGTTGAAGCTATACCAAAGTGAAGGCGATGGCTATAAGAAATTCATAGAAGAGAGTTTCAAGAACAACAACAAATAGTTTGAACCATATATCAGATGAGGCGGCTTCTTCAAGTCGCCTCGCTTTCTGTATAATAACAAACAAGGATAAGAAAATGCCAATATTTGTAAAACGTTTTGTCATTTTCTTATTTTTGAATAGATCACAAACATAAAAGCGTTACAGTTACAGTTGTTACAGTTAAAAAATGAAGGGTATAATATTAACATTCTTACTATCGCTTGCAGTCTGCTCGCAAAGCCTCTCGGCAAAAGGCAAGATAACCGAAGGAACAACCCTATT
>JAEEGL012701248.1_pt1 | contig 18909 bp, 9 predicted proteins | sample 9134231 | NCBI WGS metagenome assembly JAEEGL01 (sample SAMN16246548, study PRJNA631951) | gut metagenome | biome: gut microbiome; feature: rumen; material: fiber-attached | host: Bos | place: Iran: Karaj | collected 2018-10 | reverse complement strand
GGCAGGGTCACGTCCTTGTGGCGCTGCAGGCGCGGCGTCCAGAACGCATCGTCAATCTTCACGTCGGCGAAACTCACAGGCATCATCCGTTTTCCGTTCGCCGGCTCCTTTCCGCCGGAACAGGAAAGCAGGAGAATCAGGGAAAGCCCTGGAATAAGGAACCGTACTTTTCTCATAAGCTAATGGAATATAACAGTTTCGTGTATCTATTCAAAGCGGAACCAGTCTATCTCAAACAGTTCCTTCGGCTGCTTCCAGCCGCCGGATTCTCCGGAAAACATAAACCAGAGGGCGTGGGGGCCCACCTGGGCATCCTCCACGTCACATTCCAGGTTCATCCACTCCCCCTTCCCCCGGGGAACGTCCAGCGTGGCGATGCGGCCGCGGAAGGACTGGTCCTGCGCCACGGAGAGGGTACCGCCGGCCTTCGCCCGCACCCGCACGGTCAGTTTGTTGATGCCGGCCGGGAAATCCACATATTTCCAGGCGGCCTTGCTGCCGTTTACCAGCCCGGAAATGATTTCGCGGTCGCTCCGGCCCTCCATCAGCCGCACATGCGGTCCGCCGTTGAACAGGCAGGCACGGGCGGCGTCGATGGTGCTCACGGCCGGAATGGGCTTTCCGGCGCCTTGGGAAGTCATTTCCACCTCACGGATTGTACCGTCTTCGTTGAACGTGATGGGCTCGATGCAGGCCTTGCGAAGCCTGCTGCTATGGTGCGTGGCGCGATGGTAGAGCACATACCACTGCCCGTTCAGTTCCACCACGGAGCCGTGGTTGTTCCAGACATCGGGGTCGCAGCCGTTGCTGTCGATGATCACGCCCTTATACTCATACGGCCCCCAAATGTTCCTGGACATGGAATAGCCAATGCAGGTAGGCATGTTCTGGCGGCTGATATCGGCATAGACATAATAATACCAGCCGTCGCGCTTGAACACGAAACTGCCTTCGTGGAAACCATGTTCCGCTTCGGTCACGATGCCTTCGTGCAGGGTGGACATGTCCAGCGTCTTCATGTCCGGATTGAGTTTGGCCCCCCGGGCGCTGAACTGGTCCCAGAAATAATAAGCTTGCCCGTCATCGTCAATGAACACGCAGGGGTCGATACCCCGGATGTCGCCAATCTGCACGCCGCCCGTGAACGGTCCTGTGGGGGAATCCGAGACAGCCACCCCTTCGGTCCATTCCGTAAGGTCGTAATACAAATAATAGCGCCCGTCCCTTTCCACGATGTCCGGCGCAAAGAGATCCGCCTCGCTGTAGGGAATGGCGTCATAAGGCCCACGGGACGCCAGGACATTCGTATGCAGCGTCCAATGGAGGGCGTCCTCCGTGGAGAGCAGGTGGTGATAGGCCGAGCACCAGTTGTCCGGATCCAGGTCCAGCGAGCAGGCCACATACAGTTTTCCGTCCAGCACCTTGGCACTGGGATCGGCCATATAGACGCCCATCGGGCTAATCGGATTCCAGCCGTTCTCCCCCACGGAAAGGGATTCGCGTCCCTCGTGATACGGCACAAGGGGTTTCTGCGGCTTCGGGGCGCAGGCGACACACGAAACCAATAAAACGACTGCCGCCGTGCCTATACAAACGCGATGCATCCTTTGATTAATCATGCCATTTCAGGTACAATAATTACAGCAAGGTCCATATGGTTATTGAATGATTAATGCTGTTTATCGCTTCACCTTCAAGAGGCGCACACCGTGCGAGGGAATGATATAGGTAGCTTCCGTCGGGATGTCCTGCTGGCGCCACAGGTCGCGCGCCGTTTCGGGCGCCAGGCCGATTTTGCCCAGGGCGCCCTTCAGGTAGGTGGGCACCGCCATGTCGTTCAGGTTGAAGATCCCCACGGCCAGGCTGCCGTCGAAGAGTTCCCGGCTCCAGATCTGCACGCCGTCTTCGTCCACGTCCCGGTGGGCCTGTCGGCCCAGGATGTCCTGGTTCACGGCATTGACCTCGTTGTTGCACAGAAGGTTGAAGGTGAAATCGTCAATCTGGTCAATGGGACAGCCGATGAGCATGTTGGCGGCCTGTAGGGCCCAGAGGCTGATGTGGGTGTACTGTTCGTCGGGCGTAAGGCGGCTGTCACGCAGATGGTCGCTCCAGCCCACCTTGCCCACCACCAGCATGTCGGGGTCGTTCCAATGACCGGGGCCGGCATAGGGATACAGTTCCAGCTGGCTGCCGAAGCCGATATCCGACATGGACTCCCACTGATCGGTGATGTCCCCCGTCGTACGCCAGGAATTGGCGTCTACGAAGGCGCCCCACTCCCACACGTCGGCCATACCGTATTGGCACAGGGAATAGAAGATGTCACGCGGCTGCTCCCGCAGATACTGCTGCATCTTCATATAGGGACGCATGTAGGCGGCCGTGGAGTGGTCCCTGCTGGGGTTGAACACCTTGGAATAGCCGCACCAGTCGTACTTGAGATAATCTACGCCCCACGCGTTCCAGGTTTCGGCATCCTGCCGCTCGTGGTCCAGCGAACCCAGATGGCCGCCGCAGGTGCGGTCACCGGGACTGGAATAGATGCCCAGTTTGAGTCCGTTGCCATGCAGCCAGTCGCCCAAGGCTTTCATGTCCGGGAACTTTTCGTTGGCCGAAATGGTTCCGTCGGGATTGCGCTCCCCGGCCTCCCAGGCGTCGTCGATATTCATGTAGCTATAGCCATAATCGGCCAGCCCCCGGTTGATGAGGGCGGTGGCCGAGGCCATCACCTTTTCCTGCGAAACGCTCAGGCCCCAGCAGTTCCAACTGTTCCAGCCCATGGGCGGGGTGAGGCCGATCTGCGGCCCTACTTTCAGGGTGAAGCTGGCCGAAGCGCTGCCCCGGGCATTGGTGGCCGTAAAGGTGAGCGGATAGTCGCCTTCCACGGCGCAGCTGCCGCTGAGCACACCCTTGTCCGGATCCAGCACCACGCCCTCAGGAAGGCCCTCCACGGCGTATTGCATGGGTTTTTCGCCGGAGAATGCCAGACGGAAAATCACCGGCGATCCCGGACGGACACCAAACACCAGCGGGCCGTTGTAGCGCGGCGTGGCGGGCGCAGGCGGGGTAAGAATGTAGGGCATACACATTTCCACACCCAGCACATCGTCATACCGGGGATCCCGGTACGTGACAGCCATCCGTTTTTGCGGCGCCAGCGGGCAGGAGAACGTTTTTTCTTTCCGGGCCGCCAGATGAATCTTCTTCTCCAGGGTGGACTCCACCTCGCCGGACAGGACATCGGCCGTGACAAACTGCAGCGTGCCCGACGTTTTGACCGCGGAGGACAGCACCAGCTTAAACCCGCCCTCCTCTTTTTCCAGGGAGAGTTTCGCGAAATCCCGCAATTCCGGTTTGGTGACCTTGACATTTCCCTTGTAGAAACCACCGGGATCGCCGCCGTTATACACCCGCACGGCAATCACATTCTCTCCGTCCCAGTTCACCCATTCCGCGGCGGCGATGTACCGCCGGGGCGTGGTCCAGGCGCCGGTAAAACCGTCCTTCTCGTCCGGGAAAGAGCCGGTTTTTCCCACAAGATGGCCATTGAACCAGGTTTCGTCCGCGTCGTCAATGGGGCCCAGGTCCAGCATGACGTCTGGCACGACGCCCTTCCGAAGGGACGAGGGAATCACCACATGCAGGCGATACCAGCCAATGCCGTTGGAATTCTCCACGCCCTGCTGGTTCCAGTCCTTGTCCAGGGTAAGGACAGGCCAGGTGCTGTCGTCCACATCCGGGGCTTTCCAGGCCAGGTTGTCGCCCTGCTGGAAGCGGGCGCGCTCAACGGGAACTTCCTGGGCCCACATCCATGCAGAGACAAGAAGTAAAGATGAGAGGATGAGCAACTTACGCATAACAATCAGTTTATGTAAACCTTTCCGCCGGTCACTTTTTCATTGGCATTCCGGCCCAGCCATATCTCAAACCAGCCTTCCTCCACGGACATACGCTTCAAGAGGTCCTTCACCCTTTTTTCCACGGGAAGGCCGGCGTCCTGGAAGGGATATGTCCCCGCCGCAACGGGCCCGGGGACCTTCAGCCTCACCTTATGCTTACCGGGGCCCAGCGAGGTATGCGCATAACTGCCGGGGACAACCACATCGGCCCGGGAGCCTTCCGGAACGGTTACTTCCATTACGCCTCCGGCCTTGTCATAGGAGACGGCTACGGTACCCTGCACCGTGGGGAAGGAGATGCTGCACTTGTCAAAGACCACGGGGCCCGGGCTCACGGAGAATTCCGTCCAGCCGGGCTCTGTAGGTACAATTCCCAGCATACGGGAAGGGATCACGGCCAGCGGGCCCCCGCTCCAGGCGTGGTTCACGCTGCCGCTGTTCCAGTTGTCGCTTACCCCCACGTCCCAATGCTCGAAGAGGGTGTCGTGGTCCGGATGGTCCACCATCCAGGCATAGCGCTTGTGCGCCCTTTCCAGGGCATAATCTCCGTGGCCGATGGCAAAGAGCGCCTCCATCACGTACTTCTCCATATAGGTGCTGGCGTGTTCTTCAGTCTTAAACACCTCGAACAGAGCGTCGTACTTGTCTTCGGACGCCACTCCCGCCAGGATGGCCAGGGCATTCACGCGGTCGTCCGTCTGGCCTTCGTACTCCGGGTGCCGGTAGCAGGTGCCGGTCCAGCACACGCGGTCTATGGCCTTCTGCAACTCCTGCATCCGGCTCCAGTACATCCCGCCTTCGCCTTCATCACCCACCACGTCGGCCATATCGGAAATGCCCCGCAGGGCCAGCACATACCACAGGTTCTGGAGCAGGCGCATGTCCTTCTCCTTGCCCCAGTCTCCCCAGTTCCAGTCTCCGTTGTGCCAGGCCATCAGGCCGTCCGGCCCTATCTGGTAAGTGGCCAGATACTTCTTCACGGCAGGATACACCTTGGCCAGGGTTTCTTTGTCTCCGGTGTTCATGTAGTAGGTCCAGAAGCCGTAATGGCCCACGGCCGCCAGCATCTGGCAGGGCAGTTCCACCCCGTAGTTGCCGGGGATGGGAGAGAAAAGGATGTCGTCCGGCCTCTGCCAGGCGGCCAGTTCCCGGATCCCCTTGCGGATGAGGCCGTGCAGGCTGGTGGAATAAGTGTAGAAACTCTCTCCCAGGATGGTCACTATGTCTCCCCACCACTGACCGCGCTCGCGGTCGGGGCAGTCGAAGAAGGTATCGCGGGAATTCACGTAGATGGTCCGGAGTCCCTTCTGCCAGAAGCGGTTGTAGAACTCGTCGGAGCAGGTGAACTGCCCGGAGGGTTCCGTATCATAACCGGTTTCCCGGTATTTCAGGGCCGATACCTGCGCGCCATGCTCCACCGTCAGGATAATCTTTTCCCCGCTGAGCCAGCCCAGGGATTCGTATTCCCGGCTTCCGGCCCGGGTGACATAAGAGGCCCTCAGGCACTCCACCCCCACGTGGGAATGGTCTGTTTCAATGATGATTTTATGCCCGCCTTCCGCATCTTCCACGGTAAAGACCGGCGTCATCTGCATGTTGTGCGGCAGGCGCGCCACCAGCGTATCGGCCTCCGGACCGGGGTGCGTTTCAAAGGCTATTTCCTTGATACCGAAATCCTTCCACTGCGGAATGGGGCGGATATAGAGGGCGCCCAGGGTGCTCTGGAGCGGAACGGCAGGGGCAAAGCCCTCAAGGGTTCCCGTCTGCCAGCCTTCGATATCAGCCCTGGCGTCAAAGGCTATGTCCGATTCCGGAAGGCGGTAGTTGGGCTTGGGAAGGTCTGTGGCCGTGCCGTAAGCGGGATGCACCCGGCACAGCCACTCCCCTTCACCGATGGCCGGGCAGTCAAACCACAACTGGGGCTGGTGGCTGCTCAGGTGCGAAAAGCCGTCCTGGCCGAAGTACCAGAGCAGCAGGGCAATCTGATTCTTCCCTTCCTTCAGATAAGGCGCCAGCTCCACCTTGTCAAAATAGCTGTCGGTGGGTGTGGGGCCCTTTTTGAGCCCGCCCTCAAACACCACCAGCTGCCCGTTCACCCACAGCCAGTACTTACTGTCAACGGCAATACGGGCCAGGGCCGATGCAGGAGCGGCCTCCAGCGTCACATCCCGCCGGAAGGCAATCCACTGATTGGGGGCATCGGCCACGCCGGCGCAGCCCAGTGTATGGGAAACCTCCAGGACTTCCTCCTGGGGAGGGGTCCAGGGCTGGACATCGGCATCGGCCTTATCGGATGCCCGCTTACAGGCCAGCACGCACAGTGCCGCCAGGAAAATGAGACGGATCTTATTCAAAATAAAGCATTTCTGCAGGCAGGTTATCGGTTTCGATGCCGGGACCGGTGATGCCGACATACATATCCTCCCCGCCATAATTCTCCCAATACAGTACTTCCAGGCGATGATAGCCGGCGCCCAGGTTGTACCAGGCCTCGCGGAAACCGCCGCCGTTGCGGTCTACATCCCACAGGAGCTGGCCGTCCAGGTAGAGGATGGCGCCGTCGTCGCAGGACATGGACAGCTGGTAGAGGCCCTTCTGTTCAATTTTCATCAGGCCCTTGAACACTATGCCGAAGTGGTCTTCACGCTGTTTGACTCCCTCGGTGCCGAAGACAGGGGTGATTCCGCTCTTCTTCACAGGAGTGGACAGGACGTCCTTGCAGCTCATGAAATCTCCTTCATTGTATGCGTAGCGCAGGCCGTGGCCCTTGGGCTTGGCGTCCACGGCATCAAAGCTGCCGCTGGCAACCGGCTTCTCGGGTTCCCGGGAAAGCTCGGGGTCGAAGGGTTCGCACTTTTCTCCGTTGCCGGGCGTAAAGTCCACTCCCAGGATGGAGGCGATGGTGGCCGCAAACTGCTTGGTATAGAACACGCCGTTGTTGTTGGTCTCCCCTGCCACCGGCACGTCTTTGCCGAAGGCGATGAACCAGGTATGGTTGGCTCCGCGGACGCTGGCGCTGTGGCCGCGGAAGGCGGCGCCGTTGCCACGGCCATGGTCACAGGTGAGGATATAGGTGGTCTTGCCCTTGTAGAAAGGATCGGCCTCGCAGGCCTCCACGATGCGGCGAATATAGAGGTCTGTCCAGTGGATGGCCTCCAGGTAATGGTCGTATGCACCTCCGTGGGCATATTCGTCCGTATCCCCGAAGCCCACGTAGAACACCTTGGGATGCTCTTTCTTAAGGGTTTCCATGGCCATGCCGTAAGTAACGCAGTCCAGGCGCTCGGAATCTCCGAAGCCGCCGTCGGCAATACCGGCATCCACATCCTGCATCCAGCGGGACATGTCGCTGTCCGTGAAGGACGGCTCGTGGGCGCTGCTGGCCTTGAAACCGCCGCGCTCATTGTTCACGGCAAAGCGGATGCTCTCCCAGGAGGAATACATCATCACCTTTCCCTTGTAGCGGGGATCCTGGTTAACCACTTCCAGCACGCTCACGTTGGGGTTGGGGTTGGGGTCGTTGGAATCTATGCGGGCGTCATCGGCCCAGCCGCAGAACATCTCGCTGTATCCGGGATAAGAGAAACTCATGGAATTGGACACCTGCATGAGGCTGTTTTTGGTGCGGTTTCCCAGCATGTAGCCGTGCTGGGGAGCATAGCTCCAGATAAAGGGCATCAGGGCCTGCCGGCGCTCTTCGGGCGTATCCCTCCAGTATTTTTCCTTCAGGGCGGCAGGGTTCTTCACAAAGCGGGAATTGCCCACAAGGTCCTCATCGGCCCCGCAGTACAGTTCCTGCCAGCGCAGTCCGTCGAAGGTGATGATGACCAGACGGGGATCATTGTCCCCCTTGCTGCAGGACACCAGCGCCGCCAGCGCCAGGACACTCAACAGAATAATTCTCTTCATAGTATGGTTGGTTTTGGTTATAATTTAATCTTTCCGGATTTTTCTACGTGGACGGTGCTGCTTTCCCCGTTCCCCCAGGTGATGATCAAAGTAAAAGGGACATTGGTAGTTACCGTTACCACAGGCTTTTCAGAGGCCGATTTGCGGGCCGCCACCTTGAGGCCCACGACGCCTTCGGGGCCAAAGGGATAGCGCTCTATCCCGTGGGCTTCCAGCTGACGCACATCCCATTCGATCCGGTTCTCCGAATACTGGCCGCGGATGCCCAGGATGCATTCGATGAATTCCGCAATGGGCGGAAGACCGGCCCAGCCCACGAAGTCCTTGCGGGCCATGAAACCGGGCTCCACCCTCTCGGGAGCATAATACTCCCAGAAGGTTCCCGTATCCTTCCACACCTGGAACACGTTGCCGAAGTGGTTGTCGGCAATCTCACGGGAGAGGTCCCTGTAGCCCTTTCGCCAAAGACCGTCGATGACCATGTAATTGGTGCCCGGCCAGATGCCGCCCTGCCAGTAACGGCCCAGAGGATTGTACTTCTTGTGGTCTGCACTGAGGGAAGGCACGCGGTGCGTGCGGGCAAATTCCGTGGTATCTTTCAGGTGCACCACCAGCACATCCAGCTTTTCCTGGTCCAGGACATCTGTCTGAAGGGCCCAGAAGGCCGATATGCCCTTGGTGGCGTTGCGGGAACCGTCGGCATAGACATCGTAGAGGAAGCCCGTCTGAGGGTCCCACATATTCTCGTTGATCCAGCTCTTCAGGAACTTCATCTCGTCCTCCATCTCCTCAATCTCTTGCCAGCGCTCCGTGTAGAAACCAATCTGCATGAGGCAATTGTTCACCAGGTACTGCTGCAGGTTGGTGTCCAGCCAGCTCATATGGCCGTTGGAGAAAATCTGATTGTAGCCTTCCGGCACGCGGGGCATATTGTCCATGCCGGTTCCCCAGCCGCTACTCCAGTAGGTGCCGTTGGGCCAGGTGCGGTTCAGTTTCCACCACTGGGCATAGGCCACCAGGGCCGGGAACACCCGGTGCAGGCGGTCGATATCTCCAAACTGCTCATAATAAAGCAGTTCTGCCCAGGGAAGCAGGTTGGGACCCGTGCTCACAGGGTCGTACCTTTCGAAGCAGTCAGAGCCGTCGGCCCTGATTTCCCGGCAGATGAAACCGTCCTGGTGCTGCTTGGCATAGAAGTTATCCAGGGTTTTCTGGAAGGGGAAGAACCGATACCCGTATCGGGCGAAGAGCATCATGAAGCTGTCGTCCCACATGAAGATATTGCCGTTGTAAGCTACATCCAGGTAGGGGCTCACAAAGCCGGAGCCCTCCTGCGGCTGCCGGATATTGCCGATGGCAATCTTCCAGGCGTGCCAGTACATGTCCACCTCGGCCTGATGACCTTCCCAGAAAGGCGCAGGGAGCACCTTCCGGGCCTGTTCGTAGCTGCCCGGCTTCTGGGTTTCCCGAGGCATGGTGCGATAGGGATTCTCCGCCACGAAGATGTTTTTCACGTACGTATTCTTGTACGGGAGCTCGTAGGGACCGCTCCTTAGGTCCTGGGCCCACAGGCCTGCCGCTCCCAGCAGCAGAAGGCCGGTAACTAAGGTCTTTCTCATTTGGTGACCAGCTTTTTGATGGTACGGGCAATTTCTATGTTCAGATAAGTGCCGATGAATTCGCGGGAACCGGGGCCATAGGCATAAACGGGCACCACGGTGGGCGTATGGTCATCGGAATTGTACACGGCCAGCACATGGCCGGTGGAAAGGTCTCCGTCCAGCAGGGTGAGGCCGCCGGTCTCGTGGTCTGCCGTTACCACCACCAGGGTTTCGCCGTTGGAATCGGCAAACTTCAGAGCCTCGGCCACGGCCAGGTCAAAGCTGAATTCCTCTATGACGGAAGCCGGGAAGCAGTCGGAATGGCCCGCATAGTCAATCTTGGCGCCTTCCACCATGAGGAAGAAGCCCTTTTTGGAGTCTTTGGAGAGTTTCTCGATGGAAGACTTAGTAATATCAGCCAGGAAACCCAGGGTTTCCTCCGTGGCGTAGGCGCCCATGCGGTCGTCCAGGCAGATGAGCTTGCCGCCCACCTCGTTCACAGCAGTGGCATCCTTGGTGTAGCTGTAACCGTTGGCCTTGATGCCGGAGAGCATGTCAATACCGTCCTTTCGGGGCTTTTCCAGATAGCTGGTGCCGGGGCCGCAGATAAGGTCCACGTCACTGGTGAGCCAGTAACGGGTGATTCGGTCCGTGCTGTCCCGCTCGGAGGTGTGTCCGTAGAAAACAGCCGGGGTGGCATCGGCAATGTCTCCCAGAGAAACCACTCCCGTAGCCTTGCCCAGGGCCTTGAAATAGTCTGTGAGCGGAGAATACTCCACACTGCCGTCCTTGTTGGAGGAGATGTGGCGGGTCCAGGAAACCTCTCCCGTTGCCAGGGCGCTGCCGCCGGATGCGGAATCCCCTATGAAATCGTCGTTGGGATTGTAATACTGGATACCCACGCTCTTCATTTTGAGCATGCTCAGGTCCCGGTTATTGGCATAGGCAGCGGCCATCACCTGGTTCAGCCCCATGCCGTCCCCGATGAGCAGGATGACGTTCTTGATTTTCTTCCTGGCGCCATCGTTACGGTAAGTGGGCGTATAAGTGGGGACGCGGCGGCTCAGCTGCAGTTTTTCGTTCTGGAAGCCAGAGAAACTGCGGGTGGCGGCATCCAGTTTCTTGGTACCGGTTACGCCGGCCTGCACCTCATGTTTGCCCATGATGAAATTCTTGTTGCCCCAGTCGGAAAAGAAGAGCGAGGCCACGGCAGGCTTGTCCGTGTTGATGATGTCCACGCCCAGTTTCCAGAAGGTGAAATATGCCGTTGTGCCTTCGGGGGCTTCCCAGAAGCGGATGGGCTTACCCCAGGAATGCACCTTGGCGATGGCTTTGTTCACGGCATCCAGTTCGGGGTCTGTCATGCGGCCCTTTCCGTTCCACTTCCTGGCAAAGATGCGGAAGGAATTGCTTACCAGGGCCACGCGCTCCAGTTGCTCCGGGGTGTAGGTTTCGCGGATGTCTCCGTCATACCCTATCCAGGCGGGATAGTCGCAGAAATGCTCCTTGGCCGGGGTGTTGCCGGTGATGGCGATGGTTACGCCGTCCGGACTGCAGAAAACGTCCGGGAACTGTTCCAGGAGCTTGATAACCTCCGTAAGAGTGGGTTCCGTAGCGCTCTTGAGTTCCACCATCAGCTGAAGGCGGTCTTCCGAACCGGGCCACATACGGTTTCCGTTAGCGCGGAAGGTGCGCACGATAGGGTCTACATACATTCTCAGGAAGCTGTTCTCCGGCTTGAGGTCTTTCAAGTCGTGCCCTACCAGCAGCTGGCCTTCGTGCCAGTAGATATCGGCCTCGATGGAGCGGCAATGCTGGGAATAGGCCTCCCAGAAAGGGGCCACGCGGTTGTAATCGTTGTGGGAATGCAGGACCACCGGCTGCTGGGCGGCCAGGGAGAGCGGCAGAAGCACTGCCAGTGCAAGGAAAAGCTTTTTCATTATTTGTAGTAGAGGTTGTTGACAGGGATTTCGGTAAAGCGGGAAGCATTCTCGGCCATCCAGCCCCAGTGGAAATCCTGGCCTTCATAGTCTTCCAGATAAACAATCCTGTAGGGGTGCAGCCCTTTCAGGAGGGGGATGCGGCCGAAGGTGGTGATGGCGCTGTGGGAGCCGTCGTTATCTACCACCAGGGTGCCGTCTATTTCCAGGATGGCGCCGTCGTCACTGGTGAGCGAGAAATTCCAGATGCCGTCTTCGGGGATGTCGATGTAACCGGTAAAGATGTAGCCGAAATGGTCTTCATCCGGGGCGTTTCCAATGGAAGGCGCCTCCATGACGCCCTTATCCTTCACGGGACTCCTCTTCACGTCTGCCGACCAGGAGAACTGGCCCAGGTGGTAAGTATAGCGGCATCCGTTTTTCAGGCCGGAGACACGCGAAGCGGCGCGGTACTCGGCACGGGTGGCTTCCACATCCACCTCGGGAGAAGGTTCCCAGCCTTCGCGGAAGGCGCGGACACGGATACGGGCCGACCGGTCCAGCTCAAAAGGCTTGACATACTGGGGGCTGGCCTCTGTGGGCTGGCTTCCGTCCAGTGTATAATGGATGGCGGCATCTTCCGTGCGGCAGACCAGGCTCACTTCCACGGAACCCTTGAACAGGGAAAGACCGCCGGAAATGGCCGGAGTGGAGACCACGGGCCGGGTGCTCAGGGAATAGGGAGGCGGAAGCTGGTCACGGCCGCTGTCCGGCGTCTGGGAAAGGGTGAATTCCAGGGTACCGCCGGCCATGATTTCCTCGTAGGTGAGGAAGTTCCGCTCCACGGGAGCGCCGTTCAACTTGACATCGGCAATATACGGCCACTCGGGATGGTCGGCCGTAATGCCCAGGGTATTTCCGTTCCCCAGGCCGATGGAGACCTTCTTGAACAGAGGCGCGGCCAGGATGTATTCCCCGGAGCCGGGGCAGGCAGGATACAGTCCCAGGGAGGACAGCACATACCAGGCGCTCATCTGGCCGCAGTCTTCGTTACCGCACACTCCCTCGGGGGTTATGTCATACATCTGGTTAAGGAGATCCCGAACCACTTTCTGGCTCCTGGCGGGAGCGCCCAACCAGTTGTACAGCCAGGCCATGTGGTGGCTGGGTTCGTTGCCGTGGGCATACTGGCCCATGAGGCCCGTGATGTCCGAAACAAGGACCTTGCTGCTGCGGGCCTCATACGTAAAGAGGGAATCCAGGGCAGCCAGCATGGGTTCCGTGCCGCCCATCAGGGAAGTATGGCCGGCCACGTCGTGCGGGACGAAGAAGCGGGCCTGCCAGGGAATGGCCTCCGTATAATCCCGGGTGCTGGAGATGGGGTCGAAAGGTGTGACCCAGTTGCCGTCGGCCTTCTTGCCGCGCATAAAGCCGGTGGAAGGGTCAAACACATTGCGGTAACGCAGGGCGCGGGCATCGTACTCCGCGGCCACATCGGCCTTGCCCAGGCTCTCCGCCATACGGGCGATGCACCAGTCGTCGTAGCACATTTCCAGTGTCTGGGAGACGGACTGGCCCATCTTGTCGGCCGGGATATAGCCGTACTGGTTGTACAGGGCCGAGGCCTGTCCCTTGTTCTTGTTGGAAGAGACCACCATGGCCGCCAAGGCCTTTTCCCCGTCAAACCCGCGGATTCCGTGGAGCCAGGCGTCGGCAATGACAGGAATGCTGTGGTAGCCTATCATACAGCCGGTTTCTCCGTGGCCCAGGGGCCAGATGGGAAGTTCTCCCCAGGCATCGTACATCTTCAGCATGCTGTTAATCATGCTGTTGACCAGTGCAGGGTTCAGGAGCGTCTGCAGCGGATTCCAGCTGCGGAAGGTATCCCAGAGGGAAAGCGTGGAATAGAAGGGTTCCTTGCCTGCATCGGAGAGGTTGTTGGGGCATACCAGCGTATGGTAAAGGCAGGTGTAGAACTGCTCCACGGGGCCTCCTTCCACCACGATGCAGCCCAGGGAACTTCCCCAGTCGTCCGTGGTAAGGGCAAGGATTTCTTCAAAGTCCCTGCCTTGCGTCTCGGCCAGGCGGTTGGCGCGCGCCTCCTGAACGCCTTCATAAGACAGGCCGGCCCAGACGGTGAGCTCTTTCAAACCGGCCGGGAAGGTAAGTTCCAGCTTGCCGGGAACCACTTCCGTGGCGGCGGTGAAGGGAACGGAGAACACCGCATCCAGGTAAATCCTACGGCCCTGCACCCAGCCGTTCACCAGGCGCTTGGCGCAGATTTCATTCTCTCCTTCGGCCTTGACCCAGGCCTCGGCAGCCTTGGATTCTTTTCCAATGCTGTGGAGGGCATCTACCAGCACCTTCCGCTCCCCTTCTCCGGTGAAAGTGTAGCGATGCACGCCCACGCGGGGGCTGGCGGTGAGTTCCACCGTCACGCCGGGAGTGACCACCTTGTAGTAGCCCGGACGGGCACTTTCCTTCCTGTGGTCCAGTTCCAGGGGTTTAATCTCCCCCAGGCCGGGAGTGAAGAGGAAGTCTCCCAGGTCCGAGCAGCCGGTACCGGAGAGGTGTGTGTGGCTGAAACCCAGGATGGTGGAATCTGAATAATGATAGCCGGAGCTGCCGTCCCAGCCGATGGTGCGGGTATCCGGGCTCAACTGCACCAGGCCGAAGGGCGTGGTGGCGCCGGGATAGGTATGGCCGTGGAAGCCTGTGCCGTTGAAAATATGGACGGCTTCCAGGGGCGACTGGGAGGGTTGCGTACAGGCCAGGCAGAGGCCCAGGGCCAGAACAGTTACAAATGCCTTTCTCATAATATGTTGGGCTTATTGACAATACTCTTGATACTTCCGTCGGGCTGGCGGGTATGGCGAACCTCAATGGTGCCGTACGGCGTTTCCTGGGTTACTTCCACCCAGTCCACCCCCTTGGGCAACTGAGGTTCTATCCTCACTTTCCGGTATCCGGGCTCTTCGGCAATAATGCCGCCCAGGGCCTGGTAGAACCAGCTGAAGATGCCGTTGAAACAGTTGTGCAGGCGGCTGCGCCGGCCATCCCAATGCTCCCACACGCCGGTGGCGCCATTGTCCAGCATATGCAGATACCCGGGGTATCCGTGCTGTTTCAGCATTCCGTACATCCAGTCGCACTCCCGGGCCTGTGTAACCCATTCCGTGAGGACGGGGATACCCACCAGGCCGGTGGCCAGATGACCGTTGTACAGCGTTTCCGTCCTTTCCTTCAGGTTCTTCACCACCTGCTCTTTCAGCTGGTCCGGCACAGCGCCCACCAGCATGGGATAAATCATATCTATCTGGCTGCCGGAACCGTAAATTCCATCATGGTAGAACGTGGAATGGATTTTGGCGCGAAGCTGCTCCAGGCGGCGGGAGAATTCTACCTCATCATCAGGCAGCCCCAGGATTTGCGCAATCTGCACCAAATCCTCATATGACTGGGCCAGTGCACAGTTGTTCACAAGATCTATGGATTCCGGATTCTGCACGTCAACTCCCTCGGGGGCCGCCCAGTCTCCCAGGTACCACCAGCGGTACGGCGGCGTGGGCGGGGTGGGCCACTGTTTCAGGAGGCCGTCCACGGAATACTCGTCCACGTAGTCCAGCCAGTGTTTCATATTGCCGTAGAAGCGCTCTATGGGCCGGGGGTCTGCGTAGTTCCAGTACACCCTCCAGGGGGCCTGCACCACAAAGCTGCACCAGTAAGGGCCGCCGCCCGCCTTGTAGGGATTGGGGGCCGTATGCGGCAGGCCGCCGTCCGGTCGCTGGGCGTCGGCCCAGGCCTGGAGCCAGTTCAGAAAGAGCGGGGCCACATCGGCGGCAATCTGCAGGCTCTGGGCCGATGCATTGCCGTCTCCTCCATAGCCCAGCCGCTCAATGCTGGCGCAGTCTACCATATAGCCGTCGAAGGCCAGGTTTTCCATGGTGCGCAGCACCAGGTTGTGGATGGCGTTGAGTTCCGGATCCGAGCAGCGGAAGCTGGAACCCATGGCATAGTCCGTGCGCATACGGTATGCCTGGAGTTCCTCGGGAGCCAGTTCCAGGCCTTCCAGCAGCACATAACGGAAAATATGGTGGTTGAAGCAGTTCTGGAAATGGTCTCGCTCCCCTGCGGCAATGAATTCGTCATAACCGCAGATGTCGGGGTCGAAAGATTCTGGAGAGGCATCACTGTAAGAGATGCGAACGGTATCCCCGGCGTGCAGGCCGGGAAGTTCTACATCCAGGAGGGCATTCACAATCTTGCCGAAATCGGCCAGCCACCGGCCTTTCCCCAGAGGTTCCAGAGACACGGGCTCCATGATTTCCTGAATGCGGCAGGGCTCGCACATCTGCATGCTGGCGGCAATGCCTTCCACTTTCACCACATCCACCGGGGCCCATTCGGGCTGGGCCCGGTTGTCCAGCCTTTCTCCCACAAAGCCGTTGGGCCTCCAGTCTCCCAGGTCTGAATAACCGTTCCAGCCGCCTTCCCAGGAGGCATCCGTCCAAACCACGGGTTCTCCATCCACATCCAGTTCGGCCTTTACCAGCGGCCCCATATAGGCGGCGTCAAAGGTGGCGGGCTTGTACCAGCCGGAACCGGCGGCGATGCAGAGCTGGTTCCCGCCTTTTTTCAGGAGGCGGCTCACATCGTACACCACAATGAGCGAACGCTTGTCCAGCTGCGATACGGCCGGCTGCAGCACGGCGTCCAGCATCACTTTCTCTCCGTTGAGATACGCCTCATGATAGCCCAGGGAATTCACGTACAGAAGGGCCTTCCCGGCCTTTGAGACCTCGAAATCCTTGCGAAGCAGCGAAGCCCTCCCCTCTCCGGGAACGGCGCCGATGTACTCTCCTTTCAGGGAATCTCCCTCCAAAATACCCACGCCCAGGCGCTGCCACTTGCTCCAGGCCGATGCCTTCCCATCGGCCGTCCAGATGCGAACTCTCCAGCGCGTCTGCTGGCGGGACGCAAGGGCGCTTCCCTTGTAGGGGACCATCACCTGGTCCTGGGCAGAGACTTTTCCGGTGCTCCAGAGCCCGGGACCCACCTGAATCTCGTAGGCGGCCTGCTCCACCGGTTTTTCGGCTTTGATCTTCCAGGAAAAATGCGGCTGCGCACTGTCTATTCCCAGAGGTTCCACCAGGCCCTCGCAGCGGAGGTCGTACACCTGGACGGAAGGCTTGCAGGCCACCAGGGCCAGCAGGAAAGCCAGGGCTAAGCGTGGATATAACTCATTCATATTCAGTAGAATTATCTTCTGTTAAAGGTGAACGTATCTAGTACTTTTTCGGTGAGGATATTGTGGACGGTGAGCTGCAGCTTGCCGCGCACCACCCGGCCTTCCACCACGGTAGGGTATTCGCTTTCGTTCATCCGGGGGCCGCCTCCCACCACCTGGGCCCATTTGTGTTCGGGGCCGGGAGCGTCAAAGCGGTAATGGTGCATGTGGGCGGTCACAAGGACCTGGCATCCGGCCTGGTCCAGCAGCGGTCCCCACATCTTGTAGCAGGTTCTCTGCCAGTAGGCAAAGTCTGCGGAATACTGGGGGTCGTAATCGGCCGGGGCTACGTCTCCGGGGTTGTGCGTAGGGTCGTCGTCAAAGAGCGGGATATGGCAGAAGGCCACCAGGAAGGGGGCCGATGCAATCTCCGGGCGCTTCAGGGCATCCCTGAGCCAGGAAGTCTGGGCCTCGCGATACTCCTTGCTCTTGAACAGGCCGGCGAAGATGGGGTTGGTGTCCAACTTGTCCTCGGCCGTATCCAGGCCGATGAGGGCGATGTCTCCCATCCTTACGGCAAAGTTGCGGCCCAGGTCCCAGTCCCGCACGTCCCTCTCTTCGGGCTGGCGGTACATCCACACGCGCTCCAGGTGCCGGTTGGCGCGGCCGCGGGAATCGTGGTTGCCGGGGCAGAAGAGATAAGGGATCTCTGCCGCGTAGTCTTTCCTTTCCAACGGATGGTCCAGGAAAATGGTCACCTGCCTCTCCAGGTTTTCCTCTGAATTGGAGGCATCTCCGTTCCACACCACGCAGGACGGGGCGATGGCGGCCACCTTGTCCAGTACGGGGCCGATGGCATCCCAGCGGGAATGGGTGTCGTTAATAACGCAGAAACAGCTGTCCTTCAGCTTCTTACCAGCCGTAACGAAACTGTATACACGGGGGTCTTCCTCGGTTCCCAGCACCTTCATGTCGTAGCCGTGGCCGTAATGGATGCGGTCTGCCCCTATCTTGTAGTAATAACGGGTAGCGGGTTTCAGGCCGGTGACACGCACCTGGATAACCCGCTCGTCAATATCGGCCAGACGATATCCTCCGCAAAGCACTTTCCGGGCGTCGGAAAGGTCCTGCTTTTCCCCTATGAGCACATAGCCGTTGGCCAGGGCGTTTACGGCAAAGGCCACGCCCACGGAGGTCTCGGCATAGTTCTGCAACATGGGGGCGGTTGCCAGCAGTTTATCCGGAACATTATCTTCCGGCACAGCTTCCGCAGCCCTTCCGGCCGCCTTGAGCACTTGAGTGGCACCCGATGCCGCCACGGCTACCGCGGCGGTGCTTTTCAGAAAATCTCGTCTGTCCATATCTTATCTTAAATACATTATATAGAGGGGTTAAATATACAAAAAAATATCGTCAATTCCGAGGCCTTTTCCATAAAAAAAGGGCGGAACCGCCAAGGTTCCGCCCTGATTGTTTAAAAAGCTAAGGAAGAATTAGTTCCAGGAAGGGGGGTTCTTCAGAGCACCGGCGGACTTGCGGATCTGCTCGGAAGGATAAGGGAAGGTGATGAACTTATCGTTCCACTTAAGCTGGTTCTTGTAGTCTTCATAATCACCCACCGTGTAGTCAGATTCAGGATCACTGCGGTCTACATAGTGACGGACCTGAGGATGTGCATTCAGCTCGGCAAGAGCCAGGGCCTTGATCTCTGCGTCACCACCTACAGCCCAACGCTTGCAGTCAGCAGCGTGGTCGTTGGCCATCTCGAAAGCCAGCTCGCAGCGGCGCTCGTGGTAGAGGGCCTGCCAGGAAGCGCCATCGATGGGAGCCAGATGGGAGCGCTCGCGGATACGGTTGATATCCTTGGTAGCAGCAGAAATGTTGTTGGCTACGAGATATGCCTCGGCACGGAGCAGCAGGCAGTCTGCGAAGCGGATGATGGGCCAGTTGATGAGGGTGCAAGGCCAGTCGGCGTTGTCCAGCAGATAACCGGCGCCCTGAGGATCGGCCGGGGCGAAGGGCTGCATGAACTTGTAGATCTGGAAGCCAGCCTCCACGTCGGAAGTGGACCAGTAAACGCGGTCTTCGCCAAAGTACGGGAACACGTCGCCATACTCCAGGATGGAGGCAGCCAGACGCTCGTTCTTCTCGTCACCTACGTTGTCCTTGGCCATTTCGGCATAGATATCATAGGAGGGCTTGAACTGGCCCCAGCCATTGAACTTACCCCAGCCCTTGTTCTCCAGGGAAACGCCGGGGAATTCGATGGAGCCGCCGGACTTACCGTTGTTGGAGCCGTTGGAAGGATAGCCCCAGCAGTACTCCTTGGTGAAGAACTTGGTCACATCGGGAGC
>JAEEGL014187719.1_pt1 | contig 18910 bp, 14 predicted proteins | sample 9134231 | NCBI WGS metagenome assembly JAEEGL01 (sample SAMN16246548, study PRJNA631951) | gut metagenome | biome: gut microbiome; feature: rumen; material: fiber-attached | host: Bos | place: Iran: Karaj | collected 2018-10 | reverse complement strand
CCTCAAATTCAGCTTCTGTCATTGATGAACATCCACCGAACACGCCTCCGTTGTATCCGTCTACTGATGACAGTTTTTTGTTTACCGATACCTTTGTTATACTGCTACAGTTGTAGAATGCTTCATAACCCATGGTCGACAAATTTTGGGGTAATGTCAATGCTCCCGCTATCCCGATACAGTTTCTAAAAGCGCGGGTTCCTATTGATGTTATACTATTACCTATTGAGAGATTAACTATTTCTCCATATCCATCGAAACAATAATCCGGAATTACAACAATCCCATCTTCAATAACCAAACTTGTAATCTGATCTTTATACGCTGTCCATGGATTAGTATTATAATCAATGGCTCCCACACCGCTTATCGTCAGTATTCCGTCATCGGTAAGGGTCCATGATATATTCTTATTCTTATCTAGCGTTCCTGATGCGGCATAGTCTGCATCTACGTGATCAAGAGCAGTCTCATCACTGTTCTCCGAAGTTTTGTCGGATACTACATCAGAAGCGCTCTTAGAAAGCTCAATTTCAGGTCCAGGAATGGTATCTGCAGCAGCATCTTCTATGACCACATCTTTTGAAATATCTTCTTTTGATGCGTCTTCTTCCGCTATCTTAGGTTCTTCGGCGTATGTAGCATTATCAGTTTCGATAACTGTTACGGATCTGTCGTCAGTCTTTGCATAACTGTCGATCCCCTGGAGTGAAAATGAGGATATTGAAAGTACCCCCGATAATAAAATTGCAGCAACCCTTTTTAGTTTCACTTTTCTTCCCCCTCCGAATTAATGAATGTGTTCAGAATTAACCAATTGCGGTTACCGTAAATATTAGCAATAATCGGCATTTTTTTCAACCGGAACATGTGTGTCCGGCATGACCCCAATATGTATGCTCGGCATGATCTGAATATGTATACCAGCCCTGACCTTAATGTGTTATGCGGGCAAGATCATCTTCTTATGATATACTATAATCATGTAATCAGTAATAACAGCATTTAAGGGACAGCTATGGTAATAATCAGACTCATGGGCGGGCTTGGCAATCAGATGCAGCAGTACGCCCTGTATCGCAAGTTCATATCGATGGGCAAAGACGCGTATCTCGACACCTCATGGTTTGCGTCGGATATACAGCAAAATATGAAGGCGCCCAGAAGCAGGGAGATCGATACCTTCCCCGGCGTAACCTATAAAGAGGCGGATGCGGCTATGGTGCAGGCTGTAAAAGGCGGTGACAGCATCAAGGATAAGCTGATGCGCAGGATCCGTCATAACATAATCGTTGAAGACAGGATGTATTATCCCGAACTGTTGGATCGTGACAATGTGTATCTGGAAGGATACTGGGCCGCCGAGAAGTATTACAGAGATGAATTTCCCCTTCTGAGGAAACAGTTTTCATTTGATACGAGTGAAATATCAGAAGAAGCCCGTCGAGTGGTTGACATAATACAGCAGTCTGATCATCCTGTATCTGTTCATATCAGGCGGGGGGACTATCTGGACCCTGATAATATGGCATTATTCGGTAATATTGCTACAGACAGCTACTATGAGAAAGCTTTTTCGTATATTAGAGATACTATTCCCGGTGCAGTGTTCTTTATTTTCTCCGACGATCCCGGATATACGGCCGGTAAATACGGTCAGGACAGCGACTGCCATATAGTTGATGTCAATCACGGCGATAAGAACAGGTTTGATATGTACCTGATGAGTCTGTGCACCTCACACATATGTGCCAACTCAACATTCAGCTTCTGGGGAGCGAGACTTGATCCCACTCACGGAACGTCGGGCGTATGCATACGTCCTACCATACAGAAGAACACCCAGACTTTTGATATCAATATTATGAGGGATCTGTGGAGATGGTGGACATTTATCGATCCGAGCGGAAAAATATATGAAGTATAACGACTATGAGGGGATTCCTCGATACTGTCAGATGACAGGGGAGACTTCAATTATCTGCCGATGAATCCTCCACTTCGGTCAGAATGACAGTGTGACTTAATGGCTCTCAGAATTGAGCGCGATATGCCTCATGATAGCCAGTTCCTGATTATCGATATGGACGCCGCAGGCTGAAGCCGCAGCTTCTTCATTTCTTGTGCTGATGGCTTCATATATGGCTTTGTGTTCCTTCACCAGTTCAGGATATCTCTCCGTATCCTTAAGATATTCGAATCTGTATCTGTAAGTCTCCTCACTGAGATCATTGATGAGTTCTATCAGACGCGCATTTCTTGTTGCGCCAATGATGATATCATGAAAAGCAACATCGCAGGCCGCGATATCCGCAACGCCGCTGTCCTGTGATGCGGCGTGTTCAAAATCGTCGCAGGCTTTCTTAAGTCTCTCCAGTTCTTCTGAGTCCATCCTGAGGCATGCCAACTGCGCGCACAATATATCCAGAGCACGTCTGACCTCAAGCACGTCCTGAACCGCGCCTGAAGATATTCCGGCTACAACCGCGCCCTTGGCCGGACGTAATACCACAAGCCCGTCTTCTTCAAGCATATGTATGGCCGCGCGCACCGGCGTCCTGCTAACCCCAAGCTGATTGGCAAGCGGTATCTCCATAAGCCTGTCGCCGGGTTTTAAGTTCTCCGTCAGTATCGCGTGACGAAGCGAACTGTACACTGCTTCATGAAGGGGTATATTCGGATTGTCATCGAGTTTGATCTTATATTTCATATGTTATTCCCGTTTTATTAACTGATCCATCCGTTTTGCCGTTCATCAGAGCATCCTGAGAACCGGCTGTTTGATCGATTTTTGCTTATATACTAACGAATTCCGCATCTGATGCGTATATCTCCGGATAATCCTCTATGATGTGTCTCAGCGCTTTATCCCTTGCATCCTTATCATCAAATATCGCAAATACAGACGGTCCCGAGCCGCTCATCATAGCCCCGAGGGCACCGTATCCGGTCATTTTGTCTTCAAGTTCTCTTATTACAGGGTGCTCGTTTATCGCGGCATATCTTAAGTCGTTATACAGATTATGCGAAACGCCCTGTATATCTCCGTCGTTAAGCGCCGATATAAGCGCTTCAAACCTGTCATATGCAGCCTGCCTGTCGCTGGATGCATAATCGGTATTCTCATCCGTCATCTTATATATATGACCTGTTGATACATCTATGTCAGGCTTTAAGATGACCAGATAAGACTTGGGCGGTGCAGGAAGCGGCTTAAGCACTTCTCCTATGCCGGACGCCCTCTTGCTGCCTCCCATGATGCAATATGGTATATCAGCGCCGATAGAAGCTCCGATCTCGCATAATATTTCTTTCGTCAATCCGGCACCGTCAGACCCCTTAAGCATCGACGCGATCCCACGTAATGCCGCTGCTGCGTCAGTGCTTCCCCCGGCCAAGCCTGCTGCCATGGGAATACGCTTTATCAGGGTAATGTCATACCCCGGCTCCCCGTCTGAAGTCAGCGCCTCCGGATCCGTGATCCCATGGCCGGATGCATATTGTAAAAGAGCATTACCGGCACGGACTATCAGGTTGTCATCACCCGAGCTTAATTCATATCCCTTGTCTGCCAGACCGCCTTCCAACCTGCAGGTCAGCCGTATACCCGGAGCTGCGGATCTCTCAATGATAAGTTCATCGTGGATACTTATGGTCTCCATTACCATATCAAGATCGTGGTATCCGTTATCACGTCTTCCCAGTACAAGAAGCCCGAGATTTACTTTTGCATATGCATATTCTGTCATCAGATCATTACCATGAACGCACTTCCTTAATCGTGCCCATGAACGCGTTTCCATATCCGATTCTATAAAAAAGAGTCCGGAAGCACGTGATGTACTTACAGACTCGATTGTATCACATTGTACTAAATTGTACAAGATTGTTTTGAATACCCGGAAAGGTGAAAATCTCGCTAAATCAGTTCTGATCTTAACAGAATTGATGATAAATAATGACGGTCACAGCATAAGCGTTGTCCCGACAGACCAGGGGTAGCTTCCGTAAATATCCGAATAAACGCCCGGTCCGAGGCATTCACCCTGGGCGCCTTCCACACGTCCCGAGGATTTGATATACGGGGCAAGGGGCGTCATATCGGCACTTTCTCCGCCTGCTGCCTGTGATGATCCGTACATTATCATAGCACTTGCTGATGTATCAGCCGGCGCATTTTCATCATTTATCAGGCTTCCGAACAGTCCGTCAGAGCGCCTGTATTTATCCGCAGCGCCTTTAAGTCTGACAAGATATCCATGCAGTTCCTTAAGCGCAGATATCTCAATCGGGGATATGGTCCCGCATTCCGTGAGCATCTCTACTGCGCCGCCCATTCCGTACATAAGCCAGCCGAGAGACCTGCCCCAGCATTTCATATCATCCACATTACCCGAGACTGGGATAGTACCTGCCTTATCAGATATTTCAGCCGCCGGATCTGTATTCTCACCCGTTCCTTCATCATTCAGTTGGGATGCTCTTTCATCCGGCTTGAAAAAATGCAACGGAAGTCCAGTACGTGCATCTATCCCCTGCTCCATAAAGATCCTTGCCTGCCGCACTCCCAGATCTATGGCGTCATCATCCGAATTCATAAGACCATATGTCACCGCAAAAGGCACCACCATGCCTATGGTATCCGCGAATAGCACGCCCGTCTTCTGAAGCGGACGGTAAGGTATGATCCCGTCATATTCATTATCTATACGCTTAAGATAGTCCATCATAAGTGACGCCGCGCGCATGTATTTATCATGCAGCGCAGGATCCTCGGTTCTGTAGACAGCCGACAGCATCAGAAGCGCCCAACCTGCAAGGCAGTCATCTATATAGTGTATGGGGCAATCGGAAGCGATCCACTTATCAAGATAGCTTTGGACACTTGCCATGGCATAGACTGAAGCGGCTCTCTCGGCAGATGTTTCGCCGGATCTTAAGACAATGGCCTTGTGCATAAGTCCGCACATAAGAATCCCCTTAGGCCAGAAGATATGGTCTATCGGGGCGTTTGATTCGTGTTTTATATGTTCTCTGGCCCATCTCCTGAGTCTGATATATAGTCCGGGCTCATCCGATATTTCCAGAAGCCTGATCGCTTCTTCTATGAGTGATCTGTCATATTTACTCAAAATGCATTCTCCGCAGGGGCAAATATCCGCATGTTTCGGATATATCCGGCACTACCGGTATGTGCCGTCATACAATATCCCTGATCAAAATATCCCTGATCCCGTATACCGCTTCCACTACCCCGGGGATCACCTCATGAAGCCTGTCTCTCATGGTATCAGCGTTTGCTTCCAGATTCATATATGCATCCGTAAGGTCGTGCTCTGTCTTAAGGCTCTGTACCGGACACAGATATCCTCCCGCATACAGATCATTATCCGTCATATCTGTTCCAAACAGGTCTTTTGCAATGCCGGCAGCCTTGACGGAATACCCGACGACCAGAGTGGGAACAAAAGTTGAATAGGCAGCGATGGATGCATGAGTGCGCGCCGTGATCATCAGACGGCAGTTGCTTATAATGTATTTGAGTTCAGGGGCTGTCCTGTCACCTACCATATAAACCCTGCCGGATGAGGAGAATCTCTCATATAACTGCTTAAGCGGTCCCCTGTCATCCGAAAGTTTCATTGTCACATGCGGTATCAGCATGATATCATCGTGGGTTTCATCCAGAATCGTCTGAATCATGGATACATAGTTTTTCATGGTTATGCCGGGATTGTCGGGCGTCTCATAATCTATGATCATGGGACTGACATTTATTCCTATGACATGTCCCTTATGCAATCCGCCCGGAAGTTCGCATTCTTTGGGCTTTAATACAAAAGCCGGATCCGGGATCAGATGAAGGGCGTCATGCATATCCTCGGGAAATGCTTCACAAAGCGCATTATAAGTCTCACTTTCCCTTGCAATGATATCCCTGTAAAGCATCATATCCTTTAGAATCTTAGGATCTTTAAGGATTGCCGGATCAATGGAGCAGCCTACCAGACTCGTCGGGATACCGATGTCGTTGAACATGTAATTTGCGCCGGTAAGGTCATTTATCGCATCCGGATAGCAGTAATTATCCCCGCCTATCGACAGCGCCCCTCTGTACCTTTCAACCTCGCTTACGCCGCCGTAAGCATATCTCATCTGGTCATCAGCGCGTCCTTTAATGTGTCTGAGCAGATAAAACTTAACCTTATGGAAAAATGTATCATCAAAACGCTTCACCGGTATGATCCTGCATACCGAATCGATCCCGGCCTTTTTGTCCTGTTCAAAATCATTGGAAATGACGCTTAGGTTCACATCAGCGCCCAGGATCTCGCACAGGCTCCGTACTATCGCTTCGCAGCCGTGATTGGCGCTTCCAGCGTGCATATACATCAGTATTGAATTCTTGGGATCTGAGATTCTCATGGAACTCCTCTCTTATGTCCGGTGATATTTTCCAAAGCCCTGCCGGGGCCGGCATGGTTAATAACCTCTAAGCTTTGTGACGGTGATACAGGCTCATATATAACCCCGGAAAAAGTTTAAACAGTCTTACTTTTGTCCTGTACCCGCGGTCAAGCCGTTTCATTGCCTCGTGGTTCTTATACTCACGGATCGTACTCCGCAAATCCTTCACATATTCCTTATGTTCATCGTCTTTTCTGACTTCTTTTTCAAGAAGCGCGATGCGTCCCGCTGTAAGCATAACTCCTATGAGCATGTTTGCACGGAGTTTCGGTCCGAATGCAAGATCAGGCGCAACTTTTTCCAAAAGCGTCCTCTCTTCCCTGTAACATCTGACCTGATCCATGGCCGACGGGGTAAAAGGGCGCCCCATTGCTCCATTGGGATTCCTGAAATAGTTATAGCCCTCATAGGTGATCCGGACGATCTTAGAACATTTTGAGGCGTATTCGGTAACGAAGAGCATATCTTCTCCGATGGTCAGTCCTTCTTTGAACTTCTGTTTTCCGATCAGGTCTCTTTTATACAGTTTGCCCCATACGTGCATATCTCCGGATAAAATGCCGTTATCTATATACTCGGCAGATGACATGCATTCAGGAGCAACATCTGAGTTCATATCGGCTAAAGACGCTGACTCTGTGCCCTCTTTAGCGTTTTCCGGCACAATCGTGTCTTTCGACGTCTTATCAGTATCTCCGTTTGCTGCTACGTCAGTATTCTCCGGATATATGCTCTCAAATGCGCATCCGCACATATCGGCATCAGCATCTTCAAGCGCCTTAAGCATACGTGAAAGCGCGTCTGCCTTAAGATAGTCATCCCCGTCCACAAACGTCACGTAGGTACCGGTTGCATGCCCGAGTCCAATGTTTCTTGATGCGGATACTCCTTTGTCGGCGGTATGTATCACTTCAACGATGCCCATGTTGGAGTCAGGACCCATATTCCATTTGGACGCCCATTTGCTGCACTTATCAGCGGTTTGATCGGTTGATCCGCCGTCTACTAAGATTATCTGCAGTCTGCGGTGCGTCTGTGACTGAATGCTCTCCATCAGCCTGTCTATGTATTTTTCTTCGTTATGAAGAGGTATTATGACCGATATAATAGGTATCATTACTTAATTCCAGATCTGAAACATTATCTATCCGTGGATCTTCTGTATCATATACAGTATGGTGATCAATGATCGCGCCGGATGCTTCATTACGAATACTATCATCCTGCTGTAGGTATTCTTATATTCAACCCGGTATTCGGGATCCCTGATGATCCTGATATTGTCAGGATCAAGACATATAGACCTGATGTTTTTGATGCAGGTTTTTAATTCGCCCAGCAGTTCATTTTTGATGGCAAATACCAACAGAACATTTTTCTCAGGCTTATACATCTCATGCAGGCGATCGCACAGGGCGGCGTCACTTTCACGGAATTTGTCATCTATCGCCCGTCCTGCTATGGCAGCAGCCCTGAATATATCCTTCGTCATCTGCGGCTTGTAACGGTGGACTGATGAGTCGCTCACCTGTCTGTAATGATACATGGCCTCGTGATCCATGAAATACATACGCCCCGCGTCAAGCACGCATGGGATGGTGAATGCCCCGTCTTCTGCGAAGATCATATCAGGTTCCGGATAATTGATGTTTCGCTTAACCAGTTCCTTTGAGAAAAGCTTCATGCACCTCGACTGGGATACCGCTCTGGTTTCAAGTCCCCAAAGCCTGGGAATTATCTCTTTTAAGATCCTGTCATGCAGGTACTCACCGGGCTCCACATCCTGGTATATGTAAGTCTGTGCGCCTCCGCTTCTTTCAATGATATAGTCGCTTAATATGATCTCCCGGCTGCAGTCGGTCGTATGCGCCGCCAGTTTCTCCATCATATCCGTATCGATCCAGTCGTCGCTGTCAACGAATGCGAAATAATCTCCGCTTGCAGCCTCCACGCCCTGTCTTACCGAATCCGCAGGCCCCGTGCTTTTGGTCCTTAACACCTTGATACGGCTGTCACGGGATGTATATTCATCGCAGATATCAGCGCTTTTATCGACCGAACCTCCGTCAACCAGCACAATCTCCAGATCCTTAAAAGTCTGGCCTGTCAGGCTGTCAAGGCACTGCCTTATATATTCTTCTTTGTTATAAACCGGTACGATTATGGAGATTTTCATATGTTCAATACTGAGGGACTCTTCGCTCTCCTGTGAAAGTCGGGCACCCCCCGCAATTATGTATATCCTTTATTTCGATCCCTTGCCCGTAAGAACTACCACTACGGTTTTTAAGAGGATCCTCATGTCGAGCCCTATGCTCCAGTTATCTATATATTCAAGATCCAGCTTAACGACCTCGTCAAAATCCGTGATCTCGCTTCTGCCGCTTACCTGCCAGAGTCCCGTAAGACCGGGGGTCATTGACAGCCTGCGGCGATAATATGTACTGTATTTCTCAAACTCATCTTCTGTGGGCGGTCTCGTTCCGACTAAGGACATGTCACCTTTTAAGACGTTAAAAAACTGCGGAAATTCATCCAGGCTGGTTTTACGCAGGAATTTGCCTACGGGCGTGATCCTGGGATCGTCCTCCATCTTAAACATCAGGCCATCCATTTCATTTTTCTTCATAAGCTCAGCCTTGCGCTCTTCTGCATCCGAATACATGGATCTGAACTTGTAGATCTTGAATCTCCTGCCGTTTCTTCCGACTCTGATCTGGCTGAAGAACACCGGGCCCTTGGATGTGAGCTTGATCACAGGTCCGATGAATATCGTCAATATAACGGTGATAAGTGTCCCGAGAAAACCACCGATGATATCCATAAATCTCTTAAACATCAGCCTCTTATAGCTGTAATGCATATGCCCGCAGGTTATGACCGTATATCCGCCGAACTTTTCTATATAACTCCTGCCCGCGCCATACATATCCGATTCAAGTCTCCTGTGGACTACTATGCCCATTTCATCGAAATCACGGACCAGTTCTTCGATCTCGCCCGCCGTACTTCCCGGAACAGCCAGGAACATCTCATCTATGGCCATCTGTCTGGCAACCTCTATAAGGTTAGTGCCGCTGGCAACTACAGGGATGCCGGCAATCTGTTCATCGGTCATATCCGTATCCAGGCAAACCGCTGCGACCATGCGGATATGCGCATCCAGTTTGGACTTAAGTTCCGGAATCAGTTCCCTGATATTGCCGGACTGCGCGATCACCAGAAGCCTTATCGAACTGGAATCAGACCTGTAATAGGCATACAGGCATCTCTTAAGAATGTTGCGCGCTATCCATGTGAGGATCTGGTTACCGATGATAAAGTATCCGAATACCAGTCGTGAGAACGTACCCGCCCACTGCATGAAATACATGAAGACACCAACCGTCAGCACCATGATCGAATTGTATTTAAAGACCGCCACGAACTCCTGCCACAGTCCTCTCTTCATGAAATTATGATTCCAGTCAGCGAAGAAATTGTAGATCGTGCAGAACAGGATAAAAGCAATGCACACAAGGAAATGGGAGGATTTGTCTCCCATATCATGGAAATTGCCGAACCTTATATAAGTTGACGATATGAAGATTATAAGAATGCATATAAGGTCACAAAGCCATATGCCGTATCTTTCTATAATCCTGTTCTTCTGCGCCATTTGGTATAACCTCTGTGTCAAGCCGTCTGCAACAGCAAATAGTATCTAAACCCTTAGGACTTTTCCCCCGTGATCTGCCCCTCAGGACTTATAAGCGTCATATCCTTCGTATGGATATCTGCGCACCAGTTACAGTCCTTAAGCCATGGATCCGGTGCGATCACGATACCATCCGGATCATGGTTCAGCCAGGCTCCCCACCAGGAAAACGAGCTGTTGGCCACAATATGGTGCTTACATTTGCTCATGGTATACAGATCAAGGTATCCCGAGTACTCTGTATTGCCCGTCACAACATTGATCTCAATATCGGGATGGGTATTCTTAAAAAACTCTCCCCACGACTGGTCATTTGTAAACAGATAAAAAACTGCTCCGGGGGATCTCTCCATAATATATGCGATCGCAGCGTCGTAGTACTCATCCGTACATATATCCCTGTAAATATCCGTTCCCTCGGCATTCATATAATCGCCGCGCCTGATATGGATGCTGACAGCGTTTTCCAGTCCGCTTATGCAGTTGCAAAGCCTCTTCACATCATCGGTGAGCAGATCCTGCCTTAATACGAATGTTTTCCTGACCTCTTCCTCTATATCGCTGAAATACTTCTCAGACTGAAAATACCCTATTAAATAGGTGTCATCCAATTCAAAAATATGCTCGTCAAAAGAATAATCTGCCTCGATATACTGCTTTAAGTCCCGTCCTTTAAGCCTGCGCCTGATCTTATCCTTAAGCGCAACCGAAGAATCCCGCATTGCGGTTACCTCGGCCTGCGTAGCTCTGGGATATACAATGTCAAATACCGCAAGCTGAACAGGTCTGGCATTCCCGGTATTATAACTGGACACATCATCAAACTTGACTTCTCTTCCCAGCTTCTTAAGTTTTAGGTAACAGGCATATTGGAACATCTGATTTCCGAGTCCGCCCGAAAGTTGAAGTATGATCATAATCTCTCCGAATCAAGCCACGCATTAAGCATCAGTACATACCATATCTGGGGACGCCATATTCCCTGTTCTGTATAGGTCCGCCACATCTTCACCGCTGCATCTGTATTAAGCAAATTGTGTCGATTAATTAATTCAGGATTAAATAAATCTTCTGCCCATCCCCTGAGTTTACCGCCTTTGATCCACTTGGCTACAGGCACTCCAAAGCCCTGTTTAGGCCGGTCTGTGAGTTCCTCGGGCACATATCTGTGGAGCACATCCCTGAGAACCAGTTTACCTTTCTTCCCGTCAAAAACATACTCAAGCGGAAGGCTCCATGCAAACTCCACTACATCCGCATCAAGCATCGGAACTCTGGTCTCAAGGCTTACCGCCATAGCTGTACGGTCCACCTTCACAAGTATATCATCCGGATGGTACATCTGCATATTCATGAGCATGGCGGTATGAACCGGGTCGCCGGGGAATGTATCTTCACATATAACCTGCTTATGAACATACTCGTCAGGATTCTTCATAAGAGCATCCAACCCCGGCCATGTTTCATACGTACGCTCATACAGATCAGCTGTACCATTTGCTCTTAGCAGAGTGCCGTGGGCACGTAATCTGCGTGATCGCTCTCCTGAACCGGGAACACATTCCATCAGGGCGCCGGCAGCGTTACGTACCGGGTAAGGTATGCCGCATATCTTATTATATATGGAATATACGCCTGCATAATCTCTGTAACCTGCGAACAGTTCATCGCCTCCGTCACCGGAAAGCGCTACGGTCACATGCATCTTAGTGAGGCGGCTTACCAGATATGTGGGAATCTGTGATGAATCTCCGAAAGGCTCCCCGAACATCGCCGGCATAAGCGGTACTGCATCAAGGGCCTCCTGCTCTGTTGCCGTAAGGACGGTATGGTCTGTTCCCAGATGCTTCGCTATCAGTGTCGCCGCATCGGCTTCGTTATATTCCGCTTCCTCAAACCCTATCGTGAAAGTTCGTACCGGCTTATCCGATACGGACTGCATAAGAGATACGATAGTTGATGAATCGATCCCCGCTGACAGAAAAGCTCCCAGATCAACATCCGAGATCATCTGTCCTTTAACTGAATTTTTTAACAGCCTTTCCAGTTCGTCTGCAGCTTCTGATCTGTTGCCTTTGAATAACGACCGTTGTCCTTTAGTTGCGATTTCCTGTATTTTCCAGTATTTGTAAGGTTTTAGTATTTTATAATTATCTAATTCACATTTAATTTTTAACAAGCTGCCCGGTTCAAGTTTCCATATATTCTCATATATGGAAAAGGGCGCCGGAATGTATCCGTATTTAAGATATACCGGAAGGATCTGCTTATTGATATCTGCATTGAAGCCATCAAGAGCACTAATTGCGCCCAATTCCGATGCAAACACCAAAGCTTCTCCCGTAAAACCATAGTATAACGGTTTCTCACCAATACGGTCCCTTGCAAGCGTAAGGGTTTTCTCCTGCCTGTCATACAGCGCAAAGGCGAACATTCCCCTGAATCTTGCAAGCGCATCCTCAATCCCGTAGAATTCGCAGGCTTCAATAAGTATCTCTGTATCGGAGGTGCCCCGCATGGTATCCGTATATCCGCTGTTTCGCATATCGGAAAGGATCCCGGAAGCGTTATATATCTCGCCGTTATAAGTGATAACAAATCTTCCACTGTGGCTTATCATGGGCTGGGTGCCGGTTTCGGTCAGATCAATGATCGCAAGCCTCGTATGACCGAGCACAACGCCCTGATAACACCCGTCATCCCACACGCCGTTTCCGTCAGGACCGCGATGGGAGATTTTTTCGAGCATTTTTTCAATATTTCTGCGATTATCTGATTTTAGATTGTAAAATCCGGCAATGCCACACATTGTTTTGTATAATTTCTCCAACAAACAGATGAAATCATCTTATATTGCAAGCGTTATGGACATTTTGCAAGCCATCTTGCAAATTGATTTCTGACTCTTTCAAGTCCAAATACCGCAAATATCCGCAAAAAAGCGATATAAAAGCCAATTACGATATAACTATATGCTCGATCAGTCCATTTTTTCCAGATAATTGTGATACCATTCCTGGAACTGCAAAAACGACCAGCATATCTTGGAATAATTCCCTCCGGTGGCAGGTCCCAAGTCGCCGGTTTCCAAGTATCCGCGTACCAATTCATATACGGTGTCGGGGTCGAATATTCCCTGCTTTGACAGGTACTCCTTGTTACTGTAATCCATAAGTTGGGCCTTAAGGGGTCCCCTCATCCACAGATCAAGCGGAACTCCGAAGCCCTGCTTGGGTCTGTCAAGCAGTTCCTTTGGTATATAATCGTATGCGATATCCTTTAATATATGTTTCTTGTCTCCGTGATGATATTTGAAGTTGTGCGGTATCCTGAAGGAGTATTCCATCACCTCGGTATCCAATATAGGACATCTGCTCTCGATCGAATACTTCATTGATGCCCGGTCAACCTTACACAGTATATCTCCCGGCAGATATGTTTCCATGTCAAGAAGCATTCTTCTGACCTGCCAGTTGCTCACGCCGTATTTGCTCTCGTGATCGTACTCACATGCATAATAATCGCCGGGAAGAACCATTTTCATGGCCATTTCCTTGTATGACGAATTGGCAAACTGGGTTTTAGTCTCGGCATTCCTGTTTTTGGTTATTGCCCGGACCTTTATAGGCATCTTATTCTCGAGGCCGAGTTTCTCTCCGACCCCGGTGCCGAGCACGGTATGCGCCGCTGCGCCCACCGGATCGATGATCTTAGCCTTGCGCACGTATTCGTATATGTTGTATCCGCAATAGAACTCATCACCGCCGTCCCCTGAAAGCGCAACAGTAACCTTGGTGGACGCCAGAGCGCTGACTAACATCGTGGCGATCTGGGACGGATCGGCAAAAGGCTCATCAAAGTACTTTGCGATGCTTTTTACCTGTTTGAGCATCTCATCTTCATCTATGTAATACTCGGTATGGTTTGTCTTAAGATACTCCGCTACAGCCTTGGCAAAAGGTGCTTCATTGAGTTTGTCTTCCTTAAAACCTATGGAAAATGTTGCTACCGGATCCGGCGAAACGCTCTGCGCAATGGCAGTGATAAGAGATGAATCATAGCCGCCGCTTAAGAATGCGCCAAGCGGAACATCCGACATAAGTCTTCTTTTGACGGAATCCGTCAGTCTCTCCTTAAGCCCGGATTTGGCTTCCTGATAATCCGTCACAGGATCAGCCGCCAAAGTATGATACCGCTCCGTGATATCCCAATATTTATCCGTGGTGATCTTGCCGTGGTCAAAGGTCAGCATCATGCCGGGTTCAAGCTTATATACGTGTTCAAATACGGTATCGGGAGCGTTAATATACTGATTGACCAGATATCTGGGGATCACCCGCTTATTGATATCATCCTTAAAGCCGGGAAAAGCCATGATAGGCTTCAATTCAGAAGCAAATATAAAGTCGTCATCAAGATAAGCATAATACAGGGGCTTCTTGCCTATACGGTCACGCATCAGATGCACGATCTCCCTGTCCCTGTCATATATGGCTATGGCAAACATCCCGTTAAAATGCGATACGCAGGACGTTCCCCACTTTAAGAATGCGGCGATGATGACCTCTGTATCGCAATTTGAGATAAATGTATAATCGGACAGTTCCTGTCTGAGTTCAAGGAAATTGTAGATTTCCCCGTTAAACACAATGCTTAATCGTCTGTCCGGAGAGTGCATGGGCTGATGACCTGCCTGAGTTAAGTCCATGATCGCAAGGCGCCTCTGGGCAAGACCTATGCTGTAACCATGCTTCATAACATAGATTTCCTGACCTGAGTCGTTCGGTCCGCGATGATACATGGTATCATTCATTCTTGTCAGGTCACCGATCTCAATATTCTTTTTACTGATATAACCGCATATACCGCACATAATGAACCTATCCCGCAATCCGTGAAAACGTTACTGTTTTCACCCTATTTCATAATCGATATATGATCATTTTCAGGGAAATGCTGATTAAAGCGTTTCCTTAGAGTTCGACATTTAACGGATCAAGATAAAAACGGGTCATCATTTCTGCCTGAGCTGCCACATCAAACCCTGCTTTCTTCATGATCTCTACATATCTGGCGCGCGTCTTATCATTTGCCATAACTGCGCCGTCGCTGCCCTCTGCATTACCGGCGCGTGCCGCAACAAACTCATCTATCCACTTATCAAGCACTCTTGCCCAGTCTGCCGTATCCCTGATGGACAGCGGCATTATCCTGTCTGTCACCATAACGTCTGTGGTGATGGTATCGGAGATCAGGCACTTTAATCCTGAGGTCTGCGCTTCGACAACAACACCCGGCATTCCTTCATATACAGACGGAAATGCAAATATATCCATGGCGCTGTAATATGCCCAGACTTCAGACTGGTTTCCGGCAAAGACCACATCATCAGCTACGCTGAGTTCATGCGCAAGCGCCTCACATTCTTCCCTTTTCTCACCGTCGCCGCACAGAAGCAGCTTAGCCTTATGGTGATTGCGCATCTCCGAAAATGCTCTTATAAGAAACGCCTGGTTCTTCTGTTCCGCAAATCTTGCCACATTGCCGATCACTATCGTATCATCAGGGATATCATACATTTCCCTGATAAGACTTCTGTCCGACGCATTGAATACATATTTATCCGTATCGATCGTATTGGGTATATATGTGTAAGATGCTCCCGAAAAAGTCTCATCTCCCGCCAGATGGGAACATGCAAACAGTCTGTCGCATACCGACGGCAGGTTCTTTCTCAAGGTTTTCACGGCTATACCCTTAACGCCGCCTTCCGTGCCTGCATTCCTTGTGTGCGCAACAGTAAACATATACGGCGCTTTATCGCTTGAATATTTATGCGCCTCTGCCAGATATATGGATGCGGTGCTTGTCATATGCCCCTGAACAACGTTATAGTCATGATGGGATTTAAAGAACTGCGAAGCAGCGCTTTTATATGCCAGATGATTGACGCCGCGGTATCTTGGAAGCGCATAGATATGCCCTCCAAGAGCTTTAACCTCATCATCATAATACTGGGGCGTGCGGTAATTCTCCATCAGATCCAGGTTGTTTGAGGCTCTGGCATAATCCGATGCATTAACATGTACAAGAAAATCGAACTGAACCTGTTCCCTGTCTATATGACGGTACAGGTCCATGATACGGCTTTCTGCGCCGCCCAGGTTAAGTCCGCCTAATACATGAAGTACTCTAACCATCTGCTATCTCCCGTTTTCACTGTCATACTGAGGGGTTTACTGTCATCCTGAAGGCTTGCCCAAAGGATCCCCGATCTACTCACTCTTCAGAACATCTCCCGGCTTTACTTCTCCGTCATACTCATACTTATTGATAAGAAGAGAGCCGTCCACACATCTTACGACCAGTCTGTCATCAAATATATCGATAATCTCCCCAGGCTCATATCCGGAAAAATCTATCATCTCATCAAATGGCTGTGCAGAGAGGATCTTAATCTTTTGCCCGCCTATATATGCAAATGCTCCCGGAAACGGGGGCGCAACGGCGCGGATCAGATTATATATGTCTCTGGTCCTTCCGGTAAAGTCCACGAGGCCGTCTGCAGCTGTTCGTTTATTAAACCAGGAATTAATATCTTTGGACTCTGTGCGAATGGAGATCGACCCTTTTTCATAGGCTTCAAGCAGTCTGCGTATAAGTCTTTTGGATACTATCATGTTCTTATACTGCGCAGTTCTGATGTCATCATTTGCATTAATCTGGAACATCTCAGTGGCAAATATATTAGGAGAATCTGCCTTCTCATCATACTTGAACAGATTCAGGTTAAACCTCGTATCACCTAAGAGCATGGACCAGTTAAGGGGAGATCTGCCTCTTCCAAACGGAAGATAACCTGCATTCCCGTGAAATCCGAACACGCCGTACTTAAACGAATCCAACACATACCCGGGCACCAGCCTTTGCCACCCCATGGATATGCCTATATCAAATGTGTTTTCACTGATAAAGGCCCGTGTATCCTCATCATCCAACGAATAGCTTGCGGCTTCATACACTTTCAGATCATACTTCTCCTCGAGATACTTAAGACCTTTATACCCCGAGACATCATTACGCTTCGTGACTTCCGGAGATATCGTGATCACCAGATCCACCGGACGGATATTAGTCTGTATAAACTCAATTATGTTCTCTGACGTATCTTTTACGCCGAATACTACTACGGAATAATGCATGCAGAATCCCTCTTATCTCACAGATTTTCCTTGTACCACTCAATGGCAAGAGCTATACCTGCCTTAAAATCGTACTCAGGATCATAACCGAACGCCTGACGAGCTTTGCTGATGTCGGCGTTTGAATCTCTAATATCACCTTTTCTCGGAGGTCCGAACTCAGGTTCACGCACGATCCCCAGCGCCTGGCACAGATCATAATATATGTCGATCAGGTATTCTCTTCCGCCTGCACCGATATTGTAGGCTTCTCCGGCTGCCTCCTCCGGCGCAAGGGCTGCCTTTAAGTTCCCCTCGATGACATTGTCTATATAGGTAAAATCCCTGGACTGCCTGCCGTCTCCGTTGATCACTGGAGTTTCTCCCTTAAGGAGCTGTCTTATGAACTTCGGTATCACCGCAGCATACATCCCATTAGGATCCTGCCTTCTTCCGAAGACGTTAAAATACCTGAGCCCGTAGGTATTAAGCCCGTACAGTTCATGATAAAGCCTTCCATACTCCTCATCCACCTTCTTGGTCAGCGCATAAGGACTTAAAACCTTACCTTCATTGCCTTCTTCCTTCGGGAGTTTGGTGCTGTCGCCATATACCGACGAACTTGACGCATATACGAAGGATTTTACGCCGTTTTGTCTGGACGCTTCCATCATATTAAGTGTTCCCCTGATGTTGATCTCCTCATACAAAAGCGGCATCTCGATGGACCTGGGAACCGAGCCCCACGCTGCCTGATTAAGCACATAATCCACGCCTTCCGTAAGATTCATGCAGGTATTCATATTCCTGATGTCACCCTCGGTAAAGGTGAAGTTTTCCTTCTCCATCAGGTGATTTATGTTCTCCATTTTGCCCGTGGAGAGATTATCCAGGCACCTGACGGTATATCCCATATCGACCAGGGCCTCACATATGTTGGATCCGATGAAACCGGCGCCGCCGGTAACAAGGAACACGCTTTTCTCATCAAATTTACAGTCTCTGTAGCTCATGTTATCCACCTATCCGCATCCGGATGATAGTGTATAACGCTGACCCGTTCTCGCTCCTTTCGGGACGCAGCGGTGCTAAACTCGAAAAAACCTCGTTAAGCACCGGCGTCCCTCTAGGGTCAGCTAATACACACTATCATCCGAATGCATAATAAACATTACAATCTCCAATATATATATCCGGCGTCCTCATACCCGCTACGGTCGAAAATGCCCTTTATATCCAGGAGTACGCGGTGTGCGTTGCCGGAAGCATACATTTTCCCTATATCGTCCTTGGTCAGTTTAGTGAACACGGCGTGGGATACGGCGAAGATGACCGCGTCTAAGTCGTGCGCATCAGCCATATCACTGAATTTGATGCCGTAGAGGCGAAGCGCTTCATCGGCATCCGCTTCAGGATCGATCACGATGGGATCTATGCCATATTCTTTCAGTTCGTTATATATGTCGATGACCTTGGTGTTACGGGTATCGGGACAATTTTCCTTAAATGTGAAGCCCATGATGGCAACACGGGCATCCTTAACGTTAACGCCTGCCCTGATTAT
>JAEEGL012616952.1_pt1 | contig 18910 bp, 14 predicted proteins | sample 9134231 | NCBI WGS metagenome assembly JAEEGL01 (sample SAMN16246548, study PRJNA631951) | gut metagenome | biome: gut microbiome; feature: rumen; material: fiber-attached | host: Bos | place: Iran: Karaj | collected 2018-10 | reverse complement strand
TTACCATCATGTGGGTCAGTATGGTCTGAAGGGCCAGCTCGCCGCCGCCGTAGGCGAAGTTGGCGGTGGCATAGGCTCCGCCCAGCTTTCCGGCCACGTTCATACCCGGCATCTTCTCAAGGAACATCTTCATCTTGCCGCTGACGTCGGCGCTGTATACCGGGGTGCCCATGACGAGCAGGCAGGACTCGTTTGCCCAGTCCGCGTCCACTTCATCGATGGAAAAGCACTTTACCTCAAGGCCTTCCTCGATCATGCCCTTTGCGATGTTCTCGCCGACAGCCTTCGTGGTTCCCGATTCGGAATGATAGATCACGCTTGCTTTCATATTTTGTACCTCCTTTTTTATCAATAATATCATATGATCCGTTCTTTATGTCGTACTTTTATCAGAGGCTCCATCATAAGAGAGAGGGGGGGCGCGATACTGATCCGAAGGGGCGGATCTATATGTCTGGATTTTACACAATAATTGATCAGATAATTAAAAAGCAAACGAGTATATCACTTGTGCGCGGGCACGTTTTTTGTTATCAGTGTTCGCGGAACATCAAAACAGAACGATATTCCGCTAGTTTTTCAAGGAAAGGAAGTAAAGAATGAAAAGAGTATTTGCAGTGCTCCTCTGCCTGGCGATGCTGATAGCCTGCGTCGCCTGCGGAAACAGCAGCGCTCCCGCGTCTCAGCCCGCTCAGTCTTCGTCCTCACCGTCGACGCCTTCATCGAGCGCGCCCGCGGCCAGCGCTCCCGCCGCCAATGACAACGCCGACCGCCACTACGCTGTCGACAAGGACACCGTCGTCGTCTGCACCGCTGACGAGACCCCCTCGGTGACCGCCCGTCTGCACAACGCCACCGCCGGCGGTTACGTCAACAACCTGACCTACGAAGGCCTGCTGACCATGGACCGCAACCTCGCTCCCCAGCCCTGCCTCGCAGAGTCCTACAGCTTTGAGGAGCAGGCCGACGGCAGCGCTCTGTGGACCTTCAATCTCCGTCACGGCGTAAAGTATCACAACGGCGCCGAGATGAAGGCCGACGACGTAGTCGCCTCCCTCGAGGAAGCGAAGGTATCCCCCGATATCGCCTCCTATTCCAAGGAATTCGACAACGTCAAGAAGGTCGATGATTACACCATCACCCTGACCACCCCCGGCCCCAGCGCGGCTCTTCTGTATGACCTCTGCCACCACGGCAACGCCATCTGCCCCGCCGACCTCATCAAGAGCGGCCACGACTTCAACACCGAGCCCGTAGGCACCGGCCCGTACAAGTTCGTCAAGTGGAACATCTCCGAGAACCTGGTCTTCGAAGCCTTTGAAGATTACTGGGACGGAGCTCCCGCGATCAAGAACGTCATCTGGAAGATCATACCTGAAGGCTCCGCCAGGACCATCGCCCTGCAGGCCCACGAGGTCGACTACGTCATCGAGGTCGACACCAACGACATGGGTCTGATCGAAGAGGATCCCTCCCTGACCCTGCTCAACGTAGACTCCCTGACCCACAACTGGCTCTGCCTCAACAACGAGGCCAAGCCCTATGACAACCAGCTGGTCAGAAAGGCCATGAACTGCGCCGTCAACAAGGAAGACTGCGTCACCGTCGCTCTCAACGGCGCCGGCGTCGTCGCTCCCGGACAGACCCCGCTCGGCCAGCTCGGCTTCGACGCCACCGGCTGCGATCCCTACGATCCCGAAAAGGCTCAGGAATACTACAAGCAGTCCGGCGTTGACCTCAACGGCGTCGTCCTCGAAGTCATCTGCTCCGACGACACCAAGAGAAGGGCCGCCCAGGTCATCCAGGACAACCTCAACTCCGCCTTCGGCATGGCCGTCGAAGTAGTCTCCATGGACCTCGCGACCTACCTCTCCGAGACCGCTGCCGGAAACTTCACCGGCTTCATCGGCAACTACACCTCCTCCGATATGATGTCCTTCCTCAAGGGCGTATATCACTCCATGAACATCGGCGCCTCCAACAAGACCAGGACCAACGATCCGCATCTTGACGCGCTCATCGAGAAGGCCTGCGCCACCGTCGACAACGGCGAGCGCGAGCAGGTCCTCAAGGAGACCAGCAGATACCTCAACGATCTCTGCTGCCAGATCCCCCTCTATCAGCAGTCCAACGTCTCCGGCTACAACAAGTACCTGGACGGCGTCTTCGTGACCGCCAGCAAGAGATTCTGGGTCGAGGAGTGGAGCTGGCAGTAAAGCCCGCTTTGGCCGCTTAAGACCTTTTCCCGCTGCGGCGGGATAAAACAGGACCCATCCCCCGCCTTCAGGGCGGGGGATCTTTTATTGGCGCGGGGAGGAGCCGGCAGGCTTGCTTTCGCCTGCTCAAAGTGCTTTAATCGATACATGGATACAGGCATATATGTACATATCCCATATTGCGTGAGGAAGTGCCGCTACTGCGATTTCATGTCCTTCCCCCTGGAGGAGAGAAGGGCCTCGGTCGGGCCTTATATCGAGAGGCTGAAGAAGGATATAAGGGCGGCGGGGGAGCATTACGGCGATGCGCTCTCCGTCGACACGGTCTTCTTCGGCGGCGGGACGCCTTCCCTGATAGACGAGGGCCTGCTCTGCTCCGCCCTCTCGGAGATCCGTAACAGTTTTACGGTAAAGGATGACGCAGAGATAAGCCTTGAGGCCAACCCGGGGACTCTTACCGAAGAAAAGCTGGCCGCTTACCGCGCCGCCGGCTTCAGCCGCCTCAGCCTCGGCGCGCAGAGCCTTGACGACAGGGTGCTCTCGCTCATGGGCAGGATACACACGGCCGCGGAGGCGGTATCATCCTTCAGGCTGGCGGCGGGATATTTCGACGATATAAACATCGACCTGATGCTGGGGGTCCCCGCTCAGGATCTAGGTATCTGGCTCGATACTCTTAAGAGGGCCCTCGATCTTTCGCCCACCCATCTTTCCTTCTACAGCCTGCAGCTGGAGGAGGGCACTCCCTTTTACGAGGACTACAGGAGGGGGAGGTTGGAGCTTCCCTCCTGGGAGGAGAACAGGATCATGTACCACCGGGGCCTTGAGATCATAAAGGACGCGGGCTTCGAACACTACGAGATATCGAACGCCGCGGGGCCCGGCAGGAAGTGCCGCCACAATCTGAAGTACTGGCGCATGGAGCCTTATCTGGGCTTCGGCAGCGCCGCCCATTCCTTCATCGGCGGAAGGCGCTATGAGGACGGGGCTCCTCCTTTCGATCCCGCCGAGGACCCCGAAATAACGGCGGCGCGGAGCGTCTCGTTCCGCTGGGCGCGGGGAGAGCGCTTAAGAGATCTCAAGGGCGATTTCCTCTTCACCCAGCTGAGGCTCATAGAAGGCATGGACGGGGCGCTGTACGAAAGGCTCTTCGGCTCGTCTCTTTCAGGCGACCTCGGCGGGGAGGTCAGCGCCCTCATCGCGGAGGGCCTGCTGAAGGAAGAAGAGGGAAAGATCAGGCTCACAACAAAGGGCCTCGACCTGACCAACCCCGTGGAGGAGAGGCTGCTGGCGGCTCTTGAGTGAGGCCCGGTTTTTGCTTTGACGAAGCGCGGCCCTGATGCTAAAATCAAGAAAAAAGGAGCTTATAAGATGTCTGACAGGAAATATGTACTGGCCCTCGACGAGGGCACTACGAGCGCGAGGAGCATAGTCTTCTCAAAGGAGGGAGCGATAGTCTCCGTCGCCCAGATGGAGTTCGCGCAGATATTCCCCCGGCCCGGCTGGGTCGAGCACGACGCCGCGCAGATCTGGCAGGTGCAGCTGCAGACCGCGAGAAGAGCGCTCGAGAAAGCCGGCCTCAAGGCTGAAGACATCGCCGCCATCGGCATCACCAACCCGCGCGAGACCACCGTCGTCTGGGACAAGAAGACCGGCGTCCCCGTATACAACGCCATAGTCTGGCAGTGCCGCCGCACCGCGCCTTTCTGCGACCGGCTGGCCGAAAAAGGCCTGGCGGACATGATAAAGAATAAGACGGGCCTTCCCATAGACGCTTATTTCTCGGGCTCCAAGATACGCTGGATACTCGATCACGTTCCCGGCGCGAGAGAGCGGGCGGAGAGGGGAGAGCTGCTCTTCGGCACCATAGACAGCTGGCTGATCTGGAAGCTCACCGGCGGCCGGGTGCACGTCACCGATTACACCAACGCCTCGCGCACCATGCTCTTCAACATACACGAGCTTCGCTGGGACAGCGAGCTCCTTGAGATCCTGGGCGTCCCCGAAGCGATGCTGCCTGAGCCCGTGCCTTCCTCCCGCGTGTACGGCGAGACCGATCCCGCCCTCTTCGGGGCGCCGATACCCATCGCCGGAGCCGCCGGAGACCAGCAGGCGGCACTTTTCGGCCAGGCCTGCTTCGATCCCGGCGACGCCAAGAACACCTACGGCACCGGCTGCTTCCTGCTGATGAACACGGGCGAAGAGGCCGTGGCTTCGGAAAGAGGCCTGGTCACGACCATAGCCTGGGGCCTGGACGGGAAGGTGGATTACGCTCTCGAGGGCTCGGTCTTCGTGGCCGGAGCCGCCGTGCAGTGGCTGAGGGACGAGATGGGCCTCATCGAGGATTCGCCGGCCTCCGAAAAGTACGCCTCAAGGGTCCCAGATACCGGCGGCGTCTACATAGTCCCGGCCTTCACGGGCCTGGGCGCTCCCTACTGGGATCCCTACGCCAGAGGGACGATAGTGGGCATCACCAGGGGAACGAACAGAGATCACATCATAAGGGCGGTGCTGGAATCGCTGGCCTACCAGACGAACGACGTGCTCACCGCCATGGAAGAGGACAGCGGCAGGAAGCTCTCGGTCCTTAAGGCCGACGGCGGAGCCAGCGCCAACGATCTCCTCATGCAGTACCAGGCTGACATCAACGGATGCCCCGTCCACAGGCCCAGCTGCCTCGAAACGACCGCTCTGGGAGCGGCCTATCTCGCGGGGCTGGCGGCAGGCGTGTGGAAGGGGACCGATGATATAAAGGCAAACTGGAAGCTCGAGCGCGGCTTTGAGCCGCAGATGGACGAAAAGGTCCGCAGGGAGAGGCTCGCCGGCTGGAAGAGGGCGGTAGAGCGCTCAAGAGGCTGGGCCGCCGAAGAAAAGGAGGTTTAAAATGAACGAAGTACTCAAGGTCATCGAACAAAGAAGCTCCATCAGAAAGTATAAGGAAGAGACGCCTCCCGAAGAGATCATAAACGCGATCATCAAGGCGGGTCTTCAGGGGCCGACGGCCAACAACAAGCAGGAGGTCCACATCAGCGTCCTGAAGCGCGGCAACAAGGCCTTAGGCAAGCTAGCCGCCGAGGTGAGCGCCCTGTCCGGCAGGGAAGGCCCCTTCCATTACAACGCTCCCGTGGTCTTCATGCTCAGCGCCGACAAGGATCTCTTCTTCGGCTCCGTCGACGCCGGCATCGCCTGCCAGAACATGGTGCTGGCGGCGGAATCCCTGGGCCTGGGCTCCGTCATCCTCGGCATGCCCTGGAGAGTCATGGGCGGCGAGATGAAGGATTACTTCAACGAGAAGTTCTGCTTCCCCGAGAACTATGAGTTCAAGATCGCCCTCGCTGTGGGCTACAAGGACACCGAAAAGGCTCCCCACGACTTCGATGAGAAGACCCACGTGAGCCGGCCCGAATAGAAGGGCGGCCCGCGGGGAAAAATGTAATAATATGGCGGCCCGCGCATCGCGCGGGCCGTTTTTATTGTGAAATAATTAACTTATATAAAGGTTTTGAAAATCTATTTGAAAATAATTAAATCTGTCGGGCTTCAGTATTGACTTTTCAAAGCAGATCGTATATTTTAATATTATAATAGTATAATTGTCAGAGCAAGGAGGCCGCGACTACGATGAATATAGTAGAAACTCTCAAAAACGGTATGCCCCTCTTCACTGCCAAACAGCGGCACATTGCCGGTTTTATGATAAATAATCCCAGCGAGATGTGCTATATCTCTCTCAAGGATTTCAGCCGCCAGGTGGGCTGCACCGAAGCGACTGCCATCCGTTTCTGTCAGAAGCTGGGCTATGACAGCTTCACCGACGCCAAGAACGCCTTCCGCAATATCCAGGCCGCCAAGACCGAGGACCGCTTCCCCGTATCCGGGGTCCTGGCGGGAGGGACCGGCCCGGAGAGCGCCGGCGACGATTTCATCAAGACCCAGCTGGAGATCGAGAAGAACTACACCGACGAGCTGTTCTCTTCGATCGATCTTAACGCGCTCGGCTCGGTCGCCGACGATATAGTGAACGCCCATACGGTATATATAGTAGGGCGGGGCACTTCCTATTCTGTCGCCGATTTCATGATGAGAAGGCTCTCGCTCTTCGGCATCAGGGCCTACGCCATCAATCCCGAAGAGATGACCTCGCTGCAGTCGTCCATCAACAGGATCTCTCCCAAGGATCTCTTCATCTTCATGGCCTTCCCCGTGTATTACCTGCCCATAATCAACGTGGCCCGCTTCGTAAAGGAGCACGGAGCCAAGGTGGTCGGCTTCACCGATTCCAACGACTCTCTGCTCGCCAGGCACTGCGACCACTGCCTGCTCATGGGCGAGATGCATAAAGGGCACTATTACTCCTGCGGGCCGCTGCTGATCTATTTCAACATCATACTCTCCATGGTCCAGCTGAGGACCAAGGAGGCCGACCTCACCAGGTTCAAGGCCATACTGGAGGAGATCTCCCATCCGGATTATCAGGGGAGCGATTACCAGCAGGTATCGCCGCTGTGACGGAGATGACAGCGGTCTTCGCTGACTGCTGTTTTTGTGATACAGCTGTTGACGCAAATTGATATATTATTGACAAATATGCGTTTTTCCTATATGATAATGTTACAATTGTGTTACATCCTCTCATAAATAAGGCTTTTCCGCAGGTACAAAGGGCCTGCGATCAGCGATATAGGTTTCTGAAAAGAAAGGAGAAATGAATGAAAAAGCATCTAGCATTGCTGCTTGCTCTCGTCATGGTACTGAGCCTTGCTCTGGGCGCCTGCGGAGCCAAGCAGGAAGCGCCGGCACCGGCCCCGGCTCAGACCAGTGAGCCTGCCAAGACTGCCGAGCCCGCCAAGCCCGCCGAGCCGGCGAAGACTGCTGAGCCCGCCAAGACGGAAGAGAAGGAAAAGGTCCTTACCATAGGTACTTATATGGCCATCGTTACCCTCGTACCCTGGAAGACCACTTCCGACGGTGACGGCTACGTCATCAGACAGGTCTATCAGACCCTGCTCGACATGGACGAGAACTCCGGCTTCCTCGGCAATCTCGCCGAGAGCTGGGAAGCCTCCGAAGACGGTCTCGTCTGGACCTTCCACCTCAGGAAGGACTGCTACTGGCAGAGAGGGAACGAGCTGTTCGGAGACGAGCTGGTTCCCGTTACCGCTCAGGACGTAAAGTACTCCTATGAGTGCTACCTCGATCCCGACTTCGGTTCTGTCCGTTACTCCGACCTGGTAGGCACCATCGATCACATCGAGTGCCCGGACGACTACACCGTAGTCTTCTACACCAAGGACATCGACGTCCTCTTCGAGTACAGAATGTATCAGTCCTACATCATCTGCCAGAAGATGATCGACGCCAACTGGGACTTCGAGAATCATCCTCTCGGTTCCGGCGCTTACAAGTTCGTCGAGCATAAGACCGATACCCACGTCATCCTCGAAAGGAACGAGGACTTCTTCGTAAGACCCGCTCTCGACAGGATCGTCTACAAGATCATCACCGACAAGTCCGTATCCGCCATCGCCCTGCAGAACAAGGAAGTCGACATCTCCCTGGCCATCCTGGCCACCGAGGTCGCCAACATCGCCAAGTACGATTATCTGAGACTTGCTTCCGGCGGCACCGGTTCCTACAGATGGGTAGGCTACAGATGCGACTGGAGCTTCTTCCAGGATAAGGAGCTCAGAAAGGCTCTCAGAAGGGCCATCGACTGGGACGGCGCCATCGCCGCTCTGTTCGCCAACGACGCCGGTGTAGAGCTGGCCAGAAGAGCATATTCCTGCATCCCCTATGAGCGTCCGGGCGGGGACATCGACGACAGCGCCAAGGCCATGTGGGAATCCTATGATCCCGCTGCCGCTCAGGCCAGACTCGATGAGCTCGGCTGGAAGAAGGGCGCCGACGGCATCCGTGAAAAGGACGGCCAGAAGCTCAAGTTCACCCTCCAGGTCGGCAACAACGACTCTGCCCGTGAGAGGCTCGCGGTCATCATCGCCGCCTCCTTCCAGGCCATCGGCGTAGACTGCACCGCCCAGACCGCTGAGTGGGGCACCCACACCACCGACATCAAGGAAGGCAACGTCGAGATGTACATCCTCGGCGGATACTCCAGCCTTGACGGCGGTCTCAGGATGATGAAGACCAACGAGACCACCCACTCCCCGAACTGCGGCTACTCCAACCCCGAGATCGACGAAAAGCTGGCTCAGGCATGGAAGACCACCGACTTCGACGCGCGCTCCGCTATCCTCAGAGAATGCGCCGCGATCTTCGCCGGTGACGCCGCTCACCTCGGCGGATACTTCGAGTACACCCAGATGGGCGTGAACACCAGAGTCACCGACTTCGCCCACGCGTCCGTATATCGTCCGCTCTGCACCGCCACCAGAAACGTCGGCGTGGAATAGACGATCATCCAGGCAGAAAAAGGGCAGGGGCTTTAAAAAGCCTCTGCCTGTTTGAAGAGAATTTGCGGACCCCCGCCCATACCGCGGGGGTCTCTTCAAAAGGAGATTCCGTATGTGGACCTACATATTAAGGAGAATACTGCAGGCTATACCGACTCTGCTTGTGATATCCTTCCTGATCTTCTCGCTGCTCTATCTGACCCCCGGTGACCCCGTAGAGCTCATCATGGGCACCGAAGACGAGCAGATCAGCCCCGAGCAGAGGGCCATAGTGGAAAGGGAATGGGGACTGGACAAGCCCTTCCTGATCAGGTATTTTAATTTCGTTTTCAATGCCGCGCGGGGCGACCTGGGGACTTCATACGTCACCAGCAAGCCGGTATTCGCCAGTATAATGGAGAGATATCCGGCGACCCTGAGGCTGGCGGGCTCGGCGATGGTGCTCGCGCTGCTGATCTCGCTCCCTCTGGGGATAACGGCCGCCCTCAGGCACAACAGCATCATCGATTCCCTTGCCACCGCGCTGGCCACGGTCGGCGTATCGCTGCCCAAGTTCTGGTTCGGACTGGTTCTGATCATCACTCTGTCGCTCAAGCTGCACTTGCTGCCCACGACCGCCACGGTCAACGATATGAGCCAGGGCTTCTGGCCCTTCTTCAAGGCAGTCATCATGCCGGCGTCCTCGCTGGCTCTGGGCATGGCCGCGACTCAGACCCGTATGATCAGGTCCAGCATGCTGGACGTGCTCAACCAGGATTATGTGCGCTACGCCCGCAGCAAAGGACTTAAAGAGAGGGCCGTCATCTACGGGCACGCCCTCAAGAACGCCCTGATACCCGTCATCACCGTCATCGGCGGCGAGGTCGGAGGCATGATGGGCGGAGCCGTCGTCACCGAGTCCATATTCTCATGGCCCGGCATCGGACGTCTGGCTGTCAATTCTATTTCCAAGAGAGACTATCCCACGATCCAGGGCATCACTCTCATCATGTGCATCAGCTACATGATAGTGAACCTGCTGATCGACATAATATACGCATGGGTAGATCCCCGCATCAGGCTCGACAAGTAAGGAGACGATCAAATGAGTGACAATAACAAAGTCAATGAAAAAGATCGGGTAATGGACGAGATCGGCCTTGAGGCGCTGCCCGTGACCAACTACTGGCAGGACGTCGTAAGACTGTTCACCAAGAACAGGATCGCCGTGCTGGGATTGATAATGATGGTCATCATCGTCGTCCTCTGCGTGGGCGCTCCGCTCTTCACCAGTCATGACCCGATAACCGAGATGAACTTCACCGAACTGCTCTTCAGACCGGGGCAGGGCGGCCACATACTCGGAACAGACGACCTGGGCCGCGATATCTGGACCCGCCTTCTCTACGGCGGCAGGAACTCGCTGGTCACAGGAATAGCGGTAACACTTATAGCGGCGGCGGTCGGGATCGCCATCGGACTGGTGGCAGGATACTTCGGAGGGCCTGTGGAATCGCTCCTCATGCGCTTCACCGATATCATGCTGTCCTTCCCCTTCCTGATCATAGCCATCGCCATCATGGCGGTCCTCGGGCCCAGCCAGAAGAACGTCATACTCGCTCTGGCCATAGTCAGCTGGCCGAGGTTCACCAGACTTACCAGAGGACAGGTACTGCAGATCAAGCAGCTGGAGTACATAGAGTCCGCCTCCGTCGCGGGCTTCAAGAAGGCGAGGATAATGTTCAACCATATCCTGCCCAACTGCCTCGGGCCCCTCATCATACAGGCGACTCTTTCCGTGGGAGGCGCCATACTCTCGGCAGCCAGCCTCTCTTACCTGGGACTGGGCGCCGACGCCGCGGCTCCCGACTGGGGCGTGATGCTCTCGCAGGGCAGGAACTACCTGCAGCTCGCTCCGCATCTGACCACCATACCGGGCGTCGCCATATCTCTCACGGTGCTCGCCATGAACTGGATCGGCGACGGCCTCAGGGACGCCTTCGACCCGAAGATGAGAAAGTAGGTGCAGACGATGGAAAAATATCTTGAAGTAAAGAACCTCCGCACCTATTTCAACACCCCCGAAGGCGTGGTAAAGAGCGTCGACGGAGTATCCTTCCACATCAACAGGGGCGAGACCCTCGCTCTGGTGGGAGAATCGGGCTGCGGCAAGACCGTCACCTCGCTCTCGCTGATAAGGCTCCTCGCCGACACCGCCGATCTCAAGTACGATTACATGATGGTCGACGGCCAGGAGATCAAGGACCTGACGAAGGAAGAAGCGAGGCAGATCAGAGGCAAGAAGATCTCGATGATCTTCCAGGAGCCCATGACCTCGCTCAACCCGGTCTATAAGATCGAAAAGCAGCTGGGAGAAGTCTTCAAGCTTCATGAGCCTGGGCTCACCAAGGAGCAGATCCACGAGAAGTCCGTCGAGATCATGAAGAAGGTCGGCATCCCCAACCCGGACGAGCGCCTCAAGGTCTATCCCCACCAGCTCTCGGGCGGTCTGAGGCAGAGGGCCATGATAGCGATATCTCTTGCCTCCAACCCGCAGATGGTCATCGCCGACGAGCCCACCACGGCTCTGGACGTGACCATCCAGGCCCAGATCATCGATCTTCTGAAGCAGCTGCAGCGCGACTCCAACATGTCGATACTGCTGATCACCCACGACTTCGGCGTGGTCTCGCAGATCGCCAGCCGCGTCGCCGTCATGTACGCGGGCAAGATCGTGGAGGAGGGCATGCTGGAGGACATATTCAGAGATCCCTGGCATCCCTATACCAAGCTCCTGATCATGTCGATCCCGGGCATCAAGGTCACGAGGGGAGGGCGCCTGGAGTCCATCAAGGGCACGGTCCCCAATCCTCTGAACTTCCCCAAGGGCTGCCGCTTCGCTCCGCGCTGCCCCTGGGCTTTAGACATCTGCAAGGACGTAGCTCCCGAAGAGATGGTCGTGGGCAACAGAAGGGTCAGCTGCCATCTGCGTACTCAGGGAAAGGCGGTGGAATAAATGTCAGAAATGAATAACCAGGTGCCCATCCTGAGAATAGAAGACCTTAAGGTCTACTTCCCCATCAAAAAAGGCCTCATGAGGCGCACCGTCGGCCATGTAAAGGCCGTGGACGGCGTCGATCTGCAGATCGCTCCCGGCGAGACCCTCGGCCTGGTCGGCGAGTCCGGCTGCGGCAAGACCACCATCGGCCGCGCCATCGTCAGGCTCAACGAGCCCACCAACGGCCGCATCATCTACAACGACGATATCGACCTGCTCAAGCTGGAGGGCGAGGATCTCAGACAGATCAGGAAGAAGTTCCAGATCGTCTTCCAGGATCCTTATTCCTCCCTCAACCCCAGAAAGACCGTCAAGCGCCTCATAAGCGAGGTCCTGATGGTCCAGATGGGCATGACCCAGAACCAGGCCTACGAGGAGGTCAAGCGCCTGCTCAACGAGGTCGGCCTCAACGCGGTATACGCCGAGCGCTATCCCCACGAGTTCTCGGGAGGCCAGCGCCAGCGCATCGCCATCGCCAAGGCCATCGCCCTGCAGCCCGAGTTCCTGGTCTGCGATGAGGCCGTCTCGGCCCTCGACGTGTCCATCCAGTCTCAGATCATCAATCTGCTGATGGATCTTAAGGAACAGCACGGCAACATGACCTACCTGTTCATCAGCCACGCCCTCAACGTGGTCGAGCATATCTCCGACCGCGTGGCGGTCATGTATCTGGGCAAGATCATGGAACTGGCGAAGACCGAAGAGCTCTTCGACTATCCGGCTCATCCCTATACCAAGGCGCTGCTCTCCGCCATACCCATCATCTCGGGCATGAAGCAGAAGGAGAGGATAGTGCTGCAGGGAGAGGTGCCCAGCGCGGCCAATGTGCCCAGCGGCTGCCGCTTCCACGTGCGCTGTCCCTACGCGACCGAACGCTGTTCGCAGGAGGAGCCGGCCCTCAGGGAGATCTCTCCGGGCCACTTCTGCGCCTGCCATCTTACCGAATAGAGAAGATCGCTTAGATCCGCGTATAGTTTACCGTAAAACTTTTATGTGAGCATTTGGCTCTCTTACCGTCCCTCCGCCCGGAAAACGGGCAGGGGGACGGTTTTATGTCTGAAGAATATACAATTTCTGTTTTTCCCCTTGACTTTTTCTCTTCCATGCACAATAATGAGTCCAATGTCGCTTTAGTACTTTAGCAGAGTGTAGTAATAAAGCGACTCGATCTTAAGTGACACTCGCGTCGAAAGGAGCAGATCATGTTTAAACGCTTACTGTCATTATCACTGGCCTTCCTTCTTATCTGTGCATCTCTTGCGGGCTGCGGCGCCGGCAGCGAGAGCAGCGGGGCGACGGATAAGCACCAGGAGAAGGTCCTGACAGTAGCCTCGAACATGAACCTGACCACCATGGATCCCTGGAAGTCCACCTCCAGCGGCGATTTCTACATCTTCTACCAGATCTACAGCAGGCTGGTCGAATCGGACGGCAGGGGAAAGTACTATCCGGACCTCGCCGAGAGCTGGGAATGCGCCGAGGACGGCAGGACCTGGACCTTCAAGCTCACCCCGAAATTCTACTGGCAGAGAGGGAACGAGCTCTTCGGCGACGAGCTCGTCGAAGTGACCGCCGATGACGTCGCCTATACTCTCCGTTACATAATGGATCCCGCCAACGCCTGCTCAAGGCTCGAAGACCTGCGCTCTGTTGTAGACGAGATCAAGGTCGTCGACGAGAAGACCCTGCAGATCGTGACGAAGGACATAGACGTCCTCATGCTCTACAAGCTCGCCGCTATCTGCGTCATGCCTGCCAGGGCGGGAGAAAAGGGCTGGGATCTCATGGAAAAGCCCGTCGGCTCCGGCCCGTATAAGTGGGAGAGCAATATCATCGACACTCAGGTCGTGCTCGCCGCCAACGAAGACTACTTCATCAAGCCCAATATCGATAAGATCGTCTACAGGTTCGTGACCGAGTCCTCGGTCGCCGCCATGGCTCTCGCCAATAAAGAGGTCGATCTCATCACCACCTTCGCCTACAGCGAGATGCCGGCGGTAAAGGACTCCGATTTCATCAAGATCTACGGCGGCAACTCCTCCTGCCGCTGGATGGGGATGAACCTGACCGACGAGCTCTTCAGCGACGTGAGAGTGCGCAGGGCAGTCGCTTCGTATATCGACGTAGACGCGCTGCTCGCCGCGGCTTATCCCGACGACGGCACGGGCGTCGTGCAGGCCGTGAGGGCCTACGGCCAGATACCGCCCGAGAATCCGGGCGGAGACCAGGAGAGAGCGAAGGCCGTGACCCCGGTCTACAGTGTCGAGAACGGCGACGCCCTCATGGCTGAGGCCGGCTGGAAAAAGAACGCCGCGGGCATATGGGAAAAGGACGGGAAGACCGCCAGCTTCGAGCTTCAGGTCGGTACCAACGATCCCGTGCGCCTCAACTGCTCCGTGCTCATCTCCACCATGCTGAACGGCTGCGGCTTCGACTGCACGTCCAAGGCGGTCGAGTGGGGCACCCACATCGACGATATGGACGCCGGCAGGTGCGCGATGTTCATAGACGGCGGCTTCTCCGGCATCGACGGTCCCATGAAGGTCATGCACACCGACAACACAGGCATCATGAGCCCCAATCCCGGCTACTCGGACACAGAGGTGGACGCCCTGCTCGAAAGAGCCTGGACGACTACCGACGACGCCGCCAGAGCGGAGCTCATCGCGCAGGCGCAGGAGAAGTGGATAGGAGCCAGCGTCTATGTCCCCCTGTATTTCTCCTACAACTTCCAGGCGTACAACGACAGGGTCACCGATTTTTACTCGAACGGGGCCAATTCCATGAGCTTCGCTCTCGCGTCCAGGCTCCGCAATGTGGACCTGGCGGCGGAATAGCTTTCCGGGAGCCGTATCAGAGGGATTTTCAGACACAGTCACCAGAAACTTGTGCGATAATAATAAAAAATCGTAAAATATTTTGTCCTGAGCTCTCGTTTGTTGAATTAGCACATGAATGAAAGCTTTCAGGACAAATATTTATATGATCGCTCACAAGCCACATGGATAATTTTAGCAAAAAAGGCTAAAATCCAAAACGTTTAAACTGATAAACTCGTAAACAGACTTGACTTTAATTTTTAATTGTATAAAATCAAAATAATTATTCATTTTCAGCGGAGCGTTATGGAGCCGGACAGTTCTCCGGGAACATATCATCGCTGTAGAACAGAAAGGAGAGAAAAACATGAATAAACGCAGTATCTCTATGCTGCTGGTCCTCGTTCTTGTCCTCGGCCTGGCGCTGACAGGCTGCGGCGGCGCTGCGCCCGCCAAGAAGGAAGAGAAGGTCCTTACCGTCGCTTCCAACATGAACATGACCACCACTGAACCCTGGAAGTCCACCACCGACGGCGACTACTATATCTTCTATCAGATATATAACCGCCTGGTCCAGACAGACTTCAGAGGCAACTACTATCCCGACCTGGCGGACAGCTGGGAGTGCGCCGACGACGGCGTCACCTGGACCTTCCACCTCGAGAAGAACTTCCCCTGGCAGAGAGGCAACGACCTCTTCGGCAAGGAGCTCGTACAGGTCACCGCGGAAGACGTCAAGGCTACTCTCGAGTACGTCATGAACCCTGACAACGCCTGCACCAGGCTCGACGATCTGCAGTCCACCATCGCCTCCATCGAGGTCGTCGATGACAAGACCATAAAGATCGTCACCAAGGACATCGACGTCCTGCTCCTCTACAAGATGGCAGCTATCTGCATCATGCCCAAGAAGGGCATCGACGAGAAGTGGGATTTCGCTTCCAAGCCCGTCGGTTCCGGCGCGTATAAGTGGGACAGCAACATCGTCGATACCCAGGTCGTCCTCGTAGCCAACGAAGACTACTACATCAAGCCCAATATCGACAAGGTCATCTACAAGTTCGTTACCGAGACCTCCGTAGCCGCCATGGCTCTCGCCAACAAGGAAGTCGACTTCGTCACTTACTTCGCCTACAACGAGATGCCCACCATCCAGGGCCATGACTTCATCGAGATCTACAGCGGAAGCTCCACCTGCCGCTGGGCCGCGATGAACGTTACCCACGAGCTCTTCAAGGACGTCAAGGTACGCCGCGCCATCGCCTCCTACATCGATATGGACGCTCTCGTAGCCGCCGTATATCCTGACGACGGTACCGGCGTCCTCCAGGCTGTCAGAGCCTACGGCCAGATCCCGCCCGAAAACGCCGGCGGCGATCAGGAGAGGATGAAGAAGGTCACTCCCGAGTATAACCCCGCGGAAGGCGACAAGCTGATGCAGGAAGCCGGCTGGAAGAAGAACGCCAAGGGTATCTGGGAGAAGGACGGCAAGACCTTCAGCTTCGATCTGCAGGTCGGAACAAACGATCCTATCCGTCTCAACTGCGCGGTCATCATCGCCACCATGCTGAGCGACAACGGATTTGAGTGCCAGTCCAAGCCGGTCGAGTGGGGAACCCACCTCTCCGACCTCTCCGCGGGCAACTGCGATATGTACATCGTAGGCGGCTACTCCGGAGTCGACGGACCGATGAAGGTCATGCACACCGACAACACCGGTTCCTTCAGCCCCAACCCCGGATATTCCAACCCCGAGGTCGACGCTCTGCTCGAGCAGGCGTGGAAGACCACCAATGACGCCGACAGGACCGAGCTGATCATGCAGGCTCAGGAAAAGTGGCTCTATGACACCGTGTTCCTGCCCATGTATCACGCCTACAGCTTCCAGGCCTACAATAAGGAGGTCGTCAAGGACTTCTTCATCAACGGCTGCACCAACATCGAGTTCAACCTCGTTTCCGAGCTGCGCAATGTCGACGTCGACATGTCCAAGAAGTAGTATAGTTTAAGCTTAGAAGATCCCGGCCCTCCCTGACCGGCGGGCCGGAATATTTATGCGGGACAGGTCCCATGCCCGGGGCCGGGCCCGAAGCATGCGGACCGCGTGGCTCATGATCTGTGCCGGCGCGCTCCACGCCCCTGCCAGAGGGGCTTTTGCGTATCAAAGGTCCGCATCCACAAGGAGGCTCATATGTGGGCATATATCGTTAAGAGACTGCTGCAGGCCATACCGACCCTGCTGATAATCTCGTTCCTCATATTCTCACTGCTCTATATCACGCCGGGCGATCCCATCGACCTGATACTGAGCACGGAGAATCTGAAGATCTCTCCGGAGACAAGAGCTGCCATAGAGCACGAGTGGGGCCTCGACAGGCCTTTCCTTGAGCGCTATTTCAGCTTTGTATTCAACGCCATGAGAGGGAACCTGGGCAAGTCTTATCAGACCGGCCAGGACGTCTTCCAGGAGGTCATGGCGCGCATGCCGGCCACTCTCAAGCTGACAGTGATATCGATGTTGATAGCTTTGCTGATATCATTGCCGCTGGGCATGCTGGCGGCCCTGAGGCACAACAGCTTCTGGGATTCGCTCGCCACAGTGCTTGCCACTGTCGGCGTCGCCATGCCCAAGTTCTGGTTCGGCCTCATGCTGATCATACTCTTCTCGTTCAAGCTGGGCTGGCTCCCTTCCATAGCCTACGCCACCATCAGAGACGACGGATTCCTTAAGTTTTTAAGGGCTATCATACTTCCGGCGAGCTCTCTGGCCCTGGGCATGGCCGCGACCCAGACCCGTATGATAAGGTCGAGCATGCTTGAGGTGCTGGGGCAGGATTATGTGCGCTATGCCCGCAGCAAGGGCCTCAAGGAAAAGTTCGTCATCTGGGGACACGCTTTCAAAAACGCCATGATCCCCGTCATCACCATAGTAGGCGGCGAGATCGGAGGCCTTCTGGGCGGCGCCGTGGTCACGGAGCAGATATTCTCCTGGCCCGGAGTAGGGCGCCTGGCGGTCAACTCCATATCCAAGCGCGATTATCCCATGATACAGGGCATAACTCTGCTGCTGTGCACCGTATATCTCTTCATAAATATACTGGTCGACATCAGCTACGCCCTCATCGATCCGCGCATCCGTTTCGTCTCCAGGAAGCAGTAGGGGGAGGTGCTTGAAATGAGTGAAGAAAAAAAGATCATGAGCACTGAAGAACAGGTCCCCGCTGCCGCTCCCGCCGTAGCCGAAGGGGGGGACATAGGCTTTGAGTCCCTGCCCGTCACGAGCTACTGGCATGATGTGGTGCGCATGTTCCTCAAGAACAAGATCGCGGTCGTGGGCCTCATCATGCTCATCGTGATCGTTTTCATGTGCTGCGCCGCGCCTCTGTTCACCAAATACGATCCCATCAGCGACATCGAGTATTACAACGTCAAGCAGCCTCCCGGGGGAGAGCATCTCCTGGGCACCGACCATATCGGCAGAGACGTCTGGTCCAGGCTCCTCTACGGAGGGCGCACCTCGGTGCTCACCGGCGTCCTGGTCGCCTTGTTCGCCGCGGCCATAGGAGTAACGATAGGCCTGGTGGCAGGCTATTTCGGAGGAGTCGTCGACGCGCTCCTGATGCGTTTCACCGACATCATGCTGTCCTTCCCCTTCCTGATACTCGCCATCGCCATCATGGCGGCCCTGGGCTCCAGCCAGAGGAACATAATCATATCCCTGGCCGTCACCAGCTGGCCGGGCTTCGCCAGGCTCACCAGGAGCCACGTGCTGGCCATCAAGAACAGCGAGTACATCGAAGCCGCCAAGGTCGCGGACTTCTCCAACCCGAGGATACTCTTCAGACACGTGCTGCCCAACTGCATGGGCACCATAATCATCCAGCTGACCCTGACCATAGGCGGAGCCATTCTCTCCGCCGCGGGGCTCGCCTACCTGGGCATGAGCCCCAACGTGGCCAAGCCGGAGTGGGGCGCCATGCTCAACGACGGCAAGCCCTATCTGAGGACTCATCCTTATCTTACGACCATACCGGGCGTGGCCATATCCATCACCGTTCTGGCCATAAACTGGATAGGAGACGGCCTCAGGGACGCCTTCGACCCCAAGATGAGAAAGTAGGTGCGGATCATGGAAAAATATCTTGAAGTAAAGAATCTGCGCACCTATTTCAACACTCCCGAGGGCGTAGTAAAGAGCGTCGACGGCGTATCCTTCCACATCAACAAGGGCGAGACCCTCGCTCTGGTGGGAGAATCGGGCTGCGGCAAGACTGTCACCTCTCTTTCCCTCATCAGGCTCCTCGCCGACACCGCCGATCTCAAGTACGATTACATGATGGTCGACGGCCAGGAGATCAAGGACCTGACGAAGGAAGAAGCGAGGCAGATCAGAGGCAAGAAGATCTCGATGATCTTCCAGGAGCCCAT
>JAEEGL011514407.1_pt1 | contig 18910 bp, 14 predicted proteins | sample 9134231 | NCBI WGS metagenome assembly JAEEGL01 (sample SAMN16246548, study PRJNA631951) | gut metagenome | biome: gut microbiome; feature: rumen; material: fiber-attached | host: Bos | place: Iran: Karaj | collected 2018-10 | reverse complement strand
TAAATCTTCGGCTCTTCTAATCTTGGAAGTAGCATGTCTTTCAAATGAAAGGTCTATGTCATCTGGAGCAATTCCTTTTCCGTTATCGGTTATTCTAATTGATGTGATTCCACCATTTTCTATCTCGATTGATATTGAAGTTGCTCCTGCATCAATTGAGTTTTCGCACATCTCTTTTACAACGTTTGCTGGTCTTTCTATAACTTCGCCAGCAGCGATTTTATTAATGGTTTGATCATCAAGTAGCACAATACTTCCCATAGTAATTGCCCCCTCTTTCGTTTTTAAATGTTATCACAAATGCTCTTAATTCTTGTTAGTTGACTAAGTATTTCTTCTTTAGCTATTGGATTTACCTTACCAAATCTGCATACTGGATATGGATAGTCCTCATCTTTTAAGTAATCTTTTGAATTGTAGCTTCCATACTCTAGTGTAACGTACTCAATGTTTGGATAATCTTTTAGTAGCTTTTCTAAAAATTCGTAATCTTCTTCATTTAGCTTTCCGTGAGCATCATATTTTGGTCCATATATTTCAACCAATTTATCTATGCAATCAATTTGGCTTTGTATAAGATCTTTTCTAACCTCTTCTTTTGACGTATCTGGAAATTCAAAAATCCCAGCCAAATGAATCTCAACCGCCTTGTCCATTGGTAGCTTTGAGCAGTATTCCTCAAGAGTCATATTAAAGTGTCTTGCTGAAGTTCTAGCATGAGAAATATCAAATAAAAAACCAACGTTGTTGTCATTTATTATTTTGCTAATCGTCTCTGGTCTAAATAGAAATTCCCAAGCTGCAAACCTTGTTCTAAATGGTGAATTTTCAAGCACAACGTTTCTTCCAAAAGTTTCTCTTAAATCATTTATATTATTCTTTATATTTTCAAGAGCCTCTTCTTCAGACGCTAATGGTTCAAAAGAATTAATGTGGCATGAAATATATGGCACTTTTGACATTGCAAGATACTTTTTAGTTTCTTCAACATCAAGCTTTTCAACCAAGCCTTTTACACTTATTGAAGAAGGTCTTCCACATGCTCCATGAAACATTAACCAGCCATGATCAATGCACCACTGGGCTCCTGATAGATCTTCATTTAAGCTATATAGCTTAAAGTAATCGACAAAATCTAACTTGCCTTCTTCTACTAACTCTTGAACTTCTGTTAAAAAATTTACTCCGATTTGCATTTTTATTCTCCTCATTTGTTCTGTTTTATACTAACCACATTGATATATTACTACGAAAACGGCTTGGGCTCAGCTCCTTGTATCATTTGCTCCTCGTATTGTTATATGATAAATACTTCGGAGCAAATTTTACAAGGAGCAATCGTGCAGATTGTTTTCTTTAGTAATATATCAATGTGACTTAATAAATATACTCTTAAACCGTGATATCCTTTCCAAAATGCTGCATCTACAGTTTGCCCTTCATCTTGGATAACACATTTAGTGCATCTAGTGGTGTTAATTCGTTTAAGTTAATTTTCTCAAGTTCTTCAGCTATTTCACCAAGTTTGTAGTTAAACAAATCAACTTGTCCGAACGAATTTGCAGGTTGTTTCGTTTTTTGTGATTCATATACAAAATTTTGCTCTTTTAAATCTTTTAAAATTGTATTTGCTCTAGAAATCACAGTGTTTGGAACGCCCGCAAGCTTTGCAACATGAACGCCATAGCTCTCATCTGCTCCACCCTCAATTATCTTTCTAAGGAATATAACATCTTCGCCTTTTTCTTTTACTGCAATGCAATAATTCTTAACTCCATCAACTTTATTTTCAAGTTCAGTTAATTCATGGTAGTGAGTGGCAAATAAAGTTCTTGCTCCAATCTTAGATTTATTAGCAATGTATTCAACTGTACTCCATGCAATTGAAAGTCCATCATATGTTGAAGTGCCTCTTCCTATTTCATCTAAAATTAACAAACTCTTTGGTGTTGCATTATTTAAGATATTGGCAACCTCAGTCATCTCAACCATAAATGTTGATTGTCCAAGTGATAAATCATCTGATGCACCAACCCTTGTAAAGATTCTATCTACTAATCCGATTTTTGCCTCACTTGCTGGTACAAAGCTACCAATTTGAGCTAGTATACAAATTAATGCAACTTGCCTCATATAAGTGCTCTTACCAGCCATATTAGGTCCAGTAATAACATTTACTCTATTTTCAGCAGTATCTAATAATGTGTCATTTGGAACAAAGCTTCCTGATGGAATTATTTTTTCAACTACTGGATGTCTTCCGTCTTTGATGATTATTTCTTCATTATCTAAAACTTCTGGTTTAACGTAATCGTTTTCTTCAGCAACTTGTGCAAGTGAATTAAGCACATCTAAAGTAGCTACAAGGCTTGCAGTATCTTGAAGTCTTTTTATTTCTTTAGTTATCTTATTTCGAATTTCTAGAAAGATTTCGTATTCAAGATTTACACTCTTTTCTTCGGCTCCTAAAATTGTGCCTTCCATGTTCTTAAGTTCTTCAGTAATGAATCTTTCACCTGTTGTTAGTGTTTGCTTTCTAATGTATCTATCTTCCGGAACATATTGAACATTTCCTTTTGAAACTTCGATATAGTATCCAAAAACCTTGTTGTATCCTACTTTAAGGTTCTTAATTCCAGTTAGTTCTCTTTCACGAGCCTCAAGCTCTAATACCCACTTCTTGCCATCTCTAGCAGCTTCAATAAGCTTACCAATTTCTTCTGAATAAGTTGGCTTAATGATACCGCCTTCTTTTACAGTAATTGGTGGATCATCAACTATCGCACTATCTATCAAAGCATAAATATCTTTTAGTTCGTCCATGCTTCCATATATTTGCTTTAATAAACTTGAATTTGCTTCTTTTAGTAGTGCTCTTAAACAAGGTATTTTTGAAATTGAATTTTTTAAAGTTATTAGTTCTCTTGCATTAACAGTGCCATAGGCAATCTTACCTGCTAAACGCTCGATATCATATACCTTACGAAGTTCTTCTGAAAGCTCATTTCTAAGCATTAAATTGTTTTTTAATTCTTCTACTGCATCTTGGCGAAGAGCAATTTCATTTAAGTCTAAAAGTGGCTCTTCAATCCATTTTCTTAAAAGTCTTCCACCCATTGAAGTTGAGGTTTTATCAATAACCCAAAGAAGGCTTCCTCTTTTATTTTTATCTCTAAGTGTTTCGGTAAGCTCTAAATTCCTACGTGCAACGCTATCTAGAGTCATATATTTATCTACGTTATAAACGTTGATTTTATTTATGTGCGTTAAATCGATTTTTTGAGTGTCTTTAATGTATTTAATTAATATAAGTGATGCCTTTGAAGCATACTTTAGCTTTGACATCTCCTTAAATCCATCTGCATTTAAAATGTTGTTAGTCGTTGAATTTTCTTGGAACAGAGCTACATTTTTATCTTTTAATTTTATTGAATCAGTGTTTTCAAGAGATTTTAATGTCTCTTCATCAACTAAATAACTATTTAACGATGAAACCTCTCCACCATTTTTTTGAATATATGAATAAACTGATTCTTCTCTGTCTAGCTCTGAGCTTAAATCATTTAAAGATGCAAAAAGATTAAATCTTTCTTTGATGTTTTTTAGATTAACTACATCATTGTACATCTCCGAATTAACAACCACTTCTGCTGGGGCTGTTTTTGCAATCTCATTTAATAGTTTGCCAAAATTGTTGCCAGAAGATATTTCTGCAGTAAAGAATTCGCCTGTAGAAACATCTGAATATGCAAAGCCATAAGATAAGCCTTTTTTATAAATTGAAGCTATATAATTGTTTTTTCGATCATCTAGCATATTGCTTTCAACAACAGTTCCTGGAGTAATGATACGAATTACATCTCTTTTTACTAAACCTTTGGCAACAGAAGCATCTTCTAATTGCTCACAAATAGCTACTTTGTGGCCATGAGATACAAGCCTTGGTATATAACTATCTACACTATGAAAAGGAATGCCACACATAGGAGCTCTTTCAGAAAGACCGCAGTCCTTCCCTGTCAAAATTAGTTCTAGTATGTTAGCAGCAACCTCTGCATCATCAAAGAACATCTCATAAAAGTCGCCTATTCTATATAAAAGTATACAATCGTTGTATGCTTTTTTTGTTTCAATATATTGACTCATCATTGGTGAGATTTTTTGCAAATCTTCTTCACTTAAATCACTTAATTTCATTTTTCCCTCTTAACAATAAAACCTAAATTTCCTTTATAATTCTATCATTTTGGGGTTTTTTATGCAACAAACGGGTATTAAAAATTATGTTTAAAGTTTCATGGAATTATGTGTTTGTCACAGGGCGATTCCGCTTGGATCGCCTAGGGTGAGAATTTCAAAAGGGCAAGCCTTTTGAAATTCCTCGTGCGGGACTAAATCACATTGTCGCCCTTACAACAAAAACACATATTTCCTTTCAAACAAATAAAAAACCTTAGGCATAAATACCTAAGGTTTCGAAATGTCTATATTGACATAATTATTGTAATTCAACAACAGCACCAGCATCTGTAAGAGCTTTTTGTAAAGCTTCAGCATCTGCTTTAGAAACGTTTTCTTTAACTGTCTTTGGAGCGCCATCAACTAAGTCTTTAGCTTCTTTTAAGCCTAAGCCTGTAGCTTCTTTAACTGCTTTAATAACAGCCATTTTGTTGTCTCCAGCTTCTTTTAATACAACTGTGAATGAAGATTTCTCTTCTGCAGCTGCAGCACCACCTGCTGCAGGAGCTGCAACTACTGCAGCAGCTGCTGCAGAAACTCCAAATTTTTCTTCAATAGCTTTAACTAGGTCAGCTAGTTCTAATACTGATAGTTTTTCAACTTCAGCAACAATTTCTTCAATTTTCATGATTTTTAATCTCCTTTTTATTTATTATTTTATTTTTTTAAATTTTTATCCTTGTTCAACCCTACCTCGGAAAATGCATAAGAAGTAGTAAGTTGCAAGGAAGTCGAGCTTCAAATACCGGAGGCGTGCTGATGCACGTTGAGGATTTTGAAGCGAAGAATGACGCAGCAAATTGCTGCTTATTATGCATTTTCCTCTTTTTGCTTACGAACTTGATCAAGCACTACTGCAAAGTTTCTGATATTTGCAAGTAAAACTGTAGCAAGTTGAGTAAGAAGCATTTCTTTTGATGGAAGTTTAGCTAGTCTTTCAATTTCTTCAACTGAAATAACTTTTCCATCCATAACTCCGCCTTTGATTTTGTAGTAATCTGTGTTTTTAGCAAAGTCATAAATAACTTTAGCTGGTTCTACGTAGTCTTCATAGCTGAATACTATAGCTGTAGGACCTTCTAATTTTTCTTCTAGCCCTTCTAATTTTGCTTCTTTAGCAGCAAATTTTAGAATTGAGTTTTTAGCTACTTTGTACTCTGTGTTAGACTTTCTTAAGTCTGCTCTCATCTTTGTAACATCATCAACTGTGATGCCTCTGTAATCTGCTAAAATAACTAATTTTGACTTTTCAAACTTTTCTTTGTAAAGTTTAACCTCGTCTTGTTTTTTAGCTAGTACCTTCTTGTTTGCCATTTTTTTCCCTCCTTTTGACGGCCGTTCGTATGAAATTCGGCATCTTGCTTCGTCAACTGCGACGTTTCGAGTGCTCAGCGTATTCGTATACGCCTCCGCCTCTCACATCTTGTTTCCTTGCAATATACCAAATTTGATACGAACTAAATGTTTTATATTTGTTTTTTTTATTTCGTGATAAAATCTAAAAGCTCCAGTATCTACCGAAGATACTGGAGCCTTAAATTGCTCTTTTTTAGTAACCTCGGTAGGAACTTTTATTTTTTGACCTACTGTCTTAGGAATTGTATTAACCTTTAATATCTACTCCAGGTCCCATTGTAGCTGATACTGAAATGCTTTGGATGTATGTACCTTTTGCAGAAGCTGGTTTTGCTTTAACTATTGCTTCATATAAAGCTTCATAGTTTTCTGTAAGCTTTTCAGCTCCGAATGATACTTTACCAATTGGGCAGTGAATGATATTGTTTTTATCAAGTCTATACTCAATTTTACCTGATTTAATTTCTTGTACCGCTTTAGCAACATCCATTGTAACAGTACCAGATTTTGGGTTTGGCATTAATCCTTTTGGTCCTAATACCTTACCTAGTCTACCGATGATACCCATCATATCTGGAGTAGCAACGATAACATCATAATCAAACCAGTTTTCTTTTTCAATTCTTGGAATTAAATCTTCAGCTCCAACGAAGTCTGCGCCAGCTGCTTGAGCTTCATCAGCCTTAGGGCCTCTAGCAAATACTAAAACTCTTTGAGTTTTACCTGTTCCATGAGGAAGTACGATAACTCCTCTAACTTGTTGGTCAGCGTGTTTAGAATCAACGCCTAGTTTGAAATGTGCTTCAACTGTTTCGTCAAATTTAGCTTTTGGCATTTTTTCAATTAAAGCGATTGCTGATTTTGCATCATAGATAGCACTTTTATCAATTAATTTTTCGCTATCTTGATATCTTTTACTTCTTTTTGCCATTTTAAATCCTCCTTTGGTCATAACGATTGATTAAATCAATCTCCCATAAAATAAAGTTTATTATTAGTCAGCTACAACAATACCCATTGATCTAGCTGTACCTTTAACCATGCTCATAGCTGCTTCTAATGAAGCTGCGTTTAAGTCAGGCATTTTTTGTTTTGCGATTTGTTCGCAAGTCTCTTTAGAAATTGTAGCAACCTTATCTTTGTTAGATTTAGCACTACCTTTTTCAATCTTAGCTGCTTTTAATAGTAAGTCTGATACTGGTGGAACCTTTGTGATAAATGTGAATGATTTATCTTTGTTAACAGTGATAACAACTGGGATTGTCATACCAGCCATATCTGCTGTTCTATCATTGAATTCTTTAACGAATTGCATGATGTTGATACCACTACCACCTAATGCTGGTCCAACTGGTGGAGCTGGAGTAGCTTTACCAGCAGGGATTTGCAATTTTATAATTTTAACTTCGTTTTCTTCTCCTTTTGCTGCCATTTATATTACACCTCCTAAATTCTTACATTTTTTGAACTTGAGCAAAGTCTAGCTCTACTGGAGTTTCTCTACCAAACATAGAAACTAATACTTTAACCTTAGCTCTTTCAGTATTGATAGATTCAACAACACCAACGAATGACTCAAGAGGTCCAGAAATAACCTTAACAGTATCTCCTTCTTCATAGTCAACTTCAACTGGTGAAGCATCGAATCCCATTTTTCTGATTTCTTCCTCGGTAAGTGGTTCTGGCTTGCCACCGGCTCCAACGAAGCCTGTAACACCTCTAACATTACGAACAACATACCAAGTTTCTTCGGTAAGAATCATTTTGACTAATACATATCCAGGGAAAACCTTTCCAAGAGTAGTCTTTTTCTTACCATCTTTTATTTCAATTCTTTCTTCCATAGGAACAACTATCTCTTGAATAACATCTTGCATATTTCTATTTTCGACTGCTCTTTCCAAAGTATCTTTAACTTTGTTTTCGTAGCCTGAATATGTGTGTGCGACGTACCATTTTGCTGTTTCTTGACTTCCTGAATTATCTTGAGGCATGTTACTCCTCCTTCTTTTATAGAATTAAAATTTGTTAATCAAGGTTAACCTTTTATCATGTCCCAATAAGCTGTGTTTGCTGATTGGAATGCAAAGTTAAGAATAATAAGAATTGCTGTAACAATTAGAACAAATAAAATTACTGTACCAGTACTTTTAACTGTTTGCTCTTTTGTTGGCCAAACAACCTTTTTTAACTCTGCTCCCATATTTTTCCAAAAAGAACCTTTTTTAACTGTATCTTCTGATCTTTCTGACATATATTTCACACCTTTACAATTTATTTTGTTTCTTTATGAACTGTATGTTTCTTGCAGAATTTGCAATACTTTTTCATCTCAAGTCTGTCTGGATCGTTCTTTTTATTCTTTTTCTTGTCATAATTTCTTTGGTTGCATTCTGTGCAAGCAAGAGTAATTTTATCTCTCATTATTTAACACCTCCGTATAGGTATAAGCCCTTAAAGTTCTAAGATTATATCAGAAATAGAAGCACCCTTAAGATTCACATTTCTTAAGAAATCTGACCATAAAAAAAGAACCTTATGCGGTTTGCGTTATAATTATATTACCCGCATAGGCTCTTGTCAATCATTTTTTATGCTTTTCAAGCACTTTTTGGTACATAGTTTCGCAGTCATTTGCCATCTTAGAAACCGAGTAGTATTTTTGAACTACCTCTCGGTTGTAAACACCTTGTTTTTCAAGGGTTTCAGTGCTTTCAGCCATTAATTTTAATATATCATTTTTAAGCAATTCTTCACTAGACATTTCGAGGCCTCTACAACAGAAGTTTGTAGAAATGGCATTTTCTAGCTTAGATTCGTCAAAAATGCCCAAATAGCCCTCATTTCCGGCTACTATTGTAGGCCTTTCAGCCGCCATAGCCTCTAAGGCTGCACGGCTAACCCCTATAAAAATCTTACCAATGGCCGTAAACTTTTTAATATCGGTACGTGCACCAGTAAGAATTATAAGGTTTTTGCCTAATTTTTGGTTAATTTCGTCTACTTTTGCCTTAATTTCATCAAAAGCATCTCCGCCACCAACTATGACTATTTCTAGATTTTCAATCTTTGAATCAAGTTCTTCGGCAATATTTACTAGCTGTTTGGCTACCAAAGCCCTACTTTCGTCTAGTCTGCTAATATATACGATTCTATTAGGAGTATCGCTAAGCGAAAACTCCTTTTTAATGTCGCTTGCATCAACATTTTTGCTAAATTTCTCTATATCAATTCCATTAACTGTGACTATTATTTGGTCCTCAGGGACATTGTAGTTTTTCATAAGATATTCTTTAATATCTTCACTAACCGCGATTGTTCCCTCACCCCAGTCAGTCATTAGTTTTAATAATGGAGTGACCTTAAAAGTCCAGTGAGCTGACGTGACATATGGAAAATTTAGCTTTTTTTGTATGCGACCAAGGATAAAAGAGCTGATTCTTGTATGTGAATGAACCAACTCTATACCTTCTTTTTCTATTAGTTCAGTTAAAATCTTTTTAGATTTTAACATGTTTTTTGGGTTTTTATTATGAAGAGGAGCATCAATAATATGAATGCCACACTCTTTTAGCTCATCGTTGTATTTGCCACCATTTGAAGCAACCCAAATTTCATTTCCACGCTTTTTTAGCTCTTTGGATAGTTCAAGAATATGGGTCTCAGCACCGCCAATCCCCATACTCATAGTAGCCATTAATATTTTCATATCTGACTCCCTTTTTAAAATACCTTCAAACTATTTTTACAATAATAGGCCAAATCCTAATTGAAGAATTAGTACAAGTATCAAGCCTGGAACTCCTAAAAATCCTACAATAAGAGCTGAAATCCAGTTAACTGCAACGCCTAAGCCTAATAGATTTAATACAAATAGTACTATGAAGCCAATTGCTGCGTTAACAAGAACTCCTATTAAGAATTTAACAGACTTTCCTAAAACTTTTAAAATTAATAAAACAATTGCTACTGCTACAATGAATGTTACTATAGAACCTACCATAGTAATACCTCCTCTTTTATATTTTTAATCTTCGTACTCAAATTCCCAATCAAAAATTTGGACTATATCTCCATTTTTGATGCCTTGCCTCTTTAGCTCATCATCTACACCTATCTTTTTAAGGTTTAGATGGAAGTACGCTAAAGACTCATAATCTGAAAAATTAATCTTACGCATTAATTCTTCGACTTGTTTTCCTTCAACGATAAATCTATCTTCTTCTTTATAAACCACAAAAGGCTCTTCATCTTCTTCTAAAGTGTAATAAGCTATTGTTTCTTCAGGAGTTTCAAGTTCAACTTTTGGAGTTCTATTTAAAACTTCATAAGCCCTATTAAATAACTCTTCTAGTCCTTCTCCAGTAACTGCAGAAACCTTAAAGATTTCATAGCCTTTCTCTTTTGCAAACTTTGAAAGTCTTTCGAAGTTATCATCATTTTCTAAAACATCTGACTTATTAGCTGCAACTATTTGAGGTTTGTTTAAAAGCTTATCGTCGTATTTTACAAGCTCATTGTTAATTGTGACGAAATCTTCTACAGGGTCTCTTCCCTCAGTTCCAGCTATATCAACAACATGAATTAAAACTCTTGTTCTTTCAATGTGCCTTAAAAACTTATGTCCTAGACCTACTCCATCACTTGCTCCTTCAACAAGTCCTGGAATATCTGCTAAAACAAAGCTTCCACCATTTTTTAGCTTAACAACTCCTAAATTAGGATCAATTGTTGTAAAGTGATAATTTGCTATTTTAGGTGTCGCTTCTGTCATTCTTGAAAGCAAAGTAGACTTACCAACATTAGGATAACCTACTAAGCCAACATCTGCAATAAGCTTTAACTCCAAAATAATGGTTTTTTCCATTCCTAATTCGCCTGTTTCAGCAAAGTTAGGAATTTGACGAGTTGGTGTTGCGTAGTGACAATTGCCTTTTCCACCCTTGCCGCCTTTTAAGATGCATTCAACTTGATTTTCACGACTTAAGTCAGCAATGACTTTTCCGGTTTCTTCGTCTTTTAATACAGTTCCTTGTGGAACTTTGATATAAACGTCTTCACCTTTTTTACCATTGCATCTTGAACCGCTTCCATTTTCACCGTTTCCAGCAGCAAACTTCTTGCGATAACGAAAATCAATAAGGGTATTAAGACCTGTGTCTACTTGGAAAAAGACACTTCCGCCTTTTCCTCCGTCTCCACCATCGGGGCCACCATTTGCTATGTACTTTTCTCTTCTAAAAGATATAGCTCCATTTCCGGCCTTTGCCGAGAGCTAATCACTATCTTTGCATAATCAATAAACATTAAAGAGCTCCTTAATTAATATTAATAAAAATCTTCATTTATAGATATTTCTTTACTATAAACTTGGTCTGAATCATTAATCCTGAATTTTAATCCAATATAATGAATGCTCCTCGTCATTTTATCAAAGCTTAGCTCATAAATGCAAGAACTTTTAGCATCTACTTCACAAACTTTGTCGCTTTTATTTGTGTAGGTTTTGTTATTTTTAATATTTGGTATAGTCTTCAAGTAAGAACCAGAAAAGTCTATTTTCTGCTTCGTGTCAGTAAGATTTGTTATTCTCATAATAATTGAAGTATCATCATAATACTCTATTTGATTTGTAATATTAATTAACACTTTTGAGTCCTGATAAATTCCAACCAAGTTTGAAGAGCCTAAATACTCACCAAAATGAACATCGTACTTACTATCTTCATTTCTATAGTTCATTATTGTGATAACTTTTTGTTCAGAGTTCTTATTTTTAGCATAAACATAAAGATTTCCAACACTCACTTTTGTGTTCTCAACTTTAATATCTCCGCTTGGATATTCTTTTTCCATAAACTCTGCAAGCTTTTCTTCCTCATCATCAAAAAGCATTCTTCTATATTCAAAATTAAGCAAGCCAAAAAGTGTTGTTAAATCATTATCAGCTATAAGCTTTCTTACATATGAAGAGGCCATCTCAATATGGTTTTCTTCTATTAAAGTTTCATCTGGTTTTTGATTATTGTTTTCATTGCTAGTATTTGATGTACCTACTGGCTCGTCATAGTGTTTAACTATAATCTCCTTAGGTTTTTCTTCAACTCCTAAAGCAATGACAAAAACAATTATTACTAACGCAACTACTGCAGCCATTCCAATAACAAGAACTCTATCGCTCATTTTTTCCTCCATTTTTAAAGGCTAAGGCTAAAGCCTTAGCCTTTTTTATTATTACTCTGCACCATACTTCAAGTAATAAGTCATACTTGCATTACCTCTATTGTACTGTCCTTTAGCTTCTTGAGAACCATGTTCTGGGATTTCATATGCATGTAATATTACTTCTGAAGCGCCTAATACTTTTAATGCTGCATCTCTCTTCTCACCTTCAAGAAGATCATATACTCCTGAAAAATGAGTATCACCTGCGGCAACGTGGTCTGCAATGTGTTCCTTAAATAGTTTTTCCGGAGCGCTTCCGGTTCTATCGCCATGATGTTCTGTATTGTAAGATTTACCATCTAAGCACCATAGGCCTATTTGTCTTAAGCATTCTTCATCCTTTAGTATCTCTAGCATTGAATATTCTCTTAGCTTTTTGCCATTATATATATTATCCATATAATAGTATGAATATCCTAGTGGATTGCCTGTACTATCACCTTCAAAGTAATCTTCTCTTTCTAAGTCGTAAAGCAAGAACGCAACCTGAACTTCTTCATGTGCCTCTTTTGGACTATTCTCATCTAAGCCTGCCTCCACAACAAAGTCTTGAATCAATTCTTTTGAACGACCAATCCATTGGCAAAGGCCATAAGCAATTTGATATCTAGCAGAAAGATGTGTTGTAGGCTCGCCTGTAATCAAAAGATGAGTATAATTCTTCCATATTTCTACAGCCTTTTCACTAGCTGTCATATTAGATGAATCTTCAGGTAACCAAGCATCATTTGATTTTAACCAACTTGCTATTGTCTTACTATTAGTAGCACTTGGAGTCAAACTATAAATACTAAATCCTGACTCGCATTGAATATTACCCATTATACCAGCTGCTGCATACTCGTTAAGTCCTAATGTAAGAATTAGTTCTTCCCAAATAAACTCTTGTATGTTGTTGTTTCCATTGAATGAGTAATACTGCATAATACCTGGGAAGTTACCATGAATTCTACTTGTATTTCTCATTACCTTTCTTTGGAATTTCTTATCATTAAACTCTGGATGTTCACCTAATCTCTCACCACTATAGTTTGGTGCGTCTCCGTGAATATCAATGTATGACTCAACAATAGGATCTTTCAAGTTTAGTCCATCTTCATATCTATATAGATAATCTGCATCATCAACAAATGCATTTGTTGGATAATAGTTCTGAATCTTCAACTGATTATTCTCACCATCATATTGAACATTCGCAACTTTTATTCTTCCACCATCAGATGCATCTGCACCGATTGTTGTATCTTGAGTTCTTAATTCGCTTGGAACTGAATAAGGAGTGTCATCACTTGCCAAATCCATATAAGCTGGTTTTGAATTAAACTTCAAACCATATGGGAATACTGTTCTTGCTGGTGAATAATATTCACTGTCAAGAATAACACCCGTCTTAGTTGCCTCAGCATCCTTAAATGCTTCCTCTGATTTTTCTTGATACCAGAATGGTGTAAAGAATGGATACAAGTACACTATTGGTTGTTTAGCTGTTGAAACATTGTGTTCTCCTTGGTAAACAATCAAGTGAACGTGAGGTCCTTTGCTTCGTCCTGTGTTTCCTTCGTAACCAAGAATTGTACCTGCACCAACATATTGTCCTTCTTGAACAACTGGATAACGCTTCATATGACAATATGTAGTAGCAACATACCTGCCTTCTTTACTATGTTCAACTCTAACGTAGAATCCTGATACAGCGTCTCCGGCAACATGTGCAACAATTCCAGGAGCAACTGCTCTTACTTCAGTCCATTGCATTTCTTTTTGAAGTTGTGCTTTTAATAGTTTCTCAGCTTTTTCTCCACTTTGTGAAATCAATGTTTGTCTATATAGTAAATATGCATAAGAAGCTGTTGCAGTACCATTAAATGTATATGTAATCTTTCCAAGTTTTAACGTAACCGGAACGTTACTATAATATAGGCCGTCACCGTTCTTTCCTTGAAGAGCAATATTGATATTTAAAGCACCCTCATCTTGGTTGCTATCGATATTGCCTCCAAGATTTTCTTCCTCAAATGATAGATCCTCCATATCATTTTCTATTATTTCGATTACACCTACATTTTCTTGCTTTATTTCTCTTCCAACTTTGACACCATCAACATATACGTCAGAGCCACGTACTTCAATTTTTGGAGTTGATTTGTCATCTTTAGGGAAGTATAAAACTGCATCTTGAATTTCATCAACGTATACAGATTTTACAACTGGAGTTCCCGAACCACCATATCTAAAAGCTCCAAATCCATAGAACTCATTTACCATATTTCTATTAGTTGAAGCTATAACACTTACTTTGCTATTGTATACACTTTGATAAATACGTGTAGCCAAAGAACGTCCATAAAGGTCTGCTGCCTTGTGAGATGCACTCGTTCCGCCCCAACCAATAACCGTCTTTTGCTCTTTGTCATTGGCATTAGATGCCATTGCATAAAGCATACGAGAGGTTTGATCTCCAAATGGCCATAAAGCATAAACCGCATGTTTACCACTACCGTCGCCTACCCTTGTTTCTTCATACAAGTTGTAGTCTACGACTTGCCATGTGAATGTCGGAAGCCTACTTCTCATTCTTCCTTCATCTTTTGCATCTTTACCAGTAGCAGTAGCTCTATCATAAACTCTATCTACTCTATCTCTAGTAGAAATAATTCTATCTAGCCAAAATGCTGGTTCACAAATTAACTCATTAAAGTTAACAATTTCATCCGGAATAAACAAGTATAAGAATGCATAGTAATTTACAAGAGGTGCCTCTACACCGCCTATAGGCTCAAATACTTTATCTCCAGATTTAGCCCAAATGGTGTCCATAGTTTCTGTCGTTTCTACATCAGTTCCGTCTTGTCCAACATCCCAACTATCAATTTGGGTTCCTTTTGCAATCTCTCTATCATAAATTGCTTTAAAGTCTTTAACACCTTTTGAGTATTGAATTAATCTATTTAGATCACGTACTGCATGATCTGCACCATTAACACCGCTATTGCCATAGTTTTCCCATTCTTCAAGAATTAGCTTAATATCATCTTCACGACGTTGCTGGTCAGTTCTATCAGAACCAAATATTGGTGCAAATAATTCGCATCTCCATTTAATTGAACTATATTGTGATTTAATATTCTGAATACCTTTAGCGTCTGAATTGTTTGGTACTAAATAATGCCAATTGTTGTGATCTTTAAATTGTCCTACTGTATCTACTGTATTACTAAATACTTTCTCTGCTGCCCAGTAATTTGCATCTTTTACAAAATATGCTGGCATTTCTTTATCGATAACTATTTGTGAAATTGGAGATACAGCAATACGAACTGGGAATACAACACTTAGGTCAACATTAAGATTAACATTTATTATCCAAGTTGTTTTCCAATACCAAGTGTGATCTCCTCTTATTTCGTTTTTATATGTATTAAGATTGTAATCAACATCTTGATTAAACAATTCTGGACGATTTTGCTTAATACACTCTTTAACTTTTTCTTCAACATTTATGCCTGTTTCAGCAAGAGTTTCAATATAAGAGCTAGCAGCACCTATATCAACCGTAAAAGCTTCATCCGTTCTAATTCCTGCTTTTTTAAGGCTTAAGTATGACTTTTGAGTAATCGCTGTTTCTCCCGCTTCTTGGGTAAGCGAACATCCATCACGATTTGTAATGCCTAGTTCTCCTAGTGTCTCGCTACCTAAAAATGCATTTGAAGGTGGAAGTAACAAATCTCCATTTTCAGTTTCTTCACCATAGTAAAGATCTTGTCTGCTCTCTACTTGTGTAGTTCCTGCTCCATAAGAAAGGCCTGTATCTCTTACAATTGCAAAGTTATTTGGCCCTAATATTGAACCTGCTGGTATTGGTCTACCAAGTAGTTTTTCATAAAATACATAAGCATCGAACTTATCGCTTTCAGCCATGTTTTCCTGATTAACAGTCGAATTTTGTATAAATGTATCTCCTGATCTAACTATTTCAATCTTTAAGGTTAAGTTTGAATTACTTACATCATATGATAATCCTTCGAAAGCATCTGTAACGAACCATGATTCAAAGCTTTCTGCTCCTTCAACAGTGAACTCCCACTCTCTAAATGTTGTTGAATGTAAGTCTCCACTTTCTAAGTGAGCAAAAGTGTATTGGTTTGAATATCCTCTGTCACCATTATCTTCGTAGCTTCCAAATTGTTTTTGGTCAGAGCTCATAACTTCATATGCGTAGTATTGACCTCCATCATAGATAATACATGCTGACGTTTTGTGTCCATCCTCAACTTTAAAATTAAATCTTACTAGTACTATTTCACAATCTTGGCAATTATCTATGTGGCTTTGTTTTGCTCCGTTAACATACACATTTTTTACAATTATTCCATCTTCTTTTTCTTCCTTAATTTCAATGCTACTATCTGGCACTGAATAAGGAATAGAGTAATGTTCTCTTAATAAACTTGTAGGATTATCTCCAACACCAATACCTCTACAATAATGGCCTTCAAATGGGAAGATAATATCATTATTCATTAAGTTATCATTCAAATGAGGTCTTAAATCAGCAAGGGATGTAACATCTGCAGCACTTTCAGAATCTTCTGGTGTACCACCTTCGTCATTTGTTCCCTCATCTTCATCTTCTGGCTCTTCTTCAACGCTTTGATTACTATCAATATAACTTTGTAATTGTGTAGGCAAATTATAAATGACTCTTTGATATGCACTATTTGAATAATCCTTTTCCATGTTAAATGCATGTTGTGAAAGCATTAATTTATAGTCATCAACTAAATCATCTACAATAGTTCCTCCAAATCTTTGTTTTTCAGCCTTTTTGCAATTTTCAAATTGTTTACTCTCATAATCATTTGGACGAGTATCGTATAGTGGAAAATATGATGAAGTTAGTAAATGTGAATCATTTTCATTTTTAATTAAAAGACTATCATCTCCACTCTTTCCATAATAGTATTCAAGTTTACGTTGTACTGAAGGATACTCCTCATCAAGCACTTCTGAAACTTTAGAGTCAGTTCTATAATCATCTCCAACTGTATAAACATCTTTAAGAAGCCATAAGCCTGTTTCAACCTCTTCACCGCTCATACATGCTTCATCATAAATGTTCATTAAATCATTAACTACGTCTTGTGCACTTGGTGAATCTGGCTCATCTGTTAATAATCTCCATGAAGAAAGTAGTGATATGTTTGGTAAGAATCTATCAAGTAAAGATCTTAACGGAACTTCATAATAAATAGCTTCTTTCTTTTCTTGATAGTATAAGTCATCCTCTGCATATTCTGCATTAAGGTCAATTTTTTCTCCTGCTTTAAGCTGTCTATCTTCTCCGCCACCCTTACCGGCTTGGTTATATGAATTTAGTTTGCTATTAAACATTAAAGGATGAACATACTCTAAAATGAATGACGCAGCGTTTCCTAAATTTGACTCGCCATTTGGTAGATTAGCAAATCCTATAAATCTACCTATATTTACCTGACCGAAATAGTTTAATAGTCCTCCTTGGCCGTTATTTGTATTAATAGTATATGTTTTACCTTGCTGTGCAAGTCCTGTTTGATCTCCTGCTGGCAATCCTAAAGAAGGATCTGCTGTACCACTACTTGGTCTTAGCTCAAAGAAGTATTTCATATCATAGTCATTTCTGTTGATTCTAAAGAAAGGTTGTAGAGCAACAACACCAGTATATGAATTCTTCATAATCCTGTAGTAGAATTCTCCTGAAGGTGGTGGAGCAAGGTTTCCTGAGCCGCCACCAGCTGCAGAAGATACTTCTGTAGCCTCTTCTGAACCACCGCCAGCAGCTGCTGCCTGATTAGCCTTACTAAAGCTCATAGTGCTAAGGTCTTTAGGTGATGCACTAAATGCATTAGCAACTAGCATAGCCCAATCTGCGTCCGAAATGTTCTCAAAGTCAATCTTTCCACTGTCTGAAACATTTACCGCTGAAACGCCAACTTCTTCCATATATTCAGCGCAGTCCATTAAGCAATAATACTCATATGAATAGTATTTAGCCATTTGTTCTGAACTAAGCATAGATTCATAGCCAGTATTATTAAGACCAGATATGAATTGAAGATCTTTGCCGGCAGAAACCTGTCCTGGATCACCAGTACTAATTCCCAAAAGCTTCAAAAGACTATCACAAATTCCATATACGATAATGTATATATTTACTAATAGGATAATTACCAATAGTATTTTTAATACAAAGATTCCTATTCCTGATCTAATGAAGTGTAAGAATGCTTTAAATCCATTCCATATCTTTTTTATGATACCAGGAACCATGGCCGATGCAGCTTTCTTAGCTGCATTTCCTACGCCTTTTGCTGCAGACGCCCCTGTCTTTTTAGCAAAATCTTTAAAGCTTGAACCGCCACTGCCTCCAGTTTTATCTTCTGTGGCGTTCTTCTTCTCATCATCTTTTTTATCATCTTCTGGCTTATTTGAACCAGATGGTTTGCCACCAGTTGGTTTTGCTCCTGCTGCCATATCAATACCTCACTTTTTGTAAAATTTAATCTGTTCAAAAAAATTGTATCATACTTATATTAATTGTACTACTATTTAAAAGACACTTTTTGCATTTCTAGTTTACAAAAAGTGTCAATTAAAAGTACTGTTATATTCCTCTTTGAGCAGCTAACTTATTAACGTTTGTTTCAATGAAGCTAAACTCTTTCTCAGTAGGTCTTATCTCTAGAATGGCTGTTTCTGAACCAACCTTAAATAGTCCCTCTCCTCTTGTGCAAGTTAATAAGTAGTGTGCCTCACCATCAGATAGCTTAAATACTTCTTGTAAGTAATCTATTTCTGACTTATCTTGTGCTAAGAATAGCTTTGTATCTGCAGATTGCAAAACAACTTGTGCTGCTTTGTTTTCGTAGAAGTCTTGGAACTTCTGTGAAATAACTGCCAAAGATACGTTTCTCTTTCTAGCACGTCTTGCCATGGTAGATAAGAAATCTACAGCTTCTGGGTATGGTAATAACATCCACGCCTCATCAACTAGCACTCTCTTTTGTCTTGCTTTCTTTCTATCTTCTGAGTTCTTCTTAACATACTTTTC
>JAEEGL010989934.1_pt1 | contig 18910 bp, 15 predicted proteins | sample 9134231 | NCBI WGS metagenome assembly JAEEGL01 (sample SAMN16246548, study PRJNA631951) | gut metagenome | biome: gut microbiome; feature: rumen; material: fiber-attached | host: Bos | place: Iran: Karaj | collected 2018-10 | reverse complement strand
GCGAAGGGCGTGTAGAAAAGACCGACGATACAAGTCAGCCCGAGGTACACATATGATAAGAGTGCTCCTGCTTTTCTTTGGTTCATTCCTTACGTCCTTTATTTATCTTTTTTGACATATCATATCGGATTTCATCGCCCTTCGAGGCGTATTTAGCGCTTGCGCTACTTCGCCGAGAAGAAGATGAAATCAGATGATTCTCTTTCTGCTTACTGTATTCGACATAGTAACCTTCCCATATATCCGACGCCACCTTCGGATACGTCGTTATCGGATACCGGCTGACCAGTTCCTTCGCAAGCGCCGCGGAATAGATCTCCGAGCCGGTGATATTCATGTGGCCACGGTTATACATATGCTCTTCCGGAACAAAACCGATCTCGGCCAATTTTTCATCATCATACTGGATGACATCGACACCGTAGTCGGCAGCGATCTCACGAACACGATTTACCACCGCGTACTCATTTTTCAAAAACCGTGCCGGGAAGAGCGAATCACACATGCGCCTGGGAATATCGACCAGTACGATCTTCGCCCCGTGCGACTGCACCAGTTCGATCACTTCGCGGAGTTCCTGTTCGACATCATTTTTAAGTCCGACTACCTGCTCCTGATCAGCCCAGGCCGGGAAAGACACCGTCGTCCCGTCGTTGACTTCCCAATGATAATCCTGCCCGAGCATCCAGTCATCCGACGGGTCCGGCTTCCTGTCGAAATCCTGATCCGAAAGTTCCAGCCAGCGCGAATGATAGCGATTGAGCGAGAACCGGTAATCCTTCCTCACGTCCTCCCTCACATGCTTATCGACATAATCGCTCTTTGCCTCCGAATCCTTCATCTTATTCAGCACATCAAAGGCGTAGTCCTTCTCTCCGAAGTACCGATCCGCCACCCCGGCATAATAAATATCCAATACCACAAGCTCGAACTTTCGCTTCTTAAACAGTTCTTCCAGATAGACCTTCGTAAGCGCGATCGTCTCTCCCGCATAGCAGTAATTATACGCGTGGATCCCCGCTGTCTTCCACATGATATTCGGATTGAAGGCATTGTTCCCATGGCTTCCGCCGATCAGGCAGACATCCACCGCATTCATATCCTCATCATCGGAGTACAAGGTCTTCTCGATCTTATCCGCCTTCGCCGTATACGGGATGCAGACCCGTGTCACATACTTCGTGATAAAGCCCGCGCTAACGAAAAATGCCACGAGCCCGATGGCGAGCGATATGCGTTTTCCCCATTTTTTCACCATCAGAACCCTCCGTATATGAACGTCGAAGCGTCATACGTCGACCCATATTTTCCAATCAATAATAACACGGTATATAAGACGATCGCGAGGATAAAAATGATCCATCCGTGCTTCGCTATTTTCTCAAACAATTCGTACAAAAAATGCTCCTGCAGTAACGAGATAACAAGATATAATATAACACTGATCCCGATGATCAGCCAGATCTCCCACCGCATACCAAAGCCGTCGAAAAATCGTGCTACAAAGTCCTCCCATGACCCCTCAAACATACGTCCGTACAGGTCAAATGTTTCCGGCAACTCACCGGCATAAAAAGGCACCCACGCGATCGATACCAAAAGGAATACGATCACTCTTGCGAGCGGTTTCCATAAGCCGCATTTTATCACACTGCGCAAACGGTTTTCGATCACCAGATAGACACCGTGAAGGAGTCCCCACAGCCAAAACCCAAGCGCCTTACCGTGCCATGCTCCGCTGACGATAAAAACGATCAGCGTATTGATATCCCTTCGCCAGGACTTTACTCTGCTGCCTCCGAGCGGGATATACAGATAGTCCCGAAACCAGGTAGAAAGCGAAATATGCCATCTCCGCCAGAACTCGCGGATCGATGTTGCGAGATACGGTGCGTGAAAGTTGTCCTGCAGACGGATCCCCAGCAGTCGTCCCAGACCGATCGCGATCAGCGAGTATCCGGCAAAATCATAATAGATTACCAACGAGAAAAGCAGCATCGCCACGACGATCACCAACCCGCCGGAATCCGACTTTGTAAGCCTGTCGACGACGGCACGAAGATTGTCCGCGAGCACCCATTTTTCATAGATACCGAGAGCGATCATCAGAAGTCCCGCCTTGATATCCTCCACACGGATCACGATGGGGCGACGGTACTGCTCCAGAAGCGCTTCTCCCCGTCCGATCGGGCCCGCCGTCACCTGCGGAAAGAAACTGACATACAGTGAAAAAATAAGCAGATCTTTCTCGGCAACAATGTTTCCCCGATACACATCGATCAGATAACCGATCACCATCAGCGAATAATAGGAAAGCCCGAGCGGAATCAGAAACGACCGCCCGGTGATCAGATCTCCGTACTTGAAAAATACCAGGAGTCCAACGATACCGACGATCGAGACCGCGAGAAGTCTTTTGCCCTTCGCCTGTGAACGGGAGCCGAGTTCCATACCGACACCATAACCAAGGAGCGTTACACCGGCCAACCAGATCAGGGCAGCCGCGTCCTGCCAGGCGAAAAACACCCAGCTTCCGACCAGGATCAAAAATCGATAGATCCACTGCCAGACGCTCAGTTCCAACGTATACGTATCCGGCTTTGCCTGCTTGTTACTCATCATCTCCTCCGGGAGTTATGCTGTCGCTCCATCCGCATGATTTACTGCGCGTTCCTGCTCTGCTCCGCCCTCTTCGCACGGTAGCGTTCGGTATTATCAAGAATCTTCTTTCGGATGCGGAGATTCTCCGGCGTTACCTCCAGAAGCTCGTCCGTATCGATATAATCAAGCGCCTGCTCTAAGGACAGTTCCCTCGGCGGCGTCAGTCTGAGCGCCTCATCCGCCCCGGAAGAACGGGTGTTGGTGAGGTTCTTTTTCTTGCAGACATTCACTTCGATATCATCAAACTTCGCGTGCTCACCGACGACCATGCCACCGTAGACCTTCTCGCCCGGTCCCACAAAAAGCGTACCTCTCTCCTGCGCGTTGAAAAGTCCGTAGGTGATCGTCTCACCCGCTTCAAAAGCGATCAGGGAGCCACGGGAACGATACGGGATATCTCCCTTGTACGGTCCGTATCCGACAAACTCGGTATTGAGAACGCCATTTCCCTTGGTATCCGTCATAAACTCGCTTCGATATCCGATCAGTCCGCGCGACGGGATCAGGAACTCGAGACGTGTGGTGATGCTGTCAAGCGGATACATATTCTGCAACTCACCTTTACGCTGGCTCAGCTTGTCAATCACGGTTCCGGAGCTCTCCTCCGGCACATCCACGGTCGCCTTCTCCATCGGCTCCGTCTTCTGTCCGTTCTCCTCGCGGTAAAGCACCTCGGGCTTACTTACTGCAAACTCGTATCCCTCACGACGCATATTCTCGATCAGAACCGAAAGATGAAGTTCACCACGCCCGGACACCTTGAAGCTCTCCGTAGTATCCGTATCCTCAACCTTGAGAGACACATCCGTATTCAGCATCCGATACAACCGGTCACGAAGATGACGGGACGTCACATACTCGCCCTCGGTCCCTGCAAGCGGTGAATCGTTGACCATAAAGTTCATCGAGATCGTCGGCTCCGAGATTTTCTGGAACGGTATCGCCACCGGATTCTCCGGTCCGCATAACGTATCCCCGATATGGATATCCGAGATTCCGGAGATCGCTACCACCTCACCGAAGGAAGCCTCATCCACTTCGGTCCGGTTTAACCCTTCAAAAACATACAGTTTCGATATCTTCACGGTTTCCTTTTTATCCGGGTCATGATGGTTGACGATGACCGCCTCCTGACCGACACGGATCGAACCGTTGTCAACCTTACCGATCCCGATACGTCCGACATACTCATTGTAATCGATCGTGGAGATCAGCACCTGCGTCTCCGCTTCCGGATCCCCCTCCGGTGCCGGGATGAAGTCGAGCACAGCATCAAAGAGCGGTCGCATATTCCCTTTCTCGCTGACAACCGGATCCTCCGCCCCGACCCAGTCAGGCACCTCGGTATAGGCGCATCCTTCCTTCGCCGAAGCAAAAATAAACGGACAATCGAGCTGCGCCTCATCGGCCTCCAGGTCGATAAAGAGTTCCAACACTTCGTCCACAACCTCTGCCGGTCTCGCTTCCGGCCGGTCGATCTTATTCACGCATACGACCACCGGCAGGGACAACTCCAGCGCCTTTTTCAACACAAACTTCGTCTGCGGCATCGCCCCCTCGAAGGCATCCACCACCAGGATCACGCCGTTGACCATCTTCAGTACACGCTCAACCTCGCCGCCGAAGTCAGCATGTCCCGGCGTATCGATAATGTTGATCTTCACATCGCCATATGTGATCGCGGTATTTTTCGAAAGGATCGTGATCCCTCGCTCCCTCTCGATATCATCGGAATCCATCACGCGCTCCGCGACCTCTTCGTTTTCACGGAACACACCGCTCTGTTTCAAAAGTTCATCGACCAGCGTGGTCTTACCGTGATCCACGTGCGCGATGATCGCTATATTTCTTATGTCTTCTCTCTTCTGTTTCATTTCTTCTTTCTCACATTCTGCTTTCTTGTCTCATCTCATGGTTGTTTGTGGCGCTCCGGCACAAACAACCAAGTGAAAAAATCCTTCATTGTTTTTTTTCACTCTTTACTCCTGCATCTTATATGTCGTTACCAGCTCCGATACGAGCCGTTTCATATCATCGGTCTCATCGTAGGCCGCGCGGTACAACTCATCCAGTTTTTTCCGAAGCATCTCGCTGTCAAACTCGAGTGGCTTTCCGATATGGATCATATCGTTCGCTGTATCTGTCAGTCCCTCTTCGTCCATCAGCATCTCTTCGTAGAGCTTCTCGCCCGGCCGTAATCCCGTGTAGACGATCTCAATATCCGTCCCCGGTTCAAAGCCGGACAGTCGGATCAGGTTCTTCGCCAGATCATCGATCTTCACCGGCTTACCCATATCCAGTACAAAGATCTCCCCACCTTTCGCGATCGCACCGGCCTCAAGCACCAGCGACACCGCCTCCGGGATCGTCATAAAGTACCGGATCACCCTCTTGTCCGTCACCGTCACGGGCCCGCCGGCCTCGATCTGCTTTTTGAAGAGCGGGATCACCGAGCCGTTGCTTCCGAGGACATTTCCAAAACGCACCGCCACGAAATCCGTCTTCGATCCGGTATTCAGATCCTGGATGATCATCTCGCATATTCGCTTGGAAGCTCCCATCACATTGGTCGGGTTTACCGCCTTGTCCGTCGATATCAGGACGAACCGTTTCGTTCCGTACTTATCCGCCGCCAGCGCGGTCTTGTAGGTGCCGAAGACGTTATTTTTGATCGCCTCATTCGGTGAATCCTCCATCAGCGGTACATGCTTGTGCGCCGCCGCGTGGTACACGATCTCGGGCCGATATTTTTCAAAAATACTCTCGACGCGCGACGTGTTTCGCACGGATCCGATCAGCACCTCCAGATGCAACGACGGATACTCGCGCACGAGTTCCTGCTGGATCTCATAGGCGTTATTCTCATAAATATCAAAAATGATCAGAGTCTTTGGATGCTTCGCCGCGATCTGCCGGCAAAGCTCGCTTCCGATCGAACCACCGCCGCCCGTGACAAGCACGACCTTGTGGCGCACATAATCGGTGACGGTATCGATATCAATCTTCACCGGCTCGCGCCCTAAGAGGTCCTCGATCTGCACCGGACGGAGCTTCTCCACGGCCGCCTCTCCGTTGACGAACTGATACATACCGGGCAGGATCTTCAGCGCCGCGCCGGTCTCCTGACAGATCTCCAGGATCTCACCGATCTCTCGCTTCGCCGCGCTCGGCATCGCCACGATGATCTCATTGATGTCATTCTCCTTCGACACCTCCACGATCATCTCTCTGCCGCCGAGCACCTTCACGCCGTGGATATAGGTTCCCTTCTTCGTCTTGTCATCATCGATGATACCGCAGATATTGGCATCCAGGCGGTCGGAATTGACAAGCTCACTGATGATCAGATTGCAGGCCTCTCCGGCACCGATGATCAGGGTGTTTCGCATCCCCGCGCCATGCGTTCGGCTCCGGTACATCAGTCGTATCACCCGGTAGGAAAACCGTATCGCCAGTGTGAATAAAAACAGCAATATGGTATAGAATAAAAAGTAGGAACGCGGCAATCTGTGATACGTTCCGAACACCGTTAAAAAGTGAAGCACACCGGCGATTCCGGTGGCGAACATCACGTTCAAAAATTCGTTGATACCGGCAAAGCGCCACAGGCTGTGGTAAAGCTTGAACAGCGCGAAGACGACCAGGGTTACCAGCGTATTGATGATCGCCATATCAAACAGCGTATGCAGATATCCCTGCGGATAATCGTCAGTGATACCGGCGATCTTTACGCGGTCAAGGCGCAGGTCGTAGCGCATCATCAGTGCGAGAAAGGAGCACAGGTTGATGCATATGATGTCCCATAGGACCAGTAACACACGAAAGACTACGGAAGCTTTTCCGGTCTCGACATATCGGTTCCATCTGCTCATAAACTACTTCTCCTCTATTGTTTCAATATCCAGGCGCGAGCGCTGTCGTACTCTATTGGCGTCAGCGCGGTCGGACTCTATAGGCGCGAGCGCGGTCGGAGCTTTTCATCCTCGCTCGGCCATTTAAAGGCCTCCTCGGATGAAAACTCCTGCCGCTCGCGCGGGTAGACTGGCAAAAACTATCGCCAACGTTCGTGGTGTCAGCGGCAGGAGTTTTCTTCTGAGACGCGCTGATGCGTCGAAGAAGAAGAACTCCGACTGCGCTGACGCCTATGCTAACTTCTGATGTTTTTTTTGCCATAAAACACAGCGCCTATAGAGGCCTGTGTTTATTCGCAAAAACACCATCGCGAGCTTGCGAGTGCGATTGAACCGCGGGTCGCGCAGAACCGCGCGCGTATGCCGCCGTAAGAACGCCACCAGCTCCCTCTCCTCGCGCTTATGCTCCTTACGATTCGAACTGATCAAGAGCTTATCCAACACGAAGAAATACGCCCAGCACAGCCGCATTCTCGCCTCAGGAAGAAGCGACGGCATATGCTCTTTGATCAGCTTATAATTCTTCTGATACGCGTGGATCACCGAGCGGTCACTCGAACGATATTCTCTGGTCGTGATGCTGCCTTCCCGGTGAATATAATAATATTTTTGCTCCGTTGTTAATACGGATTTTTTACAGCGAAGTAACAGGTCCACAATGATCGACGCATCCTCGCCGGAGTCCTCTCCGACCGGATAACGGATTCCTTCAAACAGCTCTTTTTTATACAACTTATTAACCGGCGTGACCGAGGTCAGCTTTGCCTCGAATACCGTCCGGATCGCCTGTTCCGAATCCATCACCAGATACACCGGATCCTTAACCGGGTTGATCACCTCACCGCCGTAGATATCGGCCAGACCGCACATCGACAGATCAGCGTCCTCCTTTATCAGGTTATCATAGAGCAACTGATACATATCCGGTTCGATCCGATCATCACTATCGATGAAGCCGAGATACTGTCCTCTCGCGCGGTCAATTCCATAGTTTCTCGCCGCACTCGATCCGCCGTTCTCTGTGTGAAAAACGCGGATACGCGCATCTTTTTTCGCGTACTCATCACAGATCTCTCCGCACCGGTCCGGTGAACCGTCATCGACTAAGATCAGTTCAAAGTCGCGAAAGGTCTGCGAAAGGATCGAGTCCAGACACGCCGGCAAAAAGGCTTCAGAGCCGTACACCGGAAGGACGATGGACACCAAAGGCGTCCCGTTATTCTCCGACATCGACACCCTCCTTTACCTCCTCGCAGGACGTCTCAAGATACCCCAGCCCGATCCACACGAGCATCGCCTCAAAGCAGGGCGTGATGAAAATCCCGACGTTGAACACGCAGAACACACAGTGGATCAACACCCAGAATATCGACAGGATGAACAAATCCGTGATCGGTGCCCGGTTCCGGCAACGCTTCCATGTTCGGATCAGCACCCGTAAGAAAAATGCAAGCATAAGCAGAAGGCCTACGACACCTCCCTGAACAAGCATCTGCACGAACATACTGTGAGGATTGTACTGTCTGTCCACAAGATAACTCTCCGGATCTTTTTGCTCCGCGTACTTGAGCGCCCCTCTCGTAGACAGTCCGAAGATCGGTCGATCCTTCACCAGCTCAGCATAATCGGTCCAGATGCGGAAGCGGGAATTCGAGATGTTCTCTGACGTCACATCGTCACGCTCCAACTCGGTCTCCACATCACGTTCCGGAACGACGATCTGTCCCACCGCCTGAACACCGAACAATATACCAAAGTAAATAACGAAAAACACGATAAATCCCATCAGGAGCCGCCCGCCGTAAGCTCGGATCAGATTTCCGTTAATAGGCGCAATCTTATTGATAACACGGTTATAGGCACCGGCCACTTTTTCTTCCTCATCTCCCGCTACCTGTAACGAAACCTTTCTTCTGCGATACGTAATAAAAACGATCAGAACCACCATGGTAAACAGGGCTGCCACATCCCCGGAACGGGATCCCGAAAGAACAATGTACAGGACGTTCAGCGTGATACTGATATAGACAAGAAGGCGCTCTCCGATCAGCCAGAGCGGACGTTTTTCTCCCTTTCCAAACAAACGACTGTGATACAGATAGACGAAGATCAAACCGCCGACTAAAAGGAGCGAGATCAGCGCCGCGTAATTCGGATCGGAAAAACATCCGAAGAGACGCCCGTCCATGATACCCTGACGGGATCTTCGGTTGAATCCGCCGAACTGATAATACCCCCTGTAATTCGTGACGAAGCGTGCCAGCGACATCACGCATCCGGAATTCCAGATGACTGTCCCCCACAGGATCACACGTGTCAGACAGAAAGAAAGATCTTCCTTGGAAAAATACCGTCCCACCAGATAGAACGCCACGACCGTCACCGCGATCGTGATCACGCCGGACAGATTCTCCTTGAACCCGAGATCGCGGTTCATCACTGCCGAAACCGCAAGCCACACGAGAAGCAATGCGAGCAGCAGAATATCCATCCGCTTCAAAGTCTTCCTACTCACCGCCACCAGGATCAGGCCGATCAGACCGCATCCGGCCACCTGAATCCCATACCAATATAAAAATCCGAACTTCTCCGTCAGCATATCAAATGCCGTTGTAAAAAGATCAATACGTAACCCCAGCGTATAAACCGTGATAAACACCATAAAGGCTGTTGTTAAATATAATACCGGTCTCGCCACACCTTTTCTGTTTGCCATCGTTTCCATCATTTCACCCAGTCCTTACGCCGTTTCTTCGGCTCCTTTTTCTTTTGATAGTATTTGCCCCGATACTCCTGATAAGAAGTATTGAGATCCAGATAAACGCAATCGTGATGTGCCACCCGCTTCTCCTCCGGAGGGAGCACCGTATAGTCACCGAAAGCCTGCGTCAGATAATCCTCAGCTCCGATCGGGATCGGCAGCATCCGGTCCTCAAAGGGCACCTCGCGGTAGGTATGAAACCACACCTTGTCGTACCAGTTTTTCATGTACCCGGGTCCGGAACATAGTTCCGTGATCCCGTCACAGTTTCGGATGTGGTACTTGGTCATATGCTTGCCGGCCTTGCTCCAGATCCGGTAACGGATCTTCTGTCCGCGAAAAATCCCAAGCAGTATCTTCGCACCCCACTTCATCAAACGACCGTGCTTCTCCGGCACCGTTCCCGCACGAAACAGGGAATAGATATACGCCCAGATCACCTGGTTTTTTCGCTTGCCGCGATCGTCAGGATACCCGTCAAGCGGCAGGATGTCAAGCGCCACACCGTGAACGATATCGAGGTCCTGCTGATACGGCTTGATGCAGGTCGTCTTCCGGTTGCGAAGCGTCGCGAAAAGATTCCTGTCGGTGTAAGATTTACCGGAGTTGGAAAGCACATAATCCTTTCCCGGCTTGTACTCATGCCAGTGACTGATGAAGCGCTCATAATCCCTTCTTGGCATAAAGAAATCCAGATCATCATCCCACGGGATAAAGCCGCCCGTACGAAGCGCCCCTATACAGCCACCTCCGCACAGATACGCCGTCAGTTCATATTCCTTACAAAAATCCCAGAAAACACATGCCATCTCCAGCGATATTTTCTGGATGCCGGCCAGTTCTTTTTCGGTATATACATGCATTATTTTTGTTTCTTTTTTCATGATAAAACATCCTCACAAAAATATCCTCACAAACCCGGGTTTTACTTGAATACCCACTCTCTCTGGATGATAAAACTCAGGACAAAAAGCATCGTGTCTATGATAACCTTCCGTACCGTCGAGTACGGTATAAAAAGCAACGCGTAGTTGACAAGGAGTGCCGATACCGTCAGCTGGACAACCGCCAGAAAATAATACTTAACCGCCGTCATCGGCGACTTGGACCGGCTCTTAAATACCCGCGTTTTATTCATCAGGTAATTGTAGATTGAACTGACCACGCGTGCCAGCACCGTTCGTGCCAGGATCAGCGCCGAGATCCCCCATATCATCGTATCCGCCGGAATGAGCGGCCGGAGGATAACGCCCCACAGCCAGAACATCAGGATATCGATCAAAAAGCTTGAAAAAGAACTCAGCAAAAAAGTGATAAATACCTTGTATATCCGTATGGAATCACGAAACGGATTGAAGTGCGAGGCGGCATTTTTCTCCAGATAGATCGTCCGGATCGTGAATTCCTCGATGGGAATCCGATAATCCCTGGCCTCCAGCAGCATATTCATCTCGTATTCATAACGCTCACCCTTGGTCTTCACGAAGTGATCGCGGATCAGGGGCATCGACATACCGCGAAGCCCGGTCTGCGTATCCCCGACCTTCAGTCCGGCCAGAAACCGAAGCACAACCTTGGTGAATTTATTGCCAAAACGAGACCGCAAAGGGATCTCCTTGTCATCAAACGCCCGACAACCCAGGATCAGTGAATCCGGGTGCTCATAGCACTTCTTCGCGCAGGTGTCGATATCTTCGACCGTATGCTGCCCGTCACAGTCGGCTGTCACGACACCTTTCAGCTCCGGCCAGTTCTCAAGAACATAGCCGAGCGCGGACTTGATTGCGATTCCCTTGCCGAAATTGACGACATGTCTGACCACCTTGCAACCATACTCCTCCTTGCAGGTGCGGAAAAAGACACGATTTTTGATCTCGCTCCCATCATCCATCAGGAGTATATACGAAAAGCCGAGCTCATGCAGGCTCTTAACCAGCGTCACCATCTTATCATCCGGATCCAAAGCCGGGATCACGATGGCGATCTGCTCTCTGTAATCACTCATTTTGTTTCCCTCTCCCAAAAGGAATCGACAGCACGCCGATGAGCGTCCCTATCCCATAACCGATATGCAGGCAGAAAAATATCCCCGGTAGCAAAAGCGCCGGAATCGGCACCTTCTCCCCTTCTCTCTGCATCGAAAACGCCGCGTACACGGCCATCAGCACCGCCACGGACACATAGAGCGCCGACAGCAGTTGCAGGCACCAGAAAAAGCCACATATCGCCAGAACTCCCGATGTGACCAGCGCCAGTAAAAATGCCAGCGGGACGAGATGATACAGGGAGATACACCCCGGGACGATCCCAAGTGTCCTTCCTACCCAATAGCCGTTTCCCGCCTTCTGTTTCAGCATTTTTCGAAACGTCGGTCGTATGTACTGCTCGGAGTAGATCTCCGGCGACCGACATACCTTGTAACCATTTTTACCGAGACGATAAAAAAATTCATTGTCCTCGGTCCGACCGAGATCCTCGCGGAACAGCCCACATGTTTCAAATACCTCACGGCGCAGGCATGTGTGAAAAGCCGCCTTTACATAGGTTTTCTTATCCCCTGTCTCGCGTCGGGCGGACGACACACTCGAGCCGAACATCGACTCCTCTGCCATCCACAGGGTTCTCCCCCAGGCACCTTCGCTCTCGCACACCGTCGGTCTCGGTCCGCCGACGATCTGCTCGTCCTCAAGCGTTCGTACACAGGCTTCGATAAAGTCCTCCGGGATCCTGGCATGCGCGTCGATACGCACCAGCGCCTCCGACGGAATCTCTCGCTCCGCCAAAAAGTCCTTCAGTCCGATATTGCAACCGACACTGAGTCTTCGCTTCGGATTTTCAAGGATCCGAACGTCACTCCATCCCCACTCCGAGGAGAACGCCTCCATCACCTGTCTCGTCCCATCATCAGAGGCACTGTCAACAAAAATCACCTCGATCTTTTCATGCGGATAGGTCTGTTTTTTCAGATCCTCCAGCATACGCGGCAGATAGGTCTCCTCGTTGTACGCTACTATCAAAACGGTAATCTTCATAGCCATCGTCACCTGTATCACTCGTCATCCAACACTTCCTGCACGGCAAAGCGCGGACGCCTCTTCGTCTCCAGATACATCTTTCCTATATACTCGCCGACGATTCCGATCGCCAGCAGCTGCAAGCCTCCGAGCGCCCAGATCGATATGATCGTGGAACTCCAGCCCCAGACCGTGCTTCCCCAGATATGCGTGATCAGCGACCAGATCAGGATCACAATACTTACGAAAAATACGATCACACCGACAGCCATGATCATACGGATCGGCTTGACCGAGAAAGACGTGATCCCGTCAAGCGCGAATGAAAGCATTTTTTTGAGAGGATATTTACTCTCACCGGCAAAGCGTTCCGCTCTCTCATAGAAAACCTGACCGGACGGAAAACCGATCAGCGGAACGATTCCGCGTAAGAACAGGTTGACCTCCTGATACCCTTCCAGTTCCTCGAGTACGCGCTTGCTCATCAGGCGGAAGTCCGCGTGGTTATAGATGATATCCACACCCATCTTCAGCATCAGCTTGTAAAAAAGCTCCGCCGTCTTGCGCTTGAAACCGGAATCCTTCTTTCGGTCGGATCGCACGCCATAGACAACATCAAGTCCGTCGTGATAACGATCCACCATCTCCTCGATCGCCTCGATATCATCCTGCAGATCAGCGTCCATCGAGATAGCGATGTCCGCGTGATCCTTGGCATACATAAGCCCGGCGAGAACCGCATTCTGATGACCGCGGTTTCTGGAAAGATTGATGGCACTGACCATCTTGTTTTCCTTGTGAAACTCGCTGATCAGACGCCATGTCCCGTCCTTCGAGCCGTCATTGACATAGAGAATACGGCTCTTGTCGTTGATCTTTTTTCTGGCGATCATGTCGTTCAGTTTTTCGGTCAGACGCTTGGTTGTCTCCTCGATCACCTGCTCCTCGTTATAACAGGGAACCACCATGTACAACACATTGCCGCGGTGCGTCACCTCTGCTTTTTGGATCTGTTTTTCCATGAACCCTCTCCTTTATTTGTTCCATACCATCACGGTCTTGCCGGCTTTGCTCTGCTGATCCAGCTCGAACGCGCGTCGCATATCGTCGATCGTATGAACTTCCACTACGTGTCCGATGATCCGGTGGAGCTCCTCTGCCACCTCCGGATTCTCCTCAAACACACGAAGTGTCTCGCGGAAATCATCCACTCCGCTTCTGCTGCTTCCGAAGAAGCGCAATCCCTTTTCCAAAACCATCCGCGTATTGATCGCGATGGGGTTTTCCGATACCCCTAAAAGCGCCACCGCGCCCTCCGGGTTGATATGGTCGATGATCTGCTCGATGGCCGGTCTCGATCCCTCGCTTCCCACGCATTCGATCGCGTGATCGAGCGTCAATTCATCCGGCACCTCCGCCGTGAGATAGGTCTCATCCGCGAAGGAAAACTCCATCAGCTTCGAACGGTTCATCCCGAAGACATAGAGTTCCGTCTCCGGAAACATATGCCGGCACATCAGCGCCGTCAAAAATCCGAGATTTCCGTCTCCCCAGATACCGATCCGATCCCGTCTCTCATGCGCGAACTTATCGAGTCTTCGAAGCGCGTGCGTGCTCACACTGACAAGCTCCGTAAAGGAGGCCACCAGCGGATCGATCGTATCCGGCACCACCAGGAGTCTGTCCGGCCGGATGTTTACGAGATCCTGCATATAGCCGTCATACCCGCTGCTTCGAAATCTTGACGACCGCAGATAGTTCTCGGCCACCACAGGATCATCCTCCACCGGTGTATTCGGCACCATCACGACGCGGTCCCCCGGATGGAAAGCCCCGCTGCCATCCCAGACGACCTCACCGATCCCTTCGTGGATCAGTGCCATCGGCAACTTCTCTCGCATCACCGCCGGCGGCCGCAACCCCTGATAATATCTCTGATCCGCGTGGCAGATCGACAAGTGCGTCGGCCTCACAATTGTGGTGTCGCCGTTCAATTCGATGTCAGAGAACTCTACCTCGAATCGTCCCGGTGCGACCAGTCTATACACTACATTTAACATACAACTCAACTACCCTTCCGTGCCGACGCTATGGTAGTTCTTCTTCCTCGCTCGCACATTTAAAGTGCTCCTCGGAAGAAAACTACCGCCGTCGGCACTGGTTTTCTGAAGTTTGTTCTGGCAGCGTCGGCGGCAGGAGTTTTCTCACAGCGAAGAGCGAAGCGATGAGTCGTGAGAAAAGCTCCGACCGCGCCCGACGCGTCACCAACCTATGTCCGGCGCCGTCACTTTATATCACCCTGAATCAGTGCCTCAGCCACCCTCAAGTCGTACGGATACGTGATCTTAATATTGAACACCTCGCCCTCGACGATATGCACGCGCTCCCCCTTCATGACGAAGATCTTCGCTGCGTCCGTCAGTATCGCCTTCTCCTCATCCGAGAGCGACTCGTAGAGATTTTTCAGCTTCAACGCCTGAAAGGTCTGCGGCGTCTGTCCCTGATACATCCGCTTTCTCTCCGGGATCTCCGTGATCGACTCGTTGTCATCACTGATAACGATCGTATCCGTCGCCGGCATCGCAGTATCGCAGGCTCCGACCTCCCTCGCGTAGCGGATATTTTCCTCGATGATCCGCTGTGTCACAAAAGGACGTACCGAGTCGTGTGTCACGATGATCGTATCCTCGTTAAGGTTCCCCTCGGAATCGATATAGTCGATCGCGTTCATGATCGTCTCGTTGCGTGTTTCGCCGCCCGGGATCACGACCACGCGGCCGTCCTCATTTTTCAGATACTTGCGTACCAGATTCTTCGTGTGCGCGATCCACTCCTTCGGGCAGAGCACGATCACCTTCTCGAAATCGCTCTCGATATAGAACTTCTCCATCGTATGGATCAGGATCGGCTTGTCACCGACCAGCAGATACTGCTTCGGCTTGTCCTGATTCCCCATGCGGCTGCCGATCCCACCGGCCAAAACCACGCCGTAGATTTTTGCGTCACTCATAGATCTTCTCCCTCTTTGTATCATTTTTCTTGACAAAAAGCTCCCCACACACAAACCAGAAGGCAAATGCCGGGAACACCTCAAACGGCAAAAACAGGCATTCGGTCACCGTCGCCACCACAAAGCCGATACAGACGGCCGGCACCAGAAACGCATAGCGCGCGTTCGCCCTGGATCGTCGTCGGTAATACCGGATCGAATAGGCCACCGCGATCACCGTGATCAGCAGGTAGAACAGCATTCCGAAGTACCCATAGGTATATCCGAACTGCAGCCAGTTGTTGTGCGCGTGTGCCTTTTTCGTGCCGTTGATCGTCAGCGACACGTTCGGATGCCCCTTGTAATTCAACTGTTTGTAGTAACCCTTGTAGATCTCCACACGCCCCGTGGTCAGAGCGTTGAGTCCCTTGGTATTCTCAAGCACATACCAGAACCGTTCCATCACATTCTGTGGAACGATCGGCTTCTCCGGCGCGTCCGTATCCTCAGCATAACGTGACCCCTGCTTCGGCGCGGGCGTCGGTGTCGGCTGCACTTCCTCTCCCTTTTTCGTTACCGTCGCCGCCGGCAGATACCCTTTCAGGATACTCTCCGCGTCGACATCCGGCTCGGCGATCACTGTCTCCCCAAAATCATCGATCTTGCTCCCATCGGACAGATACAACGCCTCCCCGTTAAAAATGATCGGATGTCCGATCACCCACGGCAGATACGTTACCGTCACCCGCGCAACCGGGTAGATCACGATCGATGTCAGCACCACCATCAGGATATTTTTCAAAAATGGCCGAAAACTGTGCTCCTTTTTCGACCGATGGATCCGGAAGATCACCCACATCAGCGCGACAACACCGCATGTTACCATCGAGGTACGCGCCTGTGTTAACGACAGGTAAAAGACCGACAGCCCGAGTCCCAGATAGGTCGGAATCGTCTTGTACCAGTAACTGCCGATCGTCGTCTTCCAGTCAAGGTCGGACAGAAACACCGCCACGATCACGACCAGATACAGCCCGAACGTATTCGGATTGGTAAAAATTCCCGCATATCTTCCACCCTCATAGATCGGTCGGAACAAAAACGAGATGATCGTCGTGAGCCAGAAGGCCAGCCTCACGGCTCCCTTGAACGCCTCCCACAGAAGCTCTCTTCTCGGGTGGTTTTGCCATACGAAAAATACGCCCGTAAAGACAAGCGCCAGGACGATTCCCAGCCCGCAGACCTTCTTCGGCACGATGGCATCCGAAACCGTAAAGGCGATACACATGCCGAACCAGGCGATCCACAGTGACCGGTGCCAGCGAACCCGCTTGAGTTCCCCATCCAAAGACAGGATGGCGATGGCGATCATCAGGAATATACCCAAGGTCGTGTTATAAAAATAGCTTTCCCTGTGCAATACATAACGCACGATCCCGAACAGCATGATGTCCGCCATGAATAAACATGTGATCAGACGAAGCCTCCATTTTTCGGGAATACGGGATACAAAAGGAATCCACGGTGACAAAAGGTCGATGTAGATGTCCTGCAGCCCTCCAATCAGCATAATCCCTCCAGGTCTTACTCAGTTTCCCTCAATACCTCCTCAAGAGAGGTCAGAATATAGTCCACATCCTCATTAGAAAGCAGCGTGTGAAGAGGCAGTGTAACCTCGTTTTTGTAGTACTCATACGCTCTCGGATAGTCGGATATATCAAATCCCATATTTTTATACGCGGTCAGAAGCGGCAGAGGTTTGTAGTGAACATTGGTCGGCACCCCTTTTTCCGCCAGACGCGTGATCACGGCGGAACGCTCCTCATGAGACAGATTCCCCAGGCGCATCAGGTAGAGATGCCCGCTCGAGGTGCTATTCTCCGTATAATGCCAAAGCGACGAAAGCGGAAGTGCTTTATGCTCCGGCATATCCTTAGACAATCTCTCACTGATCGCGTTGATCCCCGCATCGTACTTCTCGACGATCTCCCGGCGCCTTTTCAGAAGCTCGGGGTAGCGGTCCAGCTGTACGAGGCCGATCGCAGCCTGTACATCCGTCATATTGCACTTGTATCCCGGAAACAGGATGTCGTATTCCCAGCTTCCGACCTGTGACTTCGCGAGCGCATCCTTGTCCTTTCCGTGTAACGACAGAAGCATGTATTGGTGATAGATATCCTCGTCATCGATCCCGTCCAGCGGAAGCCAGGTTACGCCTCCCCCCTCGGCCGTCGTGAGATTCTTCACGGCGTGGAAGGAAAAGGTGGTAAAGTCGGCGCACTGGCCGCTCATTTTTCCGTTACGGGAGGCACCGAATCCGTGTGCCGAATCCGCGAGAACAAGTATCCGCCCGAGCGCTTTCTGAAACCGGTTATCCGCCGGTACGAAGTCCGCCCTGTGTGCCTCGGCAATCTCCCGGAGTCGCTCGTGATCACACATCACGCCGCCGATATCGACGGCCGCGATCGCCTTGGTGCGCGGTGTGATCTTCTCCTCGATCTGTTCATAGTCCGGCTCATACGGGCTGTGTCCGATATACTTCTTCTCCTGATACACCCGGTCTCCGAGGATATCCACCAGCACCGGTGTGGCTCCCGTATGGCAGGCAGCACTCGCCGTCGCCGTATACGTATACGCCGTCGTGATGACTTCATCGCCCGCGCCGATCCCGAACAGCCAGTATGTCATCTCCATACAGGCCGTCGCAGAATTCAGACAGGCCATCCGGTTCGTCCCGCAGAAAGCAGCCATCTTTTTTTCCAGTTCTTTCGTCCTGGGCCCGGTGGTGATCCAGCCGGAATTCAACGCTTTTATGACCTCTGCAGCCTCTTCCTCTCCCACGTCCGGCGGCGAAAAGATAATGTGTCGCTTGTCCTTCAAGTTTGCCTCCTTAAAAACAGCAATAACCGGGTGGACCGGTCGTTACCGACTCACCCGGTTTGAAATATGTCACATGGTATTATTGATTGGTACCCTGATCATTCAGCGGCTTGGTACCGGAACTGTCTGTTCCTGTTGTACCGTCACCCGGTCTCTCATTCAAAAACTTGTTGATCTTCTTCGTGATCTTATTGATGGAGTTCATATCCGGACTACATACATACAGGCGGGTCGACGGCATCGAGTAGGTGTAACCCATCGTTCCCTTGCCGGCCGCATTCGCGTAACTGATCTTCCACTTAGCCATGTCATCAAGCTGCATCTTACACAGCGATACGATCTTCTTCGTCGACATGTTCGTCTGGAACATCTTCTTACTTTCCTTCAGCAGCGCCGGATAATCACCGAGTACGGACGGGCTCATTACCTTGTTCAGGATTGCCTCGATCATATGCTGATGATCACGTCCACGCTGATAGTCACCGTTTTCGAAGTGATGACGCTCACGACAGAACGCCAGTGCCTTCTTACCGTTCACCTTGTTATAGCCCTTCTTGAAGCTGTAGTGTGAACCGGCTCCGTACGGTCCCCAATCGGAGATGAAGTCAAAGTCTGAGTAAACCTTCACGCCTCCGAGGAGATTGACGATCGACTTCACGGATGAGAAGTTGGCTCGTATTTAGTACTTAACATC
>JAEEGL017052465.1_pt1 | contig 18911 bp, 22 predicted proteins | sample 9134231 | NCBI WGS metagenome assembly JAEEGL01 (sample SAMN16246548, study PRJNA631951) | gut metagenome | biome: gut microbiome; feature: rumen; material: fiber-attached | host: Bos | place: Iran: Karaj | collected 2018-10 | reverse complement strand
GTATATACAACATTAGTTACGCCTGCTTTTGATGTATCAACACTAGTTGGTGCATGTGTACAAGAACTTATATTACTTGTTATATCTTCACATACAACATTTTTATTTAAATCAACTGTTTCATTCTTACCAATAACTAAGTCTCCAATACCACTTATTTCTGGTTTTACAGTATCTACTTTAATAATCTCACTACATGTTTTCTCACTTGCATTTCCTGCTTTATCATAAACTATAGTACAGATTTGTGTACCTTTAGTATCATCTAACGTTATTGTTTTACTTTCTATTTCATGCGTTGTTGGCATACAATCTATACCTGTACACCATAAATAGTAATCTAATCCTGATTCTTCATCAAGAGGATTTATAACAATTTCTGGTTTTTCGTTATACCATGTTTTTGTATTAGTTGGTATATCATAACTTACAGATGGAGATATTTCATCAACACCTTTATACCCTAAAGTACAATCATCTTTTTCCTCTAATTCACCATAAAAGTTTTTAACATAACATACGCCATCTAATTCAATAGACAAAGCTGTTAAGCCTTTAATATTAGCGTATAATTCACCTTCTTTTAAAGGTTTATTTTTAACTTTTACTTCATCATAAATATTATCTAAATTAATTATTTTTTCTTGTTTAGTTGGACTTATTATACTATCTGCATAATAATTTTCTGCTGCTCTTATCAAAGCTGTAGCAATAGAATAATTAACTTTTTTTCTAGCTGTTGATATGAAATCCATAGTTATAGGTGTAGCAATCAAAGCTATAACAGCTAATATTACAATCACAGCTAATAATTCAACTAACGTAAAGCCTTTTTTCATACTTACCACTCCTATCCTAACATTACAAAAGTATACTACTAATATTTTTTTTGTCAAACTAAAAAGCATTATGTTTACATAATGCTATCAATTTCTTCTTTATTAAAACCTTTTTGATACAATTTAGTTTTAATACGATTTTCCAATTCTTTATCGCTATATTTAGTGCTTAGTTTTTTATACACCTTATCATACTCTTTTTTTAATAAGGCGCTCTTATCAAAACTAAGGTGATCATATATATCTGAAATCATTTCTCTATCATATCCTAGATTGATGAAATCATTGAGAATTTTTTGTTTTAAAACATATCCCGAATACTTTGAGCTTTGTACTTTTTTGCTAATTAATTTAGTTAGCTTTTCGGTAAAATCATAATCTATTCCATTAAAAGCATCTTCAATAGTTTCTTCTGTAAGATCATGTTCATACAATACTTTTTTAATCTTATAAGGACCGTCATTAGATAGATTCATTCTATCTGATATAAAAGCTTTAGCAAAAGACTTGTCATTAAGTAATCCTATTTCTTTTAATTTTTTAATAATGCTGTCTTTTTCTTTTTTACCAGCATTAATTTTGTCCAAATAATTCTTTATTTCTTTTTCACTTCTTAACTTTTTGGAAATGTAATTAACCGTCTTATAATACATATCATAATAGCTTGTATCAAGGTTTAATTTATGCAATGTTTCAGAATCAATTTCTTTATGATAAAGTAAGCCATTATTAATAATAACATCATCATACGTTTTAATAGTTGTATTATCAGATAATGTTATTTGATACTTATTGCCACTCTTCTTCATCTTAGTTATCTTCATGTATATCACCTATATAAATTATAACATAGCAAATATTTGTTTGTAAATAAAAAATGAGCTATTTAGCTCATTCTGTAACATTAATAATTCTTTTCTTAGATGTACAATTATTATGTGAATCACAAGCTGTATATGTAATAACTTGTTTACCTGTTTTGTTTTCTAAATTTGTTACATCAACATTGATATTTTCACTGCTATTATCTGTAACTGTTACACCTTCACGATAATTGAAAGTACCAATTTGACTTAAAGCAATAGTAGCTTGATCAGGAATAGTTAAAATAGGTGCTTGTGTATCTCTTATAACAATTGTTCTTGTAATACTTGTAGCATAAACTTGACCCTCGATAGTATCTCTAACGCTGTATACGATAGTATATGTTTTAAATTGACGTGTATCGATACTAGCAATTTGTGATCCATTGTATTGATATGTTATATCAATATTATTTATTGTATTACCTGTTTTTCCTTTAGCTTTAGCCCCTAATTCTGTATATGTACTACCGTACTCAACATATTCAATAGGGCTGCCATTTAATATTAATATTGGTGAATTAATATTAAAATCATTATAAATATTTGTACCACTTTCCATATTAACATTAAAAACATATTTATTATTTTGTAATAATATCAATATTTGTGTATCGTTTGGTATCAATTCATTGGTTTTAGGGTTACGCAAATTTATATCCAATAATCCAGCTTTTTTTAAATCTAAAACTGTTATGGTTACAGATTCATCAATAGCAGGTAATAAATCAATATTGTCATATCCCCAATCAGATGCAGCTTTTTCTATTGTTTTAACTTGCTGTTCATACAATCTTTCTTTATTATTCTTTATTGTGCTATTAACTATAGGAAAAGTTATTACACCAATAATACTAAGCACAATAATAGTAGCTATAACTTCCAACAATGTAAATCCTTTTTTCATATTATCTCTCCTTAATGACGGGCTTTTTCATATACCTTATCCTTTAATAATTCATTCAACTTAAGCATGTTTATTTCATTTTGAATAATACCTTTTGTATATAGAATATATCTTAGAGTTTCTTTATCATCATAAGTTCTTACATCCATCTCTAGTAGATTCAATTGTTTCAAACTATCCATATAACTATTATAAGTATGTCTTAACACATCGATACTATTGCGATATTCATTCATTAAAGTATCATATTTTACAAAAGCTTCATCGTTCAATAAACTATGCATTGTTTGCAATTCGTTATTAAGTGATATAGCATTAAATAATTTATCAATACTCTCACAAGGTAATTTATTAGCTCCAAAAGTATAATTACGTTGAATCATTTGACGCATTCTTTCTGACACATATTTAAGCGCAACAGCCTTATCACTTATAGTTTTCAAACTCTTACTAAGCTTACTTTGTTGCTTCATAATTTCACGTGCAGCAATTTTTTGTGATATAGCTGTTTCATCAACAACTGGTTCTTTTTTAACTGGTTTTTCTTCCTTTTTAGGTTCTTCTTTAACTTTCAAAAACTCTTTCTTTTTATCTTCGATAGCATCATCTTTACTTTTAATGTATTTACTCAACTCAGATACCATTCCCTTACCTTCACGTAATTTGAATGCATCAAAATCATAAATATTTTCTGTTTTAAAATTAAATTTATCAAAATTATCCTTTAAATAATCGACTTCGTTAAGTAATGCATTTATTTCATTCTGATAATAATATAAATCACTATAACTTGTAACTTTACTAGCTTTAATTGATAACTCATCGACATTTTTAAGTATTTCTTTCAATCGTTTATTAAATGATTTGACATTATTCTTCTTGTCTTCCTCAGAAATGCCTTTACTTACTATAACATCTTTAATCTTATTATCTTCTTTTTTGATATCTTTATTTTCAACATTATCTTCTTTTATAACATCCTTCTTGACAACATTATCTTCTTTTATGACATCCTTCTTGACAATATTATCTTCTTTTATAACATCCTTCTTGACAATATTATCTTCTTTTATGACATCCTTCTTGATAATATTTTCTTCTTTTGAAATATCTTTTTGGATAATATTTTCATTTTTATCCTTAGAAGTTTCTTCCTTCTTTGGAGCAAGCGTAGCAATAGGAATAATTGGAATGTCTTTTATAATAGATTCTTTTTTTATGTTGTCTTTTAATTTATCTTCAGTCTTTTTATTTTGTTTTTCAACGACAACAGAAATTTTTTCTTTTTCTTCCTTCTTTTTTTCATTTATAGGTTCAACATTTTTGATTTTGAATGATGCTTTTTTATTATCTTGGACCGTACTTTTCATAGCTGTAGCTACTACAGCTATAGCAGGCGCTACCTTTTCAATAGGCTTATTAACCTTTTTAGATTTAGTAGTTATTTTATTATTCTTAATAACATCAACTTTTTTCAAAGTTGTCTTATTAACCAAGCTTTTCTTTGATACCTTAGGTATCATTACTTTTCCATTATAATTTGGACTAGTAACTTTTTTAGCTTCAATCTTATTATTTTTAGTAGGTAGTTTGGAAAAAGAAATTTCTTTCTTTACAGCCTTATCAGTTTGCTTAGTTTCCACTTTCTTAGCTGTTTTAATAGTTGGAACAATAGCAATGATAGGCGCAAGTTCTTTAGCTAATTTAAGTTTTCCTTTTTTATTTAACCTGTGTTTACTTTTTTTTGACACATTGGTTAATACTTTAACTATTTTATTAGCAATTATTTTTTTCTTTAATGGTAAATTAGGCTTTACAATAACAGGCTTAGACACAATTGGTTTAGACATCTTATATTTACGTTCAGTAGGTTTTGTTTTTACATTATTACCAAAAATTATAAAACCTTTAAAATAATCTAATACCGTCTTAAAAAAATTAAAAGCTGTTTTATCTTCCTTACTCTTTTTAACTTTCTTTTTTGGCTTTTCTGGTTTGTGAAAAAAGCCTTCAAAATAACTTGCTACAGCACGCCAAAAATTAAATTCTTCTTCGCCTTCAACAATAACTTGTCTTTTTTTAGAAGGTAGAGGAATAAATCCATGAAAACATCCTGCCAACGCTTTAAGATAACGTGGTATTGTTTTCTGTTCACCAGTGCTTTCGTCTTCTACTAAATCCTTACGAGGCATATGCCATCACCATTATCATTTTACCAAATATTAAATATTTTTACAACAAAAAAAGGTAGTTATTTAACTACCCCTATTGGCCATATACGAAATGTTACACTACCACTTATATTATCTTTTTTAATCAAGCCAATCATACGACTATCACTAGATTGAGCTCTGTTATCACCTAATACAAAGTAATAACCTTCTGGTATTGTTTCATATCCTAATGATGTTAAATCAAAATTACCAGTTCTGTAAGCAAAAGCATCTTCTACTTCTTCACCATTTATATATAATTTACCACCACTATATTTAACATGTTCACCAGGAAGCCCAATCACACGTTTAACTAATTTACTATTACCATAGTTGAATACAATGATCTCATTTCTTTCATATTCATGATCATATTTTTTCAATAACAATATCTGTCCATCATGCAATGTATCGTCCATAGATGGTCCTGATACAACAACAGGCGTAGCAATATAAGAACGAATAAGAATTACAACTATTAAAATAATAGCATAAGGTAATACTTCTTTTATAAATTTCATATCTTCCACCTAAAAAATAAGGTCAAAGCCTTATTTTCTTTCTTTAATTTTTGGTTGTTTAACCATATCTCTGATATAGTTAAGTTTAGCTCTTCTAACACGGCCTTTTCTTACTACTTCAACGCTAGCAATAATTGGTGAGTTCATTGGGAATGTTCTTTCAACACCAACACCACCAGAAACTTTACGAACGATAAAGTTTTTACTAACACCGCTACCTTGAATAGCCATTACTAAACCTTCAAAATCTTGAATTCTGAATTTTTCAGTTCCTTTTGAATCTTTTTCTGAAATTTTAACTCCTACTTTAACAGTATCCCCAACTCTAAATTCAGGAATATCATTACGTATTTGCTTATTAGTAATTTTTTCAACTAAATTCATCAATGTCACTCTCCTTTTATAAAACTATAATCATGAACACAATATCAGCGGATTACGTCGTTTTTAATTTTAACACATTTAAGTATCATAAGTCAACTTTTTTATTTATTTTTTAATATTTTGTATTTCTTACTAAAATAATCTGATATATTGTATAAAATAATACAATAAATAATATTAAGAAGTAAGGAAGAATATATAGTAACAAATAAATCCTTACAACTTACATAACCAACTATATTTGCATATATAAAATTACTAATACGATACAATATAATGATAATAGTTGATATCATTACATTTATATATACACTATTAGATAATAAATATTGTATAAATATATTAACAAAGCCTAAAATAACAAAGATAAAACAATTATAAAATAATAGATCCATATAAGCAATATCGTATAATAAGCCCATAATAGCTATATATTTAAAGTATCTTGCATTATCATTAAAATAAGGATATATAATTACTAAAGAAACTATCGTAAATAACGGTAAAAACAAACTATTTGGAGAGATATATCGGGATAAAATACCATCTAAGAAAAATGATACTATTGATAGCCATATAATCATACAGTACCTCTTTTCAAAACTTTAACATAACTGATATTATTAAAATCAACATCAGAAGTCATTTCAATAATCTTAGATAAATCAAAATTATCTTTTGAAATACCTGATACTTTACCTACAACGATACCAGCCGGATATATATCACCCATACCTGTCGTAGTTATAGTAGCACCTTCAATAATTTCAAAATTTTGTGATATACCTGAAATGGTGTAAGTACTGCCATCATAACCATCTAGAATACCATAAGCATATTGGTTGTCTGTTTTTATTTTAACAGATATTTTATCATTGTTAGCCGTCAACAACTTAACAGTGCTATTGTACATTGATGTTTTAACAACCTTACCTATTAAGCCTCCTGATACAACAACAGGCATATTAACAGTTATACCAGCATTTTCACCTTTATTAATAATTATATTATCAGACCAATACGCTAAATCTCTACCAATTACAGTAGCATTAATACTCTCATAATCAATCAAATTCTTATCAATATCTAATAAACTTTGTAACTCGTCAATATGTTTTCTTAATTCCTCATTCTCATTTTGTATATCTTGGTATAATTCTAATTCTTTTTTCAAATTATTATACTCTTCATACATGTGTTTCTTTTCTTTAGAAACTTCTATTTTGTTAGCTATAAAATCGATAGGATATGATATGACTCTTTGAATTGTTAAAATACCATCTTTAATTGCTTTTTCTGGCATAGATAAATTACGTGTCGAGATTGTTACATTAAGAATATATCCTATAATCAAACTAACTACTAAACCAATAGCAAATAGCATTTTTTTCCTTCGTGCTTGTTTTTTTCTCCTTGACATCATAACCATCACCAATTATATTATAACATTTATAAAAAAAATATGAATATTAAATTCATATTATATCTTTTTTAGAAGCCGGTTCATCCAAACCTAATATATATCTTATATCTAGATCTAATAATTCAACCAGCTTTAAAAAATTATTTAAAGTAGGCACTCTTATACCTGTTTCATAATTACTTATTGCAACCTTTGAAACTCCTAGCATATTGCCTAAAACTTCTTGTGATATATTTTTCTTAAGCCTAGCTTCCTTTAATCTCTCACCTATTATCACTTTTTTCTCCAATGTTTTTAGTATTAATTCTATTCATAATACCAATACATACTAAACTACCAACCAATAGTACTAATAGTACAGCATATAATCTAAATAAGAATCCTTCAGGAAATTTTTCTTTTAATATAGCTATAGTTATACAGACACTTAATATAGCTGATGATGAAATACCAATTATTTGGAAAACTTTGAATAACACACTTTCATATGCATAAGATAAAATCCAAGACACAATAGCCATCATAACAATAAATATATCAAGAGTGCCTACTGTTTTAGCAAAAGTATCATTAAACGTGAATAAACCCCAAACAGCTAAAATACATATCAAAGCAGCCGCAAAAACAATTATTGAGCCTATGATAGCAATATACTTATATTTTGGTTTATCATAAATTTTAGAATAAAATAAGCAAGGTATTGAATAACCAAAAATAATTCCTGTGGATATTAATGTATAATTACCTATCTTACTGAAATCACCCAACAAAATAAATAAACATACTAGTACAACATCAAAAATAATAGATCCTAGCATAATACGTAAAATATTTTTTCTCATGAATAACCTCCTCTATCATACAATTACATTATACCATTCCACATACAATTTTTAACAAAAATATTTTTATTGCTTTACACTATAATTAATCAAGTAATTACATTAATTCCTCTACTTAAAAATATAGGATTACTACTTATTATATTTAATATTTGTATCTTACTTCATCTGTTTCGTTATCTAATCTCTCATATTCTTTTGATTTTATTCTAAATTCCAATTCTCTTTTTGATAAATTTTGATTAATTGTTAAATTAATATAATACTTTACTGATAATAATGCTCTACAATGGCTCCAAAACAATTGTGTCCCCATTGGGGACACTTTTATGTCACTAAACACTAAGTAAAATTGTCTCATTCTAAATAGCGTTCTCTTGTTATACTTTTTACCTACTTCTAAAATCAATTTTTGTGAATAATTCTCTATAATTGTGTCTCCATATTTCATTAAAAGCAGATGTTAATTATCTGCTTCGTCTTCTCTTTTACTTGATAAAAATGTTACTCTCTCGGCTACTACTTCCATTAAATTGTGTCTTAATTCATCTGTTTCGTTAACACGTGTTTGAATTCGACCACGAATACCATTCAACTACAAATGGTGATACAAATAAAACTATTTTTCATTTTTATATAAGTTAAATAATTTTAATATTTGCATTCCTCTCTCATATGCGAGTTTGTAATAATCTTCCAAACTCAAATTTGAATAATAACTATTATAACCACTTTCTATAACAATATATCCATCATAATTCATATTAATTATTTGCTTTAATGATTTTTCCCAATCAATTGTTCCATCAAATGGTAAATTGTGATCATCATACTCCTTAAAATTATCATGTAAGTGAATTGTATAAACTTTATTATTAAATAATTCTACATTAAAATTATCATCACAGAACACATGACAATGGCCAACATCAAAACAAATGCCAAGATTAGAATTATCAATATTTTTTATTATATATTCTAGATATTCTACCAATTCAACATTTTCAAAAGCTACTCTAACATTATTTTCCTTAGCCACGTTTAAAATTCTATTTATCCTATTTAAACCAATTTCATTCATGCCGGGATCATTATAATTTAAAGTCGGGTGCATTATTACTAAATCAATTCCATTTTTCTTACAATTTTTTATATCATTAATATATCGTTTTTCTTCGCAATTACCTTCTTCCGTATCTTTCCATAGTTCATTGACATTCTGATATCCCAAATGAGCAAAAATGATATTTAACCCTACCTCTCTTACATATTTTAAAATATCTTCTTGTAATTCTAAATTATCATCATACCATTCAATAAACACATTTTTAAAACTTGCTTTTTTTATATTATTTATTATCTGCTTATAATTATCTTTATTATAATTTCTTATTGATATGGCTAACTCCCTCATATAATCACCTAGTATAATTATATCACACCACTTTATAAACTCTTGCAATTATTCTATCGTCTGAGCGATATTTTATAACATATTTATTATCTTGTTTACATATTATTATTCCAATAGTTTTATCCTCTTCTATATTTTTTCTTGTAACTGCCTTTTACTCAAATTATGATTTATACACTGATTGAAATAATAATACATTTTATATTTGTCTTTTAATGGCATTATCAATAAAAAACTGGTCCATGGCAATTTGGAAACCACTGGTTTCCAAAAGTCATCACTAAACATAACATATAATTGTCTCATACTTCTTAAAGTCCTTGTATTATACTTTTTCCCGACTTCTAGTATTAATCTTTGGGAATAATTTTCTATTATAGATTCTCCATATTTGCTTCCAGCTTCGCTAAGTAACTTACCTATTTCAAAATAAGTTTTCACTCTATTTCGTTCTTTAGAATAATCTTTTACCTTTTCATATATTTCATTATCAATTAATTTGTTTTTTATTTCGTTATAGTAATTCATAACCTCTCCATTCAAGAAAAAGCAGATTATTCTGCTTCGTCTTCTCTTTTACTTGATAAAAATGTTACTCTCTCGGCTACTACTTCCATTAAATTGTGTCTTACTTCATCTGTTTCGTTAACACGTGTTTGAATTCGACCACGAATACCAATTAAATCGCCTTTTTTACAGTATTCAGCAGTTGATTCAGCTACGCCTTTCCATAAAACGCATGATATAAAATCAGTATCATATTCGCCATTAATATTTTTATATGGTCTTTGAACTGCTAATGTAATATTGGTAACCTTATTACCATTTTCAGTTTCTCTAACCTCAGGATCCTTAACGATTCTGCCTACTAATATTGATTGATTTAACATGTTTTCCTCCTTTCGAAAACACTATAACACCTCACAAAATATAGTTCAAATGAGAATTATGACGTTTCTAAAAAAGTAAGGCAAACAAATAATAGTTTTGAATATACAATATATTAAAACACGTTAACATGTAGTTAATTAAAAGTCAGTTTTATATATTCATACAAATTTTAAAAAAATTAAAAAAAATCTTACTTTTTAAGTAAGATTAATCACATTGTAAATGATAAGTAATTTTATCGATTGAGTTATCAGTTGTATTGATAGTAAGTTCAACATATGACTCTTCTGTACAACTTGCTAATTTACTCATATCATAATCTACAACATTTAATTCTCTAGCATCTCTTAATTGTTTTACAGTGATGTTTGTTGTAGTTAAACCTTCTGTACCTTTTAACATGCTATTGTAATAGTTAGTAGCATATTCTTTCATAGTTTTTTCATTAGCGTTTAACTTTTCTTCACATCCTGCAACAACAAATAAGCAGCATAATGTAGCGCAAACGGCAAATACTCTTTTCATCTAAGACCTCCTATTGTTAATTATACCATATTTTTTTAAAATTAAAAATATTTTTTTAATAAAGCATTCAATTCGATAGCATATTCCATTGGCAATTCTTCTTTAAACTTGTCAATAAAACCAATAATTAAAAGCTCTTTAGCCTGTTCCTCATTAAGACCTCTGCTCATTAAATAAAATAGTTTTTCTTTACTTATTTTGGAAACAGTAGCTTCATGTTCCAAATATGATGAATTATTTTTAACAACATTTTTAGGGATAGTATCACTTTTTGATTCATCATCAATAATTATAGTGTCACATTTTATTTGGCTTCTACTATTAATAGCATTTTTATCAATATACAAAGTTCCTCTATAGTCAGCCTCACCACCATTAACAGCTATAGATTTACTTATAATATTACTCTTCGTATAAGGCGCTAAATGAATCATCTTAGCTCCTGTATCTTGAATTTGATTTTTACCTGCTATAGCTACAGAAATAGTATTTCCTTTAGCATATTTACCCTTTAAAATACAACTTGGGTATTTCATATTTACAGCAGAACCTATATTACCATCGATCCATTCCATTAAACCACTTTCATCAACAATAGCTCTTTTAGTAACTAAGTTATAAACATCTGTTGACCAGTTTTGAATAGTTGTGTATCTGCATGAAGCATTCTTACCAACATATATTTCGACAACAGCTGCATGTAAAGCATCTGATGTATATGTAGGCGCAGTACAACCCTCCATATAATGTAAATGGCTATTTTCATCAACAATAATAATAGTTCTTTCAAATTGTCCCATGTTTTTACTATTGATTCTAAAATAACTTTGCAATGGTCTATCTAAAGAAGTGTTAGGTGGAATATAAATGAATGTACCACCACTCCATACCGCACCATTTAAAGCCGTATACTTGTTTTCATCATATTTAACTAAGTTATTAAAATACTTTTTAAATAAATCAGGATATTTTTTTAATGCTGTATCTGTATCACAAAAGATAATATTTTTATCTTCTAATTCCTTAATCATATTGTGATATATTACTTCACTTTCAAATTGTGCTCCAACACCACATAAATATTTTTTTTCAGCATCTGGCAAACCGATTTCATCAAAAACACTTCTAACATCTTTATCAACATTATTCCAATCATTAGCTATTTCATCACTAACTCTTTTATAATAATTTATCTCATCAAAATTTATATCAAGTGTAGGTCCGAACATAGGGTTATCTAATTCTTCAAATTTTTCAAATGCCTGTAATCTAAAATCTAACATCCATTTAGGTTCTTTTTTAATTTTGGATATTTCTCTTATTTTAGTTTTAGTTAAACCCTTTTTCATACCATCACTCTTTTCTATCTAGTATCTTATTCATCCCCCACCAAGGAAGTAATGCACATTTTTTTCTATTAGGTTGCTTATATATTTCGTCATAAACAACAGCTTGTTCTAATAAATCTTTGTTATATTCTTTTTCATCAATCATATTTTCAAAATTACTAAAAATTTCTTTAGCTTCTTCAACAGTTTTACCTATCAAAGTATCTAGCATAATAGATGTACTACTAGTACATATCGCACACGCTTCACCATCAAATCTAGCATCTTTAATAATACCATCTTCTATTTTAACCATTAAATTTATCTCATCAATGCAAGATTCATTATTTGTATTAGATTTTAAATATGTATCATCATCAATCAATCCTTTATTCTTAGGATGCTGATAATGCTCTAACATAATACTTCTTTTTAAATTGCTATCCATAAACGTCACCTTAAATTATTATATATTTTAGCGCAAAAAAAAGCAAGTTATCTTGCTTCAATTATTAATTTAATTGCAGTTCTTTCCTCGCCTTCAATGACAATATCAGTAAATGCGGGAATACATACTAGATTTTTACCACTCGGCGCTACAAAACCTCTAGCTATAGCTATAGCTTTAATTGCCTGATTCAAAGCACCTGCTCCTATAGCTTGTATTTCAACACTTCCTTTTTCCCTAAAAACATTAGCTAAAGCACCAGCTACTGAATTAGGATTAGATTTAGATCCTACTTTTAATGTTTCCATATTTATTTCCTTTCTACATTTAAACATATGATGAAAAAAATAAATAAAGAACAAAAATATTAAAAAGTTATTGACAAATATAACATATTAAAGTAAAATTATTATTGCCTACTAATTTTGCAGGTGTAGTTCAATGGTAGAACTCTAGCCTTCCAAGCTAATAACGTGGGTCCGATTCCCATCACCTGCTCCATTTGTAAAAATCGTCGAAATAGTCGACGTTTTTTTATACAATAAAATTAATATTAGTTTAAACACAATTATTATTCTGAAGTTAAAAGAAAATAAGAAAGTAAATTTAAAGGATTTAGTTTATTTAACAAAAAAAAATTGAAAAAACAACTCGTAGTCTTAATAATACTACCAAAAAAATAAAGAAAAAGGCGATGGCTTATCATTATAAACTATCGTCTTTTAATATTATTGTTGATTACTTTCCTTAAATTTTGCTAATAGTTGTTCAACTATTTCTGGTTCAACAACTTCTTCTAATCCATTATTGTTATCATATTCACAAAACATAGTATTTGTATAATCATCTTGATCAATTAAGTAAACATAATTTTTTGAATTTAATTCTGTAGTATAAACAACCGAATATTTTTTATTATCATTTAGAGTTAAGATTTCACCTTGATTTAGCATCTTCATTACCTCCTAATTCTTCAACATTAGTATTTTCTAATGAGGCATTAAAATCTTCAAATTCATGTTGAGCATTTTTTAATTTTTTAGAGTGTTTCATATATTTAGCAATAAAACCTGCAGCACCTGCTGATAATAAAGTAGTTAAAGGTCCTAAATCTTGAATATATTGTCCTAACGCTTTCCAAGAATAAATTGCATTTAATTCATGTTGTAATACTTGATTTACATCTTGACCATTAAAATAAGTAGCAACAGCAGCGCCTAATATACAAATACCAGCCATTATCGCAGAACGATTTTTACCTTTTTGAGCTTCATTCATTGCTCTTTCTCTTTGTAGAATAGTGAATTTTCTTTTTTCTCTAGCCATTCTTTCTAGTTCGCCATCTTTAACATGTATTGGTTCTACTTTTTGTTCAGTTTTAACTTGTTCTAATATATTTTTTGATTGTTCGTCAGATAAGGTTTCATTTTTAGGTGGTTCAAAATGTGGAGCATTACTTTCAAGTTGTAAAGATGTTGCTTTTCGGTCACGAATTATTTCACCAGATTCATTCATTTGAACACCGCCTACTGCTTTTTCTTGTTCATTCTTTTCAACTTTTTTATATTTAAATTCAACTCTATTATCGTAATTTAAATCAGTAAGTTCATAACCTTTACTTGCTAAATATGATTTCAATATTTCTTGAATTTCTTCTTGCGGAATATCAAATCTTGTTTCGCCAAATTCATCTTTTCTAATAAAGAAAGGCTGATTACTATTTTGTCCGGTTAATTTATTTTGTAAATAATCTATACTAATTGAACCTAGTTCAATACCTTTAGTGTTTTTGTAATGGTCAAAAACGATTTGTCTTAAACTTGAGTAACTAATTTTTCCATCATAAGTTAAATCAAGTTCAACCTTGTTTTCTGGTTTATTCATTTCATTTTTAATTTCATGATTTGATTTATAAGTAAAAGTTATAGTATCATGGTCTCCAAATTCTAGATTTGAAGTTAACTCACAGTCTTTACTTGCTAAAAATGATTTAAATACTTTTTCTATATTTTCTTTTGAAATATCAAATCTTGTTTCTCCAAATTCTCCATTTATAATAAAAAATGGTCTAGGTTCAGAATTATGTGCTAATTTATTCTGTAAATAATCTATACTTCCAGATCCTAATTCTAATCCTTGTGTTTGTTTAAAATAATCAAATATGATTTGTCTTAAACTTGAGTAATTAATTTTTCCATTTAAGTTTGTATTTGTCTCTTCGTTCATACATATACCTCCTAATTATATTTTACCATATTTTTTATAATTTTAAGAATTTTACATAAAATTATTAATTTAGGTTTACACTTTTTCATTATTTGTGGTATTACTTAGTGATTAGTTGTTTATCAACTTTTACTATTAGGAGTTTCAAATAGCCTGTGCTATCGCTCCATATGAAATAAACGTCGGAACAACCGATGTTGAGATAAAACTTAATTAGAAATAATTAAGTTTTTTTGTTGTTTAAGAAAGGTGTGATGATGTGTTAAATATTATTAAAGACATTGATAATTCTGAAAATACATCAAATAAGTTCAAATTAGGAATTGTCACTTCAACTATTGAAACAATTAAAAGCAACAAAATAAAAGACCATTGAAAAAATCAATGGCCTATAAATCCCATAATTAATTATTTGCTTCATTTAAAATATTATTTATCTCATTTTCAAAAAACTGATTATTATCTTTGTTAATATAATTAATATAAATGTAAGTAATTAAGTTTCTAGTTATATCATTATTTATTTGATTAAATAAAGGAATATCCTTATTAAAAGAAAATTTGTAATTACTATCATAATTAGATTCTATAATTTTTTTAAATTCATTTGGAAGTCTATTATATAAACTCAATTCATTTAAAATAATAAAAGTTTCAGTAAAAGCTTCTCTAATTTTTATCACATTTTCCATTGCTTTCCCTCCATACTTGTTACCTCATCAACAGCATCACTTGGTGATAAATCTCTTGCTCCAGGATAGAATACAAAATTCTTTTTCCCTATAACATTTCCATTTTCGTCAGTTATTTCATTATCAATTCCTTGAGCGGCCCAACCAGCTCTTTCTTTAAATGCAGGAGACTTTATATATTCTTCCAATCCATGAATAAGTTGAATCAATTTTATATACTCTAACATTCCAACTTTTCCTTTTACTTGTTTTATATATTCAATATTTTTCATAGCAAAGTCAGCAAGATAACCTTCACTAATCATTTCGTCAATATTTTCTTTTGCAGCACTACCAAATAATTGTATTTGTTCTTCATAAGAACAAGAATGAACAAATACTGATGGATCTAAAGAACGTATGATTTTTCCATCTTGAGTCATGACTGCTACGTTATCAGAAGAAAATCCTTCATCTTTATGACTAATATAAAACTCCTCGTAAGATTTTAAAAAATGTCTTCCTAATTTATCTAATTTCATAAGATTAGCATCCCATGTTAAATCACATAAGTATGCTTTACCATCTAAATATACTGCATTATATCCATGTCCCATAGGATCAGATGTACCATTTTCGTAATTTTTTGGGCCAGAAACAATAAATACACCAGGTTCTTCTATTTCTTTTGATGAAGAAGATACATAATCACATTTTATATTAAAGCATGCACATACATTTTGCAATATAGTGGCATATCCTGCACACACAGTTAATAATTCTCTTTTGCCATTACGACTAACTCCTAATAATCCATTTTTTAGATTACGGCAATTACAACATAATTCCTTATCCTTTTCTCCTTCATCACTTATAGCATAATAATCATATCTAATATTTTTACCTAATATTTTATATATTTGAGCAAATATCAATTTATCTCTATTTGGGTCATCCGCCTTTGGTAATTTAATCATTCTGATTATATTATCGATAATTCCTCTGATGTTTTTATATTCTTCAATGGAATAGTAGTGTGCATTTTCATCTCTAACATAACCACATTTTATATGAATACCTTTTATATGATTGTCATTTTTAATACTTTCTAATTTGTTTAAATCCAAATCATTTACATTCCCAATAGATATATATAAATCCTTATAATTAGTTAAATAATTTTTATATTTTTCATAATTTTCCAGCGAAATGTTACCATAACGCAATTCGTCATATAAAGCATTTAGTTCTTCATTACCATGAGAATCAAAACGTAATTTTTTTCTCAATTCTTCACTACCAAATACATATGTAAAACCATTTACAGGATCATTAATTTTATCTAAATTAACAATCATTTCATTATCTGACGATAACATTTTACTATATAAGGATAAATACTCATAATTAAAACCTGATATAACAACTCGATTAATGCTATGATTAATTAACACATCTATCAAATTATTTACATTCAACTTTTTAGAATCTTGACCTAAAGAAAAAACTCTTACAAATTCAAGATTGGGACATTTATCTATTAAAATGCATAATTGTCTAATAGTATTTTCCATACTACCTAAATCATCTCTTGAGTTAAAACTGATACTTATTTTTTTTGTTTTGACTAATATATCTAATATATGCTGATTACTTAAATCTAACTCATCATATTCTGCCAATTCATTATTTTCCATCCACAATTGCTCTAACAATTTGTAATCATTAATAATCATATAAAAACATCCTTCCTAGTTTAAGTGCCACATATATTACCTTACATATATAATTATAACATGAAATAAGATATTTTTTTATAAATTTAATGAGTTCCTTTAAATCCCACTAATAGAACATATAATCCCACAAATTATGAAATTTATTGAATAATTTTGCAAGGGCATAAGTAATTGATATCAACACATTAAATAAAGCCTTGCTGCATAAGACTTCCATGTGATATCTAACTTATTTTGCACATGCAAATTGTCTCATGATTGTGGGCTCATACTTCTTATATTTCCTTATTTTACATGCAAAAGTAGTGGGATAAAATTAGCATTACTAAAGATAGTAAAAAAATGTTCAGCCCACTAGGATTTTTATCAATTTTATCAAACAAAAAGGACGACTATTCATTATAGTCGTTCTTTTTATATCTAAATATAATAATTTTATGTTCAATTTTTTTATTGTTTATTTTATCAGAAATAGTTTTACCATATATTACTTCAAAACATTTTTTTGCTTCATCAATTGATTTAAAACTAAAATATGTTTCTAATCTTTTATCAACAATAAATCCATTTGATAAAATCCAATTATTATAATCTCTAGTTCTAGAATCACTTGTTCTATTTCTTATTTCTTCAAATTCACTATTCTCATCATTTTCTACAAGTATTATTTTACCATTAGGTTTTAATATTCTTTTAAGTTCATCTAAACATCTATTTCTTTCTTCTATATCAGTTATTGTTCCTAAAACCCAAGTGGATATAATTAGATCAACTGAATTATTATCAAGTTCAATCTTTTCTAACGAAGAATTAATGAATAATGAATTTCCACTAGATTTGTCTTTTGCTCTCTTTAATTGTTCATTTGATAGATCTATTCCAATATATTTACTTGCAACATTTTCTATAATTGGTAAAAATTTCCCTGTTCCACAACCTGCATCTAAAACAACTTTATCAATAGATAATTCTTTTAGATAATCTGCTACTTTATTTTCCCCATCTTCAGCAATACTAAATAATTCATAATAATCATTATCTTCGTAATATGCTTTAGAATCTTTTAAAAGATTTTTGTATTCCATGCTCATCACTCTTTTCCTTAGTTTCTGGGAAAATTAAATCTACCATATATTTAGCTATATTTTGAGATTTACCTATAGCAGGTCTAAAATGCATATGTACTCCAGGAACTGTATTAATTTCTATTATCCTATAGCTTTCATCGTTTTGTGGTTCTTCAATTGTATTAGTCATATAATCGATTCCAACATAAGGTAGTCCAGGAAAAGAATCTAAAACTCTCATTCCAACATCTATTACACTAGGATGAACTTTATCAGTATAATCTTCACAAATACCACCCATAGCAACATTTGAATTTGGTCTTAAATAAACTTTTTCACCATTTGCAGGAATATAATCCATACTAATACCATTCTTAGACATATAATTATACATTTCATCATCAACTAATATTTCACATAAAGCATTAGTTCTTGGATTCATTCTTCTATAATTTTCTATCTGAATTAATTCGTCGATTGTATTAATACCATTTCCAAAAACATGAGCTGGATCACGATGTAAAACAGCATAATCTTTATTTTTAGTAACAAAAACTCGATATTCCTTAGCATCAAAAAATTCTTCTATTAATACTTTAGTATCAATTCC